>Ga0194047_10002093_pt1 | contig 11613 bp, 5 predicted proteins | sample JunL225m_MetaG_2_FD_160070 | JGI IMG/M metagenome (GOLD analysis project Ga0194047, IMG submission 160070) | Anoxic zone freshwater microbial communities from boreal shield lake in IISD Experimental Lakes Area, Ontario, Canada - Jun2016-L221-5m | ecosystem: Environmental > Aquatic > Freshwater >...
GCATGTAGAAGATCAATGGTAACATTGTTTGGACAGGGGTTCGACTCCCCTCGACTCCACTTTAATTCGAAACAAAAAGGCCCCCGAGTACTCGGGGGCCTTTTTGCTTTTAACCATTTTTCAGTATCAAATTTCAAATAAACTTTATATATTTATAAAGCTTGAAAAATTGAATTTTATGACTGATAAAACGAACCCAAAAACAAGACGATCCTTTATTCAACAGCTAAGTTTGTTGACTTTATTTGCGGGGAGTTCAATGTCTTCATTGGCCGAAACAGAAATTAAAAAAAGAAATTTTAAAATTGGTGCTTGCGATTGGAGCCTTGGTAAAGATTGTGACACCGGTGCCTTCGAAATTGCAAAAAATATTGGCCTAGATGGCATCATGGTAAGTATGGGTTCTGAAAGTAATAATCTTCGTTTGAGAGAGACATCGGTTCAGCAGGAGTACTTACATTTTGCTAAAACAACAGGGGTTGAAATTTCTAGTATCGCTTTGGGGGTATTTAATAGTGTGCCTTATAAATCGGATCCTCGGACAGAGCAATGGTTGTGGGATAGTATTGATGTAGCTCGTAATCTTTCAGCACCATTGGTATTGCTAGCTTTTTTCAATAACAATGATTTACGCAATGATGCCAAGGGGAAACAAGAAGTGATTAGACGTTTAAAAAAAGTGGCACCCCACGCAGAAAAAAATGGGGTCATTTTGGGAATAGAGTCTTACCTAAATGCCGATGAACAAATGGAGATCATCGATCAAGTGGGTTCGAAAAACGTTAAAATATATTATGACTTTTGCAATGTTACCGATGCGGGCTTTGATACCGTAAAAGAGTTTAAAAAATTAGGCAAAGACAGAATCTGTGAATTGCATATGAAAGAAAACGGTTTTTTATTGGGCGAGGGTGTCAATAATTGGAATGCCATTGGGGAAGCGGTTCAGGAAACCAATTATATAGGCAATGGATGGATGCAAATAGAAGGCGCCATTCCAAAGGGCGGAGACACTGTGAAAAGTTATCAGCAAAATTTACAATTTTTAAAAAGCATTTTTTTAAAATAAAAAATAAAATTATTTATTAAACCGGCTTTGCTTTAAATGTAAAGTCTTTATTTATCTAAAACATCTTTATAGATCCTTAATTTCGAACAATGAAAAAAATAAAATATTCTTTTTTACTAAGCGGTATATCTTTAATTACTATCTTTTATTTTACTGCATGTCAAACAACAGGTTCCAATAATACTACTGGACTTTATTTAGCCGATGATTTAGAAGTTACCTTATGGGCCGAGTCGCCAATGTTTTATAATCCTACCAATATGGATGTGGATTATAGAGGGAGAGTTTGGGTGACAGAAGCAGTGAACTATCGCAACTACAACAATGATTCTACAAAGGCTTTACATCATTCCAAAGGAGATCGGATTATGATTCTTGAAGATACCAATAAGGATGGCAAGGCAGATAAGTCGTCGGTATTTGTGGAAGATAAAGATTTGATTTCGCCAGTGGGTATAGCGGTGATAGGGAATAAAGTAATTGTATCCTGCTCTCCGAATTTAATTATTTATACAGATACCAATGGGGATGACAAAGCAGATACCAAAGAAATTAGGTTAACGGGTTTTGGCGGTAAGGACCATGATCATTCATTACATGCTGTAACAGCAGGACCCGATGGCAATTGGTATTTTAATACCGGTAATGCTGGACCGCATATGGTGACGGATAAAAGTGGATGGAATTTACGTTCAGGAAGTATCTATACAGGAGGCTCTCCTTACAATAATAAAAATGAGGGAAATCGTAAAAGTGATGATGGTAAGGTTTGGGTGGGTGGTTTAGCACTTCGCATTAATCCTGATGGGACTGGTTTAAAAGTAATGGGACATAATTTTAGAAACTCCTATGAAGTTATTCCTGATTCCTATGGCAACCTTTGGCAAAATGATAATGACGACCAAGTAGTAACTTGTCGTACCACTTGGTTAATGGAGGGAGGAAATGCTGGATATTTTAGTACCGATGGAACCAGGTATTGGCAAGCCGACCAACGTCCAGGGCAGGAAATTTTTACAGCGCATTGGCACCAAGAAGATCCAGGGGTAATGCCTGCAGGAGATAGGTCTGGTGCAGGAGCTCCCACTGGTGTGGCTTTTTATGAATCGGATGCCTTAGGTAAAAATTACAGAGGTATGTTACTAAGTGCAGATGCGGGTCGTAATGTAATATTTGGTTATCATCCTTCGGTTAGTGGTGCTGGATATAATTTAGGAGCAAGACAAAATTTTATTACTTCTATTGCGGGAGACAATGAAGCGTATGTATGGAATGATACCCTTGAGAATAAGAAAAAAGAAAAATCTTTTCGACCTTCGGATGTAACCATTGGAACAGATGGTTCTATTTATGTTGCCGATTGGTATGATCCAGTGGTGGGTGGTCATCAAATGAAAGATAGTCTTGGTTATGGAAGAATTTTTAGAATTACGCCCAAAAATAAAAAACTCATTGCTCCAACACTCGATTTCAATAGTGTACAAGGTCAATTAGAAGCTTTGAAAAATCCAGCTGTGAATGTGCGCAATATTGCTTTTGAAAAACTAAAACAACAAGGGGTTGCGGTGATAGAACCTGTAAAAAAATTACTACAGGACGAGAATCCTTATATAAGAGCCAGGGCTATCTGGTTATTAGCGCAGCTTGGGACGGAAGGTAAAAAAGAAGTTGAAAAAATATTAACAGACAAAGATGAAAAAATTAGAGCTGCTGCTTTTAAATCTTTAAGACAGGTCAATCAAAATATACTTCCATTAGCGAAGCAACTTTCTACAGATCCTTCGGCATTTGTTCGCAGAGAAGTAGCCATAGCACTAAGAGATTCCACTTTTAAAGTAAAAAAAGAAATACTACTTGCTATAGCTATTAAGTACGATGGAAAAGATAGATGGTATTTAGAAACATTGGGTAGTGCTATGGAGGCAGATGCGGAAACTTGGTATAAAGAATTGATGAATTCATTTTATCCCAACCAAATAAATTCTCCTTTACAATGGAATAAACCCATGACCGATTTTGCTTGGAGACTTCACTCCGTAAATGCGGTCAATGATATCGCACAAAGAGCAGCAGATGCTAGTTTATCCAAAGAAGATAGAGCTCAAATGATTACAGCACTGGCTTTTATTAATGATAAAACTGCGGCCAATGCCATGTTACAATTAACCAGTGCTCCATTGGCAGATGTGAAAGAACAATCTTTATATTGGGTATCATTTAGACAAAGTAATGATTGGTTTAAGTTAGTAGACTGGTCTAAGATTAATGTAAATACTTCCTATCAACGCAAGCTGGCATTCATGAAAGTGAAGCTTCAGCTTTTGTTAGACAGTCGTCAACCTTTAGAAGATCATAAAAGAATTGCAAAGGAAATGGTATTGGATTCAATGGGAGGCCAAATGGTGATTGGATTAATGGCGGAAAATAAATTACCGGCTAACTTAATGCCAGCAGTGGCAGAAAACATATTCAATAATCCAGATTTAGGCGTAAGGGTGCAGGCAGGAAATTATGTGAAGCGTACTGGTACCGATAAAATGTATTCGGTAAATAGCATTGCAAAATTAACAGGGGATGCAACTGCAGGTAAAACTGTTTTTATCAATAAGTGTAGTAGCTGCCATTTGGTAGAATTGACTGGCAGTAGAATAGGACCAGAATTGACCAATATTGGGAAAAAGTATGACAAAATATCCTTACTGGATGCGATTGTTAATCCAAGTGCTTCGATAGTATTTGGCTATGAGCCTTGGTTGGTGAATACCAAAGAAGGGGAATCTTTATTTGGATTTTTGATTTCAGAAAATAAACAATCCATTGTGATCAAAGATATTGCAGGGGTTCAGCATGTGATTGCACAGGATAAAATTAGTTCCAAGAAGAAGCAAGAAAAAAGTTTGATGCCGGAACCTAGTACTACTGGACTCACCGAACAAAACTTGTCTGATATCGCTGCTTATTTATTATCAATTAAAGCAAAGCCTTAAATAATAAAAAAAGTTATTTAATTTTTTGAAGTAGCCATTCACCTACTTTTCCACCTTCTAGTTGCCCATTGGTAATGGCATCCATAAAGTGTATGCCGCCATAAAATCTGGATACGCCAGCCTCTGCTGCAGCCTTATTAAAAGACTCAAAGTTTCTGGAAGGCAATCCGTAAACGACTTCTACATTATCGGTGTAGGCAAAATTATCTCCAAAATAATGGGTAAGAATTGTTGCAGAAGCGGAGGAAATAACGGAGTGTCCACTCAAATATTCAGGAAAGGGAGGTGTTTGTAAAAGCGGCTCCCATTGAGGATCTATTATTTTTCTAATGGCTGTTTCTGGACGAACTCGATTGCTTCTGTATTTTTCATCCCAACAAGTAATAAAGGCATCCATTAATCCCATCGATACAGAAGTATAAATTTGTATACTTTGCTCAAAACTTTTATTGGTCTTGGCGCAAGCAATGCCTGCAATGCCCATCCAATGAGCGCCCGGAGAAATTTTCTTTAATCCATATTGAAGATGTCCGCCATTTTGAACAGCAAAAGGATTGCAATCCCAAAAAGCGGCAATCAATCGATGATCCTCAGATAATTCTTTTCCTTCCTTATAGACCGCTTCGGTTAAATTATAAAAAGGAGATCCTTTAGAAGGATTATAAGCTACAGGAGGGATAGGTTTAAATTGACTGGAAGTATCCAGGGTAAAAGGGCGTACCGTTCTAAAATAGGGCTCTACGGCAGCCATAAAAGCGGGTGGTGTTGGATACCAATAGCCTGCTTCTGTTTTTGGGGTATACCTTGGCAAATTGCTAATTTTATTATAGCCATCTGCTTTAGCATAGGCCAATATTTCCTTACTAATGGCCTGCGCATAAGTCATTGAGTTGGCAATGGTCTCCTCATCAAACCCCAGTTGTTTACAAGAGTCAATAAATTTTTGTTCAAAAACACCCATTAAAGGGCCAGAGGGTTGTATTTTTTTAGCAGTTTCCATCATGGCCAATAAGGCACTTAATTGATTGGAATAAGGAAGGGCAGTTGGTTTAATTTTTATTGCAGGGTAGCCATTTAATTTACCATACATGGTTTTAAAGCTAGTATCATATTGTGCTACTACTTCATAACCTGCTAAACAGGTATAAGAAAAAAACCGAGCAGCTAAGGGAGGATTGGTGATGTCCTGTAGCATAATATCCGTCATCGTAAAAATAACTTTGCCTAGCTCTTTATTGGTAAAAGTAGGAGCTTGTTTTTTTGGAGCACAAGAACTTATTTGCATCAATAAAATAGAGGCAATCAATAAAATAGGTAATAATTTAATTTTCTTAAGGGACAACTTCACTAATTCTTTTTTCATTTTCAATTATTTAAATTCAATTGGTATTTGCTTATCTAGGTTGGTAAACTTTGATAGGTTGTTGATTCATCCCAAACAACAGATTATTTTTTATACTAAGTACACTTCGAACATCTCCCCAAATATGGAAGCCTGATGCTTGTTGGGTAATATAGTTAAAATGGCCTTTGCCATCTCCCTTCAATAACATTCCAAAATTTGCATCGTATTTTCCAAAGCGAATACGCGCTTGATTGATATTGCCACATAAAAGCAGATCCATATTCCCATCTTGATCATAATCAATAGCATTGATGGTAAATACGGGCGAAAACTGCGCTTGCATAGGAAGACTCTTTTTATGAAATTTTCCATCTGCACTACCTTCAAAATAGGAAGTAGTTAATTCATTGGCCTGAAGGTGTTTTGCATCTTTCAATTCATCCGAAGTAAATACATCCTTCAAGGTAGTGTTGGCATAGGATTTATAATCCGTAAATCGGGTACGCATGATACTCATCTGCTCTAACAATTCATCACGGGTTACATAGGGGTAGGTTTTGTGCTGAATGTAAAAACAAAGAATAGGGTCCACCGATCCATTATTGTCAAAATCTTTATAATACATTTCAGCAGGCTCGGCATCACTGGCTTTGGCCTGACTATTCAAGCCCATATTGCCAATCACTAAATCCTGAAAACCATCGCCGTTTAAATCGGCAAGCAATATTTTATTCCACCAGCCACTGTATTCTTTATCAAAATAGCTAGTTGTTTTATTTTCCAATTTTCCATTCACATTTACAAAAGCCATAATGGGCATCCATTCTCCCACTAAAATTAAATCCATTTTTTTATCGTGGTTAATATCAAACCATACCGCATCGGTTACCATACCTATATTTTTTAACTGCGGCGCAATGGATTCTATTTTATCAGTAAAGTTTCCTTTGCCATCATTGATCAATAAATAGCTTTCTGGGGTTTCAGGATATCGGCCAGGAACATTTCTGCCTCCTACAAATAAATCCATAAATCCATCTCCATTCACATCTGCAGCGCGCACACAACTTTTACTTCCCTTCATGGCGGGTAATGCATTAGGCGCTTTAGAAAAATTGCCCTTCCCGTCATTGAGGTACAATCTATCTTGAAATAAAACATCGCCTACTAAATAATTATGATAACCGCCAGCTACCACATATAAATCTTTAAAGCCATCATTATTCACATCTACAAATAAAGCATCGGCATCTTCACCCAACGAGTCTGCCTCAAATACGGAAGGTGTTTTTAGAATAAACTGACCATTTTTTTGTTGAATATAAAGAGCTCCTGGTTTTCCACTGCCACCGCCAGCAAATACATCTTCTAATCCATCTCCATTCACATCGCCTTTTACTAAAGCCGGACCACTAAATGAAAGAGGATTAACAAGTAATGTTTGGCGTTTAAAATCATTGATATGATTTTCGGCGCTTACATATTTTATAGGACTTACTACTTCTTTGAAAATTGAAGACTTAGCAGCGGGTGCTTTGTATTGACGAGTTGCATCCGTTTCTTTCAAAGTAAGTAACTGATCCGATTTAACATTGGTAAGAATTTGTTCTTTGCCACCAAGCCAAACTATACTTAGCGTGTCAATGATGGTTTCTTTGCCCAATCCAAAATGCAATACGGGCGATACTGTAGATTGAAATCCTCTGGCAGGCATTTGCTCTAAGAATTGCTTTTTATTTTTCTGATAAATGGTCACCATGGCACCATATCCATCAGTGTTCTTATTGGCTCCGACCAACTTAATTTGTAAGGAATGATTTTGATTTTGCTTTTCGGCGTTATTGCGATAAATGAAAGCTGGTTGATTAATATTATTGACTACTAAATCTAAATCACCATCATTATCTAAATCTACATAAGCGGCTCCATTGCTGCTAGAAGGTGTGGTTAATCCCCATTGCTTGCCAACATTCTTAAAAGTTAAATCTTGATTGTTTTGGAAAGTATAATTGACCACATTGGAAGAGGACATTTTTTTAATAATATCTAAAACATCTTCTCTTTGTAAGCGTCCCTTTTTTTGAATGAAATCATATTTGTATTTCAAAAAATCCATATTGGTAAAATCGCGCAAGTAACCATTGCTTACATACAAATCCTTCCAGCCATCATTGTCTAAATCGGCAAATAGGGGAGACCAACTCCAATCGGTATTGGAAATGCCAGCTAACTGTCCAATTTCACTAAAAGTTCCATCGCCATTATTTAACTGCAACATATTGCGCATGTATTGATGATGAAAACCTCTGCGCAAACCGAGATCGAATTTTTCATAATTATCTGGAGCAAATAATAATTTTTGTCTAAGATTGTCTTCGGGCAACATATCTAAGGTAAAAATATCAGGTAGCCCATCATTGTTTATATCCGCTACGCTATTACCCATTGAAAATAAACTGATATGCCCCATGCTTGAAATTAGCTGGTCCGTAAAACCACCTTTCTTATTATTGATGTATAAATAATCGGGAACCCCATAATCGTTAGAAACATAAATATCAGGCCATCCATCCTGGTTAATATCTGCAATGCCTGCACCTAATCCATAAGACAAAGCAGAACTGCTTAATCCGGAAGTAGAAGTAATATCGACAAAATGGTTGTTATCGTTCCTAAATAATTTTACACCGGTATTCATATCTCTTTTGGCCAATATTGCCAAAGTACTTGCTTCATCTAATAAAGGTAAATTGGTAGGGTTGTGGTTCAATAAGAACATGTCTAAATCGCCATCTCTATCAAAATCAAAAAAGAAAGCCTGTGTGGCATAACCAGTATCGGCAATACCATATTGAGTAGCTTGTTCTAAAAAATTGGGAACACCTGCTTTGTCATTGCCTTGATTGATAAAAAGCTGATTGGCTCTTTTATAAGAAGGCATTTTACCCGAATAACAAACATAAATATCTTCTTTACCATCTCCATTTACATCTGAAATGGTGACACCAGTTTTCCAAGGACCAGGTCTTGATTGCACATTGGCCGCCACCGTGATATCCTGAAACTGCATGGCCCCTTTATTTAGGTATAATTTATTATCACCCAGATTGCTTGAAAAATAAATATCCTGCAATCCGTCATTGTTTAAATCACCTACGGCTAAACCACCCCCATTGTAAAAATATTCATACAGCAATACGTTGGTATTGAGCCCTTCGGCAAGGGGGTTGTTAAAATCTATATGGGTGCTGTCTGGTGGCAGGGAAGTAAAAAGATGCGGACCATTAGCGTCGGCGGTATCTGTTGAAGATTCATTATTGTGACAAGCATTCATTACTAAAGCGAAGGAGGCAATAATAAAATTTCGGATAATTATTTTAGTCAAAGTAGCGGGTATTTAGATGAAAAATAGGAGGATAAATACTCCTACAAATATAATTTTTTTTAGCAATATAGTGTCAATAAATAGGAGCTAAAGAGGGTAATATAAACAAAAGTTAGCTTCCTATGATTTTAGTCAGGAATTGTACCTATTCCACAAAAAAAAACTGCACCGGAATTTTCCGGTGCAGTTAACTAATAAAATATTAGTTATAATTAATAACCAGGGTTCTGAATAAGTTTTTTATTCTTATTCATTTCATCCAAATTAATTGGAGGGAAATAAATCTTATCTAACCAAGTGCGGTTTTCAACACCTGATTCTAGATTTTGAACATGGTAATCATAAGTGTAATTGTCTTTGCTATAGCGGTAAGTTTTTACAGTTTTACCAGCCTTTAATTTACCGGTAATCACCATAATTCTTACTTTATTACCTAATGTTTCAGGTGCAATCATCCATCTTCTTGCATCAAAAAAGCGTTGGTCTTCTACAAGCATTTCAATATTACGCTCGTTGCGATATAATTTTACTAAATCTGCTCCAGTTTTGGTAGTAGCTGGTAAACCTGCTCTAAAACGGATTTTGTTAAGCCATGTTGTTGCAGTGGCTTCGTCACCTGTTGCAAGACATGCTTCGATATAATTAAATACAACTTCAGTTTGTCTAAGTAGTACTGTAGGAACCTCTTGTTTTTGGTTCATATCCACAATAGCTGGATTAGTGTTCATGAATTTTTTAATTACATATCCTGTTCTAGTACCATTCCAGTTTTCAATACTACTGTTTCTAGTGTCAATACCAAAGTAAGGAACACCAGCACCAGCTGTACCAGTTTCATAAGTACCAAACTGTAATTCTCCAAAAGGATCAATTGCAGCACCATCAGTAGTACGTGGCTTCCAAGTACCGCCATCATAGAAAACGTCTGCATAAAAACGTGGATCTCTGTTTTCATAAGGAGCAGCAGCATGAGCTGGATTGTTCCAATCAAATGGAGTACCATCCATCATTTCATAACTGTCTACTAAATTTTGAGTAGGCTCAACAGAAGACCAACCATGGTAACCATTTGGCATATTGTTTCTTGGATACCAAGCGCCCCAATCATCTGTAGCAGCATTGATATAGTATTTAGCAAAATAGGTTTCTTTTTCAGCACCACCATTTGCTAAACCTAATTTAGTATGATCAGCCATTGCATCTGCAGCAGATTGTGGAGCAGTTAGATCTAATTTGTAACCATTACTAACGAAATCTAAAGCTGCTTTTGAAGCCGCTTTAGCAGCTGCCCAACGTGAAGCTTGGTCGCCACTTGTGTAGCCCAATAATTCATAGTTAGCAAATCCACCTACAACAGTAGATTTAGCAGAAGCTTTTGCTTTATCGTGTAAATCACTTGCAGCATAAGTCAATACTCTTGATTTTAAAGCCAATGCAGCAGCTTTGTTTGCTCGACCTGCAGGCATAGATAGTCCATTTAACAATAAAGCTGCAGAATCACAATCACTAACGATTGAAGTTACACATTCAGCATAAGTGTTTCTTGCTATAGTAAAATCGGTAGCGCTCAATGTATAAGTATGCTTGATCAAAGGCACACCACCATAATATCTAAGCAACTGTTGGTAGTAATAAGCACGCATAAAATAGCTTTCGCCCTTTAAACGTGAAACTACAGCTGCATCAATTTTAGCAGTACCCAAGTTTTCTATTGAAAGGTTGGCAGCTCTTATTTTGCCGTACATGTTACCCCATTCCATAGTACCTAATACACCACCATTATTTGAAGGGCTAATAGCACTTTCATTAATGGCTTGTCTTCCGAAATTGAAAAGACAGTTGTCTGTTTGGTCATCCAAACTATTTTGTTGCAAATAGCCTTCGCCAATACCATTGTACAAATCTGTAATGAACATTTCAGAAAGAGAGGCATCAGACCACGTGGATGCTGCCGCTGCTTTATCAAGCGGTTGTGTATTCAAGAAATCTTTATTACAAGATGTAACTAAGATCACTGAACACAGTGGAATCATTATTTTTTTGAATATTTGTTTCATTAATTAAAATTTAGAAGGTTATGTTTAATCCTGTATTGATAAGTTTAGACTGCGGATAATAATGTCCGTCGCTATTTTGTGATTCTGGGTCATAAACTACTAGATTCGTCCAGGTAACTAAGTTCAATCCATTTACATAAAACCTTAATTTGTTAATACCAAACTTATTACCAACTGTTTTAGGCAATGTATAACCTAACTCAAGGTTTTTAAGACGTACATAGTCGGAACTAACGTTGTAAAAAGTGTTACGATTAGAAAAATATTGGTTATTTCTATCCACAGTACGAGGATATACAGAGCTTGGATTGTCTACAGTCCAACGGTGATCATAAGTATCTAATAAATAGTTACCAATGGTACCTGTTTCTGTTTGAATAAATAATTCTGCTCCTGTAGAAGCTTGGAACAATACGCTTAAATCAAAATCTTTGTATTGTAAACCAATAGTCAAACCACCTTGGAAAGTAGGGGTTTGGTTTTTATCACTTCTAACTCTATCGTTACCATCAATTTTTCCATCACCATTGACATCCTTAAATTTCATACTACCTGGGAAAAGTTTTCCAGCACCACCAACACCAGAATAATCTAGTTTGTTAGCAGCTACATCGGCAGCATCTTTAAATACTCCATCATACACGTAAAGTAATTGTGCATCAGGATTGTTTACATCACTTGGCATTGGTTTACCAGTAGACAATTGATAAGCTGGTCTTCCTGGAGTTTCATCCCAGAATGCAATTTTATTATGAGAAATACCGCCATTG
>Ga0194047_10002095_pt1 | contig 11606 bp, 14 predicted proteins | sample JunL225m_MetaG_2_FD_160070 | JGI IMG/M metagenome (GOLD analysis project Ga0194047, IMG submission 160070) | Anoxic zone freshwater microbial communities from boreal shield lake in IISD Experimental Lakes Area, Ontario, Canada - Jun2016-L221-5m | ecosystem: Environmental > Aquatic > Freshwater...
CTGCAAATGTAAGCCATTAGCTTGCAAAACCCTACATTTGCAAAGCGAACAAGTAAAAAATTAATGCTATGGCAGCCAGTGGATCTTCTTCTTTAAAACGCAGTAAACCCAACTATATTTATAGCATAATAGGGGTGGCGATTGTTTTATTCATTATGGGCATAATGGGTTGGCTTTTTTTAAACCTACATTCCATTGGAGACAATTTTAAGGAAGACATTAGAATTAGTGTTTACCTCCGTAGTACCGATAAGAATGCGGTAGGTAAGATTCAGCAGTTTATAGCTGGCCAAGACTACGCAAAAAACGTAGAATATGTGAATAAAGAAAAGGCAAAAGCAATTTGGAATAAAGAAAATAATGAAGATTGGGCTAAGATTTTAGACATTAATCCGCTTCCAGAAAGTATCGACTTTTTTGCCAAAGCTGCCTATGTCAATACCGACAGTTTAAATAAAATAACTGCTGCTATTGAATCTGAATTCAAAAATCAAATAGCCGACATTCAATACCCTAAAAATTTAGTGTCCAATTTGAATGAAAGGACTACTAAAATTGGGTTGATATTTTTAGTGCTCTCCATCATTTTATCAATCATTGTAATTATTAGTATTGATAATACTATTAAATTGGCCATGTTTAGCAATCGTTTTTTAATTAAAACCATGCAAATGGTAGGCGCCACTAGAAATTTTATTTCAAAGCCCTTGTTAATTCGTGCCATAATGAACGGATTGATTAGCGCCTTAGTAGCCATCTTTTTGTTATTTGGATTGATCGAATGGGCCACCAGCCAATTTCCTCAATTGGATAAATTACAAGGCATTAGCAATAGTCTTTTATTGTTCGGAGGCTTGATTTTACTTGGAGTGGGTATTTCGGTTTTAAGCACTTACCGAAGTGTGTTAAAATATTTAAAAATGAAATTGGACGAGCTGTATTAAACAATAAAACATTTACATTTAACTGTACAAAAAATAAAATTATGAGTCAGAACGCTAAAAATAGATCCTTAGATTTTTTCGGTAAATCCAATTATATATGGATGCTGGCAGGCGCAGCCTTGATCGTCCTAGGCATGTTTTTGATGTCAGGTGGAAAAAGTGCCGACCCTACTATTTTTAATACCGACGAAGTGTATAGTTTTAGACGCATTACTTTAGCGCCGATAGTTATTGTTGCAGGATTCATTGTTGAAATATTTGCTATTTTCAAAAAATCTTAATTTAAATAAACTTATCAACTAAAGCGATTCCCCTACCCAGTAAAGTAAGGAGTCGCTTTTTAAATTTAATCTATGAATACATTTCAATCCATCATCATTGCCATCATCGAAGGCATTACCGAATTTTTACCCGTTTCAAGTACGGCACATATGAAATTTGCGAACCCGTTTTTGGGTATTTCAAATAGCCCTTTTGTAGATCTTTTTGAAATTGTGATTCAGCTTGCAGCCATTGCTTCTGTAGTGGTTATTTACAGAAAAAAGTTTTTTGATTTCAAACACATTAGCTTTTACTTAAAATTAATGGTAGCAGTAATTCCTGCTTTAATTTTTGGGGCATTGTTAAAGAAACATATTGATGCAGCGCTTAGTAATTTATGGGCAATTGCTATTGTAATGCTGGCAGGGGGCATCATCCTTTTATTTATTGATCGATTGTTTGAAAAATCAGAAGCTACCAATGCGGCCAATCCAAATCAAGAAGACATCAGTTATAAAAAATCTTTTATCATTGGTTGCTTCCAGGTTTTGTCTATACTCTTTCCAGGGCTAAGTCGAAGCGCTGCAACCATTATTGGTGGTATGAGTCAAAAACTTACTAAAAAAACAGCCCTTGAGTTTTCGTTTTTTTTAGCAGTACCCACCATGTTGGCTGCTTCTGCAAAAAGTACATTAGACGTGTATAAAACCAATCCTGAAGTATTTGCCAAAGACAATTTAATGTTATTGCTTATTGGAGCAATCGTTGCTTTTGTGGTAGCATTGATTTCTGTACAATTTTTTATACGCATCGTACAAAAAAAGGGCTTTGCTGTATTTGGCTGGTACAGAATAGCTTTGGGGATCACCATCTTAACTTTACTCTACACACAATACCTGCATTAAGCAAATAGGACAGTTGCCTTTTTATTTGTATTTTTAAAATACAAACCAATTGCTATGCAAACTGCTTCAAAAAAAGTTATCAATGGATGGGCCATGTATGACTGGGCCAATAGCGTGTATAATTTAGTCATTACCTCCACCATTTTCCCTGCTTATTATGAAGCAGTTACTGGAGATGGCAATGAAAATACTTTAATTGATAAAATAAAAATTGGGAACTATGCGTTTTCAAATACGGCATTGTACAATTATGTTTTAGCCATCGCTTTTGTCATTGTTGCCATCATTTCTCCTATACTTTCTTCCATAGCGGATTACAGAGGCAATAAAAAACAATTTCTTCGATTTTTTTGCACCATGGGAAGCTTGGCATGTGCTTCGCTTTATTTTTTTGACAGCAATCACATTATAGGTGGATTGTTTTCGGTAATCATTGCCTGCGTTGGATTTTGGGGCAGTTTGGTTTTTTATAATTCTTATTTGCCTGAGATTGCTGCACCCGAAGACAGAGACCGTATTAGTGCCAAAGGTTTCATGATGGGCTATATTGGATCTGTATTGCTTCAACTTATTTGTTTTGTTTTTGTTTTAAAACCTGACTGGTTTGGCATCACCGTTGGAAAAGCTTCTCAAATTTCTTTTTTATTGGTGGGCATTTGGTGGATGGCTTTTGGTTGGTCAGCTATTTCTAAACTTCCAGCAGGTCATGGCGTGAAAGGCACACATAATAATAATTTAATTACACAGGGGTATAAAGAATTGCATAAAGTATGGTTAGAATTAAAAAAACAACCCATCTTAAAACAGTTTTTAGTTTCTTTTTTCTTTTACAATATGGGGGTACAAACGGTGATGTTGGCAGCAACCCTTTATGGAAAAAGTGAACTAAATATTCCAACAACCAATTTAATTATTGCAATATTGATTATACAAATTGTGGCCATCCCAGGGGCCAATCTGATGGCCAAACTGGCTACCAAATGGGGCAATTTTAATACGATCATGGTGGCCATTCTTATTTGGATTGGAGGATGTATTATGGGCTATTACCTTCCGCGCAATAGCATCGTTCCCTTTTATACGCTGGCTATTGTAGTTGGATTTGTCATGGGCGGCATCCAATCGGTAAGTAGAAGTACTTATTCCAAACTCATGCCTGTTACACATGACACCACTAGTTATTTTAGCTTTTTTGATGTCACAGAAAAAATTGCCATTGTGATAGGCATGTTTAGTTTTGGATTCATCAACGAATTAACTGGTTCACAAAGAAATTCAATATTGGCATTGTGCTTGTTTTTTATTATAGGATTTATTTTACTTTACCGAACTTCGAAAATTAAAGCGCATGCAGTTATTTAGTATTGATACTGGTAAATTTAAATTAGATGGCGGTGCCATGTTTGGTGTAGTTCCAAAATCCATTTGGAATAAATCCAATCCAGCAGATGAAAATAATTTATGTACCTGGGCATTAAGATGCTTATTGGTGATAGAGGGAGATCGAAAAATATTGATTGATACTGGGATGGGCAATAAACAAGATGCCAAATTTTTTAGTCATTACCAACCTCATGATACCATCACATTGTCAGATGCTTTGGGGAAATTAAATTTTAGCGTAGCAGAAATTACAGATGTATTGCTTACGCACTTGCACTTTGATCATGTAGGAGGTGCCATCCAAAAAGATAAAGAGCAATACCTACCGGTGTTTCCTAATGCCACTTACTGGATAAGTGAACCTCAATGGAACTTAGCTTTAAATCCAAACAAAAGAGAAAAAGCCTCCTTTTTATCAGAGAACATTTTACCAATTGAAGCATCTAGACAACTTAAATTAATCAGCATCCCTCTTTTTGTTAGTAAAACACAATTGCAAGAAATTCATTTTAGCGAAAACATCAGTTGCCTTGTAGTGAATGGTCATACACAAGGGATGCTTCTACCAAAAATTAAATTAAAAGGGGAAACCTTAGTATATATGGCCGACTTATTGCCTAGTGTGGGGCACCTACCCCTGCCTTATGTGATGGGATATGACATGCAACCATTGATCACTTTGGAGGAAAAAGATATTTTTTTAAAAGAAGCTGTGAAAAATAATTATACTTTATTTTTTGAACACGATGCAGTAAATGAATGTTGCAGTGTGCAACTAACCGAAAAAGGGGTAAGGGTTAATAAAACTTTTAAACTGGCTCAATTGCTTAGCTAACTAATTTTCATTTCCAGTGAGTTCTATTAATGCACTAAGTGGATATCTCAGGTTCTCAAAACCCACCATATCCACTTTAATATTACCTACAATGATGGGGGTTTGAATGCGCACTGGAATATGGTTTTCGTCATCCGTAACCCAGATGGTCATCTTTTCCCCACCTTCAAACATAGATCCCTTTACCAAGAGTGGCGCCAATTTAATGGCTTTGAACTTTCCATAACGTGTAGTAATAATTTCTCTGCCTAAAAATTTGAAATAGGATGGATACAATTCTTTATCTAAAAAGAAATTGAGGTAAATTTTATCATTAATAACACTGTTTTTATAATTGAAATTCCTGGCAGCATAAATTGCACTTAACACATCGTAGGTACAATCGGCTGTTTTATACACATCAATTTCATTGTTCACTGTTTTATTTTTTTGATTGAATAACAGTGTTTCTTTATGATGAAAACTACCCTCGTTTATTTCTCTTGTAAATTGATAAGGCAATAGGGTTTTACTGTCCACAATACTTTCATACTTATCTCGTACTTTAAAAATCCAATCATACCTGATATTTGACTTGCCATTGGCCGAAAAAGTAAAAGCTTCTGCGCCATTCCAATTACTGGAGTGAATGGTAAAATCTGTTTTACCTGCATTCACATACAACCCAATGACATTGTAAAAAATGGTATACTTTATTTTTTCGCCAGTAATAAATGCAGTATTGGTTTGATTACATAAAGCATTGTCTGCATTGTTCTTGAATGTAAAAATTGAAAGCAAAAGTAATAGAGGGTACATGCTTTTTTAAAAATTAAAACTGATAGGCAAAATTATCGTTTTATTCTGAATCCCAATAAAAGAAAGGATCCAATTATGGCAGGTATTAAAAAATTAACAGTCCAAATCAAGGTACTTAAAGAAATGAGCATTAAACCATTACTATACCATGGCGCTAGTAACAATACAATAAGTTGACCTCGAATGACCAAATCGGTTAGGGCGATGGCAGGGATAATACTTAAACACATTAACAATACGGCCACAGCTACCCACAAATCAATAGTAGCCACTGGAATGGCCAATATTTTAACTGCCCAGGTATATTGTAGAATAAATACAAAATATTTGAGCAAAGACAATGCGACCAGTTTTAGTTTTAATACCTGTTTAATTTGTAATGGATTTAATTTTTTTAACCAGCCCTTATATTGCCGATTGTTAAAATAAATTGCAAAAGCAGCGAAGGTAATCAAGGGCATGGCCCATTTCAACCAAACTAAAAATGGTAAATTAAAAAACAAAGCAAGGGTGCCCATCCATAATGTAATCAATAACTGTGCATAAGATGCCCAAGCCATTTGGGCCACACCTTTTAATTTTGTTTCAGGCGCTAGAAATAAAATTCTGCCCACATAATCCCCCGATCTTACAGGGGTAAAAAAAGCAAACGCCTGACCTACCAATACACTTTTATAGGACTGAAGCACAGACATGGGATTTACGTCTTTCAGCACTTGCACCCATTTCACAGACTCTATTAAATAATTCAAAAAAAGTAAAATCAATAAAACACTCCATTCTGAAAAACTAATTTTTAAAAACTGCTCTTTTATCCCTGCTCCATATTTTTGCAAGTTATCGTTCGTGACTACTTTGTTGTAGATGGCCACTGCGCATATAATAAATAAAATAAAACCAATGGCTTTATTTGCAAAGGACAATATGCGTTTTGAAATGGGCGTTTTCATAAGGGGCAAAGTTCGGAATTTGAAATGATATCTGTAACTTTATTGTAGATGTCAAAAACACCCATTATTTTAGGAATTGATCCTGGTACACAAATATTAGGTTATGCTTTATTAAAAGGCGGCCCAAAACCAAGTTTAATTGCCATGGATGTTTTAAAATTGACCAAAGAAAAAGACATTTATGCTCGGCTACAAATGATTCATGCAAAAATCATTGAACTCATTGAAAACTATCAACCAGAGTATTTTGCTATCGAAGCCCCTTTTTTTGGAAAGAATGTACAAAGCATGCTCAAACTTGGACGCGCGCAAGGAGTAGCCATTGCGGCAGCCATGCAGTTTAAATTACCAGTGACCGAATATGCCCCTAAGAAAGTGAAGCAAGCCATTACAGGGAATGGCAATGCCGACAAAGAAATGATTTGGAAAATGTTGGAAAGAATTTTAGCCATAAAAAAGCAACCTAAATATTACGATGCTACCGATGCACTCGGGGTTGCACTTTGTCATCATTATCAAATTTCTGGTTTAACACTTCCCGCTGCTAAAATAGTTAAAGGAAAAAAGTCTTCAAAAAAAGCAAATAGCTGGGAATCCTTTCTTACAAAAAATCCGGATAGATTAAAAAAATAGCAGCGCAATAATTTTATTTTCCCTTGCCGCTTCCTTCCTTTCTAAAAAATTCAAGGCGCGTATTACTTCATTAAAGTTTACTTATAATTAATATTTGTATGGCTTTAAATTCCTCTGCAGTGAAAGAAAGTTTGGGTTGAGAAAATTCCATATCTACAGCAGCATTGATGGGTATTAGATGTACGTGTGCATGGGGCACTTCTAATCCCACTGTTGCCATCCCAACTCTATTGCAAGGAAAACTAGCAGCAATGGCATGTGCAATGGGTTTTGCAAATAACATCAGCTCACTTAAATAGGTATCGGGTAGGTCAAATATTTTGTCAACTTCAATTTTAGGCACAATTAAAGTATGTCCCTTTTGTAAAGGAAAAATATCTAAAAAAGCATAAAACTTTTCGGATTCAGCAATTTTATAAGAAGGAATCTCGCCATGGATGATTTTAGTAAAAATGGTCATGGCATTAAAATTTTTATACCGTTATATTATCAACCATAAATTTCATAACGCCATTGGGCGCTTGAATTTCGGCAATCTCTCCTACTTTCTTGCCCATCAATCCTTTTCCTATAGGGGAAGATGCAGAAATTTTACCCGCTTTTAAATCGGCTTCTTTTTCTCCCACTATTTGATACGTAATGGTTTTTTTAGTGGCCTGATTGGTCATAGTGACTTTAGTTAAGATGGTTACCTTACTAATATCAATCGTACTGGTATCTACAATTTTTGCATTGGAAATAGTGGCTTCCAATTGTTTAATTTTTGCCTCTAACATCCCTTGTGCTTCCTTGGCAGAATCATATTCAGCATTCTCTTTCAAGTCACCTTTTTCTCTTGCCTCTCCAATGGCCCTAGAGGCCGCAGGGCGATCTACCGACTTCATGTGCTGTAATTCTTCACGCATTTTATTAAAAGTCTCAATGGTCACGTATACTGTATTCTCGCTCATACCCTTAGTTTAGTTATAAAAAAAATACAACGCCACCTAGGTAGCGTTGCATGGTGTAAAGATATAAAATATTGCTTAAATAAGGTCTAATTTTTCTAGTACCACCAGGGCCATTTTATAGTAGGCCTCTTGGCTGTACCCTGCAATATGGGGGGTAAGTATAAAGTTTGGAAATGCTTGTAAATCAGTGAGTAAGGCCATTTCCTGATGGGTTAATTTGCTCAAGGGCTCGTTTTCCAATACATCTAAGCCGGCTCCTCTAATTTGATCATTTTGAAACGCTTTTAATAATGAGGCTGTATCTGTAACAGAACCCCTGCAAGTACTTATAAAATAAGGTCGCCTTACCAAACGATTAAAAAAAGCTTCGTTGGCATAATGCTTTGTAAGATGGGTCAAAGGAAGATGCAAACTGATTACATCCGCCTCGGCTTGTATCCATTCCAAACTAGCTGCTTTTATTTGATCTGTTTCAAAATTGGTTCTATAAATGTCATGCGCTAAAATTTGTACATCAAACCCAGACAACAGTTTTGCAAATGCAGTTCCAGTATTTCCAAATCCAATAATGCCCACCGTTTTTCCTGTGAGTTCATCTGCTCTATTGGCATCACGTATCCACTTTCCTGCTTGCACTTCTTTGTAAGCACTATGAATGTGATTCATTAAATTTAATAACAAACCTAAAGTATGCTCGCCCACCGTGGTTCTATTGCCTTCGGGGCTACTTACACATTTTATATTTTTCGAAGCAGCAAATGCTGTATCAATTAATTCCATGCCACTGCCAATGCGTCCAATCCACTTTAGTTGATTTGCTTTTTCTAAAATGGCTGCATCTATTTTTAAACGCGTAGTTACAATTATACCATGGGCGTTTGCTATTATTGCAGTTAAAGCTTCATAGGTAATTTCAGGTTCGTACAATAGCTCAAACCCTTTGTCTTGAAGGGTTTCCAAAAGGAATGAATGTACGGGGGCTGTTATGATTACTTGATTTGACATTTAAGGCGTATGCATTTTAAAAGTAAGTGCAGCAAAATCTTCTACGGTTAAATTTTCAGCCCTTTTGGTAAATAGTGGGTCCGTCAATTGTTCGGTTGTAAAATAAGGTTTTAATGGATTTCTTAGCATTTTTCTTCTTTGACCAAATGCCATTTTCACCAAATGAAAAAATGCTTTCTCTGATGTAAATGTAGGAAATGTTTTTTTTCTGGTAAGCTTTATCACGCCACTCATTACTTTTGGTGGGGGTGTAAAGGCAGTAGGTGGCACATCAAACAAATAAGTAACATCATAAAAAGCCTGTGTCAACACACTCAAAATACCATAGGCTTTGGAGTTGGGTTTTGCAGCAATACGTTCAGCCACTTCTTTTTGAAACATGCCTAACATCATGGGAACCTGCGCTCTCCATTCTAACACTTTGAAAACAATTTGCGTTGAAATATTGTATGGGAAATTACCCACTACCACAAATTCATTTTCAAAAGGAATGCCGGCTTCTAAAAAATCTGCTTCAATTAATTTACCCTGTAAATAAGGAAACTCTTTTAATAAAAAAGCAATCTTTTCTCTATCTAATTCTATGGCCTTGAAGGAGACTGTCGCTAGCTCATGAATGTGTTGCGTTAAAGCGCCCCCACCTGGCCCTACTTCCACCAATTGGGCAATGGGTTGTTCTAGCAATACAGCTTTCATATTTAAACATACTTGTGCGTCATTCAAAAAGTGTTGCCCAAGCGACTTTTTTAGGGTGTATTGCATGAGGCAAAGTTAGGTTTTTGTGCGTACTTTTGCTCCCTAATCAAAAGGATATGAACCCAGACATCAGAAAACCGATTATAGGCTTTACTTGTGGCGATTTAAATGGTATAGGAATTGAATTGATCCTAAAATCATTGTCTGATAGCCGCATCCTCGACTTTATTGTTCCTGTGGTTTTTGCTAATAATAAAAGCTTTAATTTTTATAAAAAAGGATTGCCCGAATTTGCCATCAATTTTGCTGCCGTTACCGACCTCTCCAAACTCAGTACCAAACAGGTTAACTTGGTAAATTGCTGGGAGGAAGAAGTAGCCATTACACCAGGGGAAATGACTGAACTAGGCGGAAAATATGCTTTGATATCTTTAGAAGCTGCAGTAGCTGCTTTAAAAAATAAGCAAATTGATGGTTTGGTTACTGCACCCATTCATAAAAAAAATATTCAGTCCCCCACTTTTAATTTTAGTGGACATACACCTTATTTGCAACATGCATTTGGGAATACAGAAAACCTAATGTTATTGGTAGCAGAAAATTTAAGAATGGCTTTGGTGACCGAACATGTAACCATTCAAGAAGTGGCAAAGCGTATTACAAAAGATAAAATAAAACTAAAGCTAAATATACTGCATCAAAGTTTGAAAAAAGATTTTGGCATTGATACACCAAGAATTGCAGTATTGGCATTGAACCCACATGCAGGAGATGATGGCTTAATAGGCAAAGAAGAAATTGAAATTATCAAACCTGCGATTAAAGAAAGTAAACAACAAATGTTGGTCTACGGACCTTATTCTGCAGATGCTTTTTTTGCCAGAGGCGCCCATGAAAAATTCGATGGTGTACTTGCTATGTACCACGATCAAGGCTTGATACCATTTAAAGCATTGGCCTTTGGTGAAGGGGTTAATTTTACAGCTGGACTTCCTATTGTAAGAACTAGCCCCGACCATGGCACTGCCTTTGATATTGCTGGAAAAAATAAAGCCGACGCCGGCTCCTTTACGGCAAGTATATTTGAATGTGCAAGAATTATTCATGCTAGACAAGGCTATACCGATATGCGTTTAAACCCACTTAAGAAAATTAGTGCAAGAATGTTTGCAGGCGCAGTGGATGAAAGATTGTACGAAAACGAAGGCTAATCTATAGGACAAGCCTTCACTAATTCAGCAAGCAAAGGTCTTCCCCAATGTGGCAGTATGGTAAACGCTTCCTTCTGTGCATCAAAAATTGCTTTTGCTTTTTGAATCAATGGCATTGCATCTGCGCAACCTCCCCCAAATAAAGAAGGCATTTTATAAAGTATATTGGCTTTTAAAATATAAGGTCTCGGATTATTTTTATTCGAAGCCATGGCTTGTTCTAATGGCTTGTTAATTTTAGCTTCATAAGCCTTCCATCTAAAGACTGGGCTTACCGACATTTTAGCACTATACACTAAACTCTCTAGACAAAGTACTTCATCACTATTGTGTTTTGATTTAGTAGCATTAAGCCATTGAATAGCTTCATCTGCAAGTGCATCTGCATTGCCCATCTTCTTCAAAGCCATTCTAGCCTTGATAATACTTGCATAATAAGCAGGCAACCATTCATTGGGTGCTTGCTTGGACAATTCTTCCATTTTCGAAAAAACCAATACGTAGTTTTCCTTTGTTTGGCTTTTATCAAAAAGCTGAACAGCGACTTCTAAGTTTTTTGAATAACTATTAGTTTGAGACTGTCCATTAAGAACGCAAATAAAAAAAAGTAAAATGCAAAAAAATTTGCGCATTGTTAAAATATATTATTAGGTATCCCTTGGTTAATCGTATACTTAGAATAAGTTATTTCAATAGTCCCTTTTTTATTTTTAAGCGCTTTTTGTTTAGCAGTAGGGTCTTCGTCTCCAAATTCTAAAGTTATACCATTAGGCAATTTATAATCTTTGGTGTTAAAACTAAAAATAATTTTACTAGCAAGGCCTTGTTTGGAATATTCACCATACTGCATCGTAATTTCATAACTACCATTTTCCTTTGTAGTAGTGGCAGTCTTGTATACCAAGGCCTCTATAGGATCAATCCATAAAGTAGAAATAACCCAGTCTAGATTATCGTCTGTTGGGATTAACTTTATCACCGTTAAATTTTTACCATTTAAAACCTGATTGCCTGCCGGTATAGTGGTATACTGCT
>Ga0194047_10002096_pt1 | contig 11605 bp, 8 predicted proteins | sample JunL225m_MetaG_2_FD_160070 | JGI IMG/M metagenome (GOLD analysis project Ga0194047, IMG submission 160070) | Anoxic zone freshwater microbial communities from boreal shield lake in IISD Experimental Lakes Area, Ontario, Canada - Jun2016-L221-5m | ecosystem: Environmental > Aquatic > Freshwater >...
ACTTTATAATATTTGATGAACAATTTATTTTTTCGCTAATAAGCAAGTGGCCATTGCGACTAAACCTTCTTCGCGACCAGTGAATCCCATCGTCTCGGTGGTGGTGGCTTTAATGGAAACTGCATCTTCTGCAATCCCCAAAATAGTTGCAATACATTGTTGCATTGAAATCACATAAGGTTTTATTTTAGGGGACTCTAAACACAAAGTGGAATCTATATTTACAACATAATAGCCTTTAGCAGTAATTAAATCCAATGTTCTTTTTAGTAAAATTTTACTGTCAATATTTTTATAAGTAGCATCGTTATCTGGAAAGTGTGTGCCAATATCTCCTAAACTTAAAGCGCCTAATAGGGCATCACAAATAGCATGTAATAAAACATCGGCGTCGCTATGCCCCAGGGCTCCTTTTGTATGTGGAATTTGAATACCACCAATCCAAAGATCACGGCCGACCACTAGTTGGTGAAAGTCAATGCCTGATCCAATGCGAATATTCATGAAGCTTATTTATTTTTTTTACCCAAACCAAATAAACCAGATTTTACAGGTGTTTCAAAAAATGCAGACATGGCACATCTAAAACCAATAGTGCTAGATGATTTATCTTGATCCATGAAACGACGCGTACCTGGGTTTAACCAATAAGGACGATCTTTCCAGCTACCTCCTTTGTACACTCTAGATTTATTAGAGATCAAGGTATTCATACCTGATTCGTAACTAGAATTATTATTATCATCACCATCTAATGCGTTGATAGCATCAGCATGATCGTAGTTTCTAGTTTTGATAGCGGAATCTGATTCTATCACTTTAATGATACGTCCTTTGGCATCACGTCGACTCCCTTTAGGTAATTTAGTATCTACCGACTGAAATACATTACCACGGTAAGGGTTAAAATCATCCATATCCATAGTGTTCATTGGGCGGTAAATATCTGCTACCCACTCATTCACATTTCCTGCAAAATTATATAAATGTAAGCTTGGATTTTGTAAGTGATTGTTCACTTTACCAGGGAATCCACTTCCATCATTTAAATAGCCTGTCATGCCTGTGTAATCACCGCTGCTGTTTTTAAAATTGGCAACAAATAATCCTTGGCCTTTTCCTTTTTTAGTTTCTCTAATATTATTATTACCGCTTCCACTCCAAGGAAAAGGAAGATCAGATGAGGTAAGTTGTGCATTTTTATTTTTAGCGTTCACTCCATTTTTAAAAGATTCAATGAGTGAATTATTGCTCATTAAACTTGTTTTAGCAGCGTATTCCCATTCTGCTTCTGTAGGTAAACGATAGTCTGCTGTCATTACACCGTCTTCAAAGCTTACTCTTAACTTAGGAGCTTCTTGTCCTTTTGCAGGTTTTTTATTTTTTATTTTTGCTGTCGGTTGCGCATTATATTCTTCGCTTAAATAGGCTTCTTTATTAAAATTATTAGCACCTAAGGCTTTGTTTTCAGGATTTTTTGGATCAATAAATCCCATTTTAGTTAAGACCCCTTCATTCGCGCGATCGGTTCTCCATCTGCAATAATCATTGGCTTGATTCCATGAAACACCCACTACAGGGTAATCATTAAAAGAAGGGTGTCTAAAATAAGCTTCTACCATGGGTTCATTAAATGCCAATTCACTTCTCCAAACCAAAGTGTCGGGAAGTGCTTGTAAAACCACAGAATCTTGGTTGGTAGGGAGGTATACTTTTTCCAACCAATGTAAATATTCTTTATATTGTCTGTTACTCACTTCTGTTTGGTCTATGTAATAAGAACTTACAGTCACTCTTCTTAAACGGTTATTCCAATCTCCTATAACGTCTTCTTGGTTGATACCCATCGCAAATGTTCCACCTTGAATACGAGTCATGCCTACATAAGGATCATTTTTGCTGTCAGCTAATAATCCAGTAGTGATAGTTTTAAAAGATTGGTTTTCGGTTTTTTGCAACACAGCAGGGCCGATAATCAAAAGAGCGAAAAACAGTAAAATACTATTTATAAAATTCATAGTAAATATTTGAACAAATAGGTAATAAAATATATCGCGAATATAACTAGTTTTTCTTCATTTTATTCATATACAACTACATTCTTATGTTAGTAAAAGCTTAATTTTAGCTCATGAGATGGGGTGCCCTATTTTTTTTATCGTTTTTGTTCATTTCTGCCACGCAATTGAATGCACAATCGGTGGCCCTTTCCAATGGAAAATGGGCCAAATTGGCGGTGTCTAAACAAGGCATTTATCAGGTGACAGGGGCGCAACTAAAAACATGGGGTTTTTCGGTGCCTATTACGAGCAGCCAATTACAGTTATTTAATTTTAATAATGCGTTTTTAGTAGAAAGAAATGTCCCTAATCAGCGAGTGGGTTTATTTGAAAATGCCATTCAAATTCAAGATGGGGGAGATGGTCAATTGGATGCCCAAGATTATTTTTTATTCTACAGCGAAGGCGCAGTGGGTTGGAAATGGGATGCTAGCAATAACAGATATCAGCCATCCAAACCAGCAATGGGTGATTCGGTTTATTATTTTTTCACCTTAGGAAAAGACGGTAAAAGAATTCAAAAAGTAAATAACAACTTTTTGTCCGTGCAGCAGGTAGATGACATGCAGGAACGTATTTTAATTGAAAAAGATTCTTTAAATATTTTAAACACGGGGAAGCTTTGGGTAGGAGCGCCTATGGGTGTTGGCTTAGGGAGGTCGCCTAAAGTAAATTTTAATTTGAATTTAGAGGGGTTGATTTTAGGCACTTCCATAAAATGGTCCTTGAAATATGCGGCAGCAGCTACGCAATTTCCTTCCAATTTTGAATTAAGGTTGAATGATGTGCTGCAAAAATCAACCTCGGCACCTGCTATTTCTGGATTTGTTTATGATGATGCTTTTACTTTTGTAAAAGATACTTTTCAAAGTACTGTAGGATCCAGTTTACAGAGTACTAATTTAAGTACTGCGGTATTAGGAATTTCTTTTTCAAATAATAATTCAAGTGCCACAGGTTGGATAGATCAAATTCAACTAGACTTTAATCGTAAAATTACTTTCAACTCCAATAAAACTTTTGGGTTTAGAAATGCAGAAGTAGGGGGTGTAGGCAAAAATTTGCAATATCAAATTGGGAATGCAGATGCGAGTGTTAAAATATGGGATGTTACCTATCCTGAAACGCCCATCGAATTAGGAGTTCAACTACAAAATACCAATGCTATCATTCAGCAATCGGGGGACACTTTACATGAATTTTTTGCTTTAAAACAACAGGCCTACGAAATGCCTAATCTATCCGAATTAATAACGGTTGATTATCCTTCTTTATTAAATACACCTGCGGCAGACTACATTATCATTAGTGCTAGTAATTATCTTCCTTATGCAGATAGCTTAGCTAAATTTCATAACATCGCACATGGCTTAAAAACCTTTACCACTTCTAGTACAAGAGTTTTTAATGAATTTGGGGGAGGGCAACCTACTCCCATCGCTATTCGTAATTACCTAAAATATATATTTCAACAAGCTGCTAAAAACAAAATAAATCCACCTCAGTACTTATTATTATGGGGTATGGGAAATTTTGATCTCCAAAAAACAAATCATCAATTTCAAATACCGGCTTACGAAAGCGAGGCTTCTAATTCCATTTTATCAAGTTACACTTCGGATGATTTTTTTGCTATCATTAATGATAATGATGATATTAATTTTCCTAATGCTATACAAAATTTATCTTTATCAGTAGGTCGTATTCCTGCAAGAACTAATGCAGAAGCGGATACCGCATTGCGTAAAATCATACAATATCAATCAGGTAAAAATATGGGGTCCTGGCGCAATCAATTAACCTGGGTGGCGGATGATGGGGATTATAATTTACACTTACAACATGCAGAAGAAATTATAAATGGATTAAAGTTGAAACAGCCACAATGGAATTCCAAAAAATTATACTTGGATTTATTTCCTGCAGTCAATTCTACTGGGGGTAATACCTATCCTTTAGTGAACACTGCATTGAAACAAATGATGAATAATGGCAGCTTATTATTAAACTATACAGGCCATGGAAATTATACTCGTTTGGCCGAAGAAGCTGTGATTACGCAGGAAGACATTCAACAATGGGATAATGCAGATAAGCTCCCCTTAATGATAACGGCCTCTTGTGATTTTGCTCCTTTTGATCAACCTCAATTACAACCCATTGGACAGGATGCTTTATTGAAAAGTAAAAAAGGAATCATTGGATTAGTGGCAGCAAGTAGATTGGTATTCGCATACATTAATAAAGAAATCAACAACGAATTCATTCAGCAGTTGTTAGTCCCTGATTCAATAGGTAATTATAAAACGATTGGAGCAGCCCTAAGATATGCGAAAATGAGTCATTGGAAAAAAGGGGGAGATCATTTAAATGTCTTTAAATTTAATTTACTAGGTGACCCTGCATTAGCTTTAGCAAAACCAAGTTATCAAGTAGTGATTGATAAATTGAATCAGAAAATTTTTATAGGGAAAGACACTTTAAAAGCCGGAGGGAAGTATCAGTTATCGGGACATATTGGTTCTCGTCAACAAACCCTTTCTAATTTTGACGGTGTGGTGGAATTTACTTTATTAGATGCCCCCAAAACACAAAAAACCTTAGCTAATATTACCACTAGTATGGCTGTAGATGTGTTGGTACAAGAAAATATTTTATTCAAAGGAAAAGCTACTGTGAGTAAGGGGTTGTTTTCGATTGATTTTATTTTACCCAAAGAAGTGACTTTAAAGCAAGGAACCTGCAGAATGCAATTGTATGCCGCCACTCAATTGTCTGACAAAGATGCCTTAGGTGTATACGATAGTTTGTGGGTAAATGATTATTCAAGTAATATTTCATCAGACACCACAGGCCCTCAGTTGGTTCATGTTTTCATGAATGACACTTCGAATGATTATAAAAAACAAACTTGGATTTTACCTAGTTCTACTTTGTATTTAAAACTCGCAGATAGTTCTGGTATTCAAGCATCAGGTAATTCCTTAGGACATGATTTAAGTTTGGTCATAGATGGTGCGGTGAATACGCCTATTTTATTAAATAATTATTTTTCAGCGGACGTGAATACCTATCAAAAAGGAAGTGTCATGTATGCTTTACCCAAATTGACCGAAGGGGCGCATCAATTCATTATTAAGGCTTGGGATTTAATCGGAAATTCTAGTAAGGATACCATAGATGTTGTGGTACCAAATGAACAAAATATAGTCATTCGAAATTTGACGAATTACCCCAATCCAGTTTTACAATCTACCCGATTTAGTTTTGAAATAAGTCAAACCAAAATATTAGATAAAAATCTAAGTTTTAGTTTAGAGGTATTTAATCAAGAAGGGGTGAGAGTGGCGGCTAAAATTTTTGATTATCCTCCGTCTTATAATAGGACTGTTATTGCTGATTTTGAGGCAATAGGCGCATTACAAGCTGGCGTTTATTTTTATAAGCTTACCCTTAAAAACAGCCTTTCTATTTTAACTGCTACAAATAAATTCATAAAGTATTAAACATTTGAAATTTGATAGTTATCTTTAGTATGGGTTTTATGTCAATAGCTTGGCCTAAAGATGCTATTTTCAAAAGCAAACAAACATTTTATGTGGAAAAAAGCAGTCGTATTTTTATTAGTAGGTGGGTGTTTATTGAGTGTTCAAAGTAGCGCACAAAATAATATCAAAATTCAGAGTACTGCTGTTCCTTTTATGTTGATTTCACCCGATGCACGTTCCGGGGGGATGGGAAATTTATCTATTGCAATGACCCCCGAAGCCAATGATCTTTTTGGTAATACTGCAAAGCTTCCTTTGATGAAAGAAAAAAGTGGCTTCCTTATTAATTACACACCTTGGCTAAAAGATTTAGGATTGAATGATGTGTATTTAGCGAGTATGGGTTATTATAAAAAATTAGACGATAGAAGTGCTATTAATAGTTCTTTGCGTTTTTTCAGTTTGGGTAATATTACTTTTTCTGATGAAAATGGAACAGAGCTTCCTTCTACCAAACCTTCCGAATTTAGTTTTGATTTTGGGTATAGTTTTTTATTATCTGATCAATTTAGTTTTGGTACTTCATTAAGATATATTCATTCCAAATTAGTTCAAGGTTCTTTATTAAACTCCAATATTAATTATCGTGCTGGCAATACATTATCTGCAGATGTTTCCTTGTTTTATAAGCAAAATGAAAACATGGAAGGATTTCATGGAGGGTTAGTGCTTTCTAATTTGGGGGGCAAAATAAGTTACTCCAATGAGACGACTAATAAATATTTTATCCCTGCAAATATTGGAATTGGGCTGGCCTATTTAAATAAGTTTGATAAAGAAAATTCAGTAGAATTTGGCATTGATGTAAATCGTTTATTAGTGCCTGCTTATCCTACTATTAACTCCAATGGGGAGCGGGATCAATATTTTGCACAATCTGTAGTTTCCAGTTGGTTTAATTCTTTTAGCAGCAAATATGGCCCTTCCATGGGCGAGTCCTTGCGTGCTTCAATAGGTTTGGAGTATAATTACACCAATCAGTTTTATTTAAGAGGAGGCTATTTATATGAAGATCAGTCTCGTGGAAATGGACAATATTTTACATTGGGAACTAGTTTTCAATACTTAAATAACAAGTTCAATATATCTTATTTGGTCCCTTCTGGAGGCGGTTTGTCAAGAAATCCACTTTCTAACACCCTTCGATTTGGGTCCATCTTTTATTTTTAACAAATTCCTTTTGACTTCCAATTTGTGAAGGCGGGATTTCCTTTCTTTTTTACCTATTTTTGTTGACATGTCTAACCTAGTATCTATCGTCAATAAAAGTCATCATCCTTTACCTGAATATGCCACTTCTGGTTCTTCTGGTATGGATCTTCGTGCTTTTTTAACCGAACCTATTGTGTTGGATCCAATGCAAAGAATTTTAGTTCCTACTGGATTGTTCATAGCACTCCCCGAAAATTGGGAAGCTCAAGTGCGTCCTCGCAGTGGGTTAGCAATTAAGCAAGGCATCACTTGTTTAAATTCACCTGGTACTATAGATGCCGATTATAGAGGGGAGTTGAAAGTGATTTTAATTAATCTTTCTAATGAAGCACAAACTATTCATAATGGAGATCGTATTGCCCAAATCGTTTTTCAATCAGTGGATAAAGTGACTTGGCAGCAAGTGGAACAATTAGATGAAACCCAAAGAGGTGCCGGTGGTTTTGGGCATACTGGAAAAAAATAATAATTAATGAAACTACAATCATATCTTTTTTTCTTTTTAATCCTAATCGCATTTTCATGTACTACTATGAAAAAAGTGCAAGTGATTCAGGAGGCGCTTTCTAAAAAAGATACTATTCAGGTTCAGTTGGTGTCCGAAATAAAAAAGGTAGATTCTGTCGCCATTGTAAAAGATATTTTACAAAAAATTAATTCTTCCAAGTTAGACTTCAAAACAATGAATGCGCGCATAAAGGTAGATTACGAGTCTCCTAAAAATGCAGACTCTTACATTGCTAATTTAAGTATGCTCAAAGACAGTGCTATTTACATCACCATTAGAGGTGCTATGGGAGTTATAGGCATCAAAGCAATGATTAAAAAAGATAGTGTAGTATTAATCTATCCTTTGAGTAAAAAGGTAGAGAGAAAACCTTTAAGCTATTTACAAGAAGTCATCAAAATCCCTTTTACTTTTAAAACTATCCAAGATTTATTGATTGGCAATCCCATTTTTATGGATAATAATACATTAGCTTCCTATAAGTTGACCAATAATAAATTACAAGTGAGTTTGATAGGGAGTTTATTTAAGAATTTAATAATTTTGAATGAGGACAATACGAAAGTCCTCAATTTGAAATTAGATGACATGGATGTTTTTCAGCATCGCACTTGCATTATCGCATATAGTGGTCATGCCGCTGTCAATCAATATCAATTTCCTTTAATGAGAGACATTTCTATTTCTGCGAATAGCAAATTGGATATTCATATGGAAATAAAAGAATATTCTTTTAATGATCCTATCAAATACGCTTTCTCTATTCCTAAACCCGGCAAACGCAAATAATACACATGTTTCATACAAATAGAATCATTAAGGCCACTTTGTTTATTATAATGCTTACTTCGGTTGTATTTGCGCAGGCTCAAACCAATGCCTCTAGGGAAGATTTGCAAAAAGAGGAACAAACCTTGCGCAAGGAGTTAGACGAGTTGAATAATTTAAAAAATCAAATTCAAAAAAATAAAAATAGTTCATTAGCACAATTAGCCATTATTAAAAGTAAGATTGCTAAAAGACAAGCCTTAGTGAATGGAATTAGAAAACAAGTAAATATTTTAGATAAAGCCATTGCCGATAATCAACAAGACATTCAAAAATTAAATAAGGATTTAGATACTTTAAAAAATCGTTATGCTAAGAGTATTATTTTTGCTTATAAAAGCAGAAGTAGTTACGAGTATTTGAATTTTTTATTTTCTGCAAATAGTTTTAATGATGCAGTAAAACGAATTACCTATTTAAAAAGTTATCGCCAAAATAGATCCGCCCAAGCGCAGGCAATAGATATGTCTCAAAAGGATTTGGGTGTTAAAATAAATACTTTAAGTACGAACAAAAATGATCGATTGAAAACATTGAATGTGCAAAGTGATCAATTGAAGGTATTAGTGGTAGATCAAAAGGAGCAGGATAAAATTGTGACTCAATTAAAGGGCAAAGAGCAAGAGATTACAGCACAGGTAAAGCAAAAAGAATCTCAAAGAAAAAAAATGCAGGGTGCTATCTTGGCAATCATTAGAAGAGAAACTTTAGAAGCCGAAAAAAAGGAAAAAGATAGATTGGCAAAGTTGAAAGCGAGCAATGAAGCAGCCCCTAAGCCTATCAATGAAAATAAAGCAGTTGTTAAATCCGAAAATAAAATCAACGCACCTGAGGGTGGTTTAAAAAGTACTACCGATAATCGACCTTATTCTGCCTTAGAAACCACCGAAGAAGGACGTGAAACTTCTATTTCCTTTGAAAGTAATAAAGGGGCTATTCCTTGGCCTGCAGATAAAGGGTATGTGTATGTACATTTTGGAGTGGAGAATATCCCTGGTACTAAACTCAACCGAAAAAGTGATGGTATTGAAATTGCTTTACCTAAAGGTTCTTCTATTAAAAGTGTTGCCAATGGTAAAGTGTCTTATGTAGGTGATGTGAATGGAGATCTAACTATCATCGTTCAACATGGTAAATATTTCACCATGTTTACTTATCTAAATAATGCTACAGTGAACGTGGGGCAAGAAGTAAGAGCGGGTACCGTGCTAGGAAAATCTGGTGTGAATTTAGATGGCGAAGGTGCTTTGTCTTTTATGATTTATAATGAAAAAGGGGCCCCATTGGACCCTGAGAATTGGTTAAAAACAAAACGATAGTTTTTAATCATCTAACAATAGTTTTATCTTAGGAAATATAAAAAATGCTTGTTATGTCAAAATACATCTTATCCTTTGACCAGGGTACGACGAGTAGTCGTGCTATTTTATTTGATCATGAAGGTCAAATTCATACCATTGCACAAAAAGAGTTTACACAACATTTTCCAAAACCAGGATGGGTGGAACATGACCCTTTGGAAATTTGGAGTACCCAAATGGGTGTTGCTACCGAAGCTATTAGTAAACAAGGACTTTCCTTAAATGATATTGCAGCTATTGGTATTACCAATCAAAGAGAAACTACCGTGGTTTGGAATAATAAAACGGGGGCTCCTATTTACAATGCCATTGTTTGGCAAGATAGAAGAACAGCTGATTTTTGTGATCAGTTAAAAGCAAATGGACATCAAGCGATGATCCAACAAAAAACAGGTTTAGTAATTGATGCCTATTTTTCAGGATCCAAAATAAAATGGATTTTAGATCATGTTGAAGGTGCCAGAGATTTAGCTAAAAAAGGAGATATATGTTTCGGAACCATTGATACTTGGTTGGTTTGGAAATTAACCAATGGCAAAGTGCATGTTACGGATGCAACGAACGCTTCACGCACCATGCTTTATAATATTCATACACTACAATGGGATACCGAATTATTAAATTTATTTGACATTCCTGCTAATATAATGCCTGAGGTAAAAAGTAGTAGTGAAGTGTACGGACATACCACACAATTATTTGCACATCAAGAAATCCCTATTGCAGGTATTGCAGGGGATCAACAAGCTGCGTTGTTTGGTCAAATGTGTATTTCTCCAGGGATGGTTAAAAATACCTATGGAACAGGCTGTTTTATGTTAATGCATACAGGTGAAAAAGCAGTGACTTCACAACATCATTTATTAACTACTATTGCGCTACAAATAAATGGCAAAACTTATTATGCCTTGGAAGGAAGTGTATTTATAGGAGGTGCAGTAGTTCAATGGTTGAGAGATGGACTTCATTTAATCAGAAATTCATCCGAGGTAGAAGCTTTAGCAAGTCAAGTTGAAAATACAGACGGAGTGTATTTAGTGCCGGCTTTCGCGGGATTAGGAGCTCCTTATTGGAATCAACATGCAAGAGGTACGATTGTAGGGATTACACGTGGTACTAGTTCAGCGCATATTGCACGTGCTGCATTAGAGAGCATTGCTTTTCAAACCTATGATGTCTTAAAAGCAATGGAAGCAGATGCGCACATTCCAATTGCCGAATTAAGAGTAGACGGAGGCGCCACGAATAATAATTTATTAATGCAATTTCAATCTGACTTACTTGATACTTTAGTGATTCGCCCCACTTTAGTAGAAACGACTGCATTAGGAGCTGCTTATTTAGCGGGGTTAGCAGTTGGTTTTTGGAAGAACATAGATGAGTTGCAGCAAAAATGGAAAATAGATAAAACCTTCTCTCCGCAAGCGGGGGATAGAGATGCATGGATACAAGGTTGGGCGCGCGCCATTAAAGCCACTAATAATTGGTAAGTGAATTTGTTTTTATAAAATTCATATTCGCTTTCCATAAATTTTCTTTAATTTAATTTATTGTTTAGCTAAAAATTGATCAAACATGACACCATTTATTGCAGAATTTTTAGGGACCGCTTTAGTGGTCACTATTGGAGATGGCATTGTTGCCAATGTAGTGTTACCCAAAACGAAAGGGAATAATGGTGGGTTAATTACGATTGTAATGGGATGGATGATCGCAGTTTTTGTAGGGGTATATGCGACTGCAAGTATTAGCGGAGCGCACTTAAACCCTGCCGTCACAGTGGCTTTGGCAACCGCTGGAAAATTTTCTTGGTCATTAGTACCTTCTTATATCATAGCTCAAATATTAGGCGCTATGACAGGTGCATTTATTGTTTGGATGATCTATAAAGATCACTTCAATGAATGTAATGAACCGGCTAGTCAGTTAGCTGTTTTTTCAACAGGCCCCTCTATCCGTAACCTTCCTCAAAATTTTATTACCGAGACCCTAGCTACCCTGATTTTCATAATAGGAATTTTCTTAATTCAGCCTGCCGAAACCAATTTGGGAGCACTTTCAGCACTACCCGTGGCACTTTTAGTGGGT
>Ga0194047_10002099_pt1 | contig 11593 bp, 11 predicted proteins | sample JunL225m_MetaG_2_FD_160070 | JGI IMG/M metagenome (GOLD analysis project Ga0194047, IMG submission 160070) | Anoxic zone freshwater microbial communities from boreal shield lake in IISD Experimental Lakes Area, Ontario, Canada - Jun2016-L221-5m | ecosystem: Environmental > Aquatic > Freshwater...
GTATGAAAGAAGGGAATATCTGTCCCTTTAACATGTCTTGTTGTTAGGTAATTGGCCAATTCAGTCTGCAGGCGCTGGGATACAAAGACGGTTCTGGGATATTTGCCTTTAGTTTGCTCTGCAGATAGACGAATCTCATTCTTAATAGTGCCATCGGAATTAACTACATCTCCCATTTTTAAACTGGCTATTTCGGCAACGCGAAGGCCACCTAGAAAGCTGGTGAGGATAATTGCTCTATCGCGTAGAGCATATTTTTTAGTGCTAACGTAATTAAGGACTTGATCAAGTTCTACTTGGGATAAGGTTTTTGCTTGTGCCATTTTTTCATTTCTCCATAAATAAAAGGTGCGTTTTAAGTATGTTTCCTTAATAGAAAAAGGTCGACCTATATTTAGCCGGTTTACCCGACAAAAATATCTACCAAAAATCAATGACTTACAAAGCAGGTTAAGATTATTTATATTTTCTTAACCTGCATCTTTATATAAGTATTTATGAAAGTAGTGCTTTTTCGTGGGATTTAGACGACACGAAAAATGCTTAAAAGTGGGGTTCCCATAAAACCCCCCAAATTCACGCTATACGCGGCTGATTAGCTCCTGAAGTAGTTGCTTATTTCCCCCGATAAATGCGCCGTTTGTAGACGGTTTTTGAGGTGAATTTAGCTCCACAAGGGTAGTAGCGATGAGTGCTGGCGTGGGCTTGCCAGGAATCCTAGCAATACAACTACGTACAGGTAATTCCCAATGCTCGCTAACTTCAAGGTCTTGATCGTCTATTTGAATCAGAATGCGATTGTGGTTTAGGTCTAACGCGCCATAACCACCAATAGCAGTCTTTATGCCTTTCTCATATCGAAATAGCCAAGTCATGAAGATACCTGCTTCATTCTGTGGAATGCTATCCAATTTTTTTGTGATAGTTTGATGTAAGGGTGCTTTAGTAAAGTGAAACCAGTCAGCGATCTCCTCAAAATCCACTAAATACTTCGCATAAGGATCGTTTAGCTCCAATGTGCCGTTGTAGATGGCTTTGCGGTATTGGCCTTTGCCATAAGTAGTTCCATATAGTTTATTTTCCCATAAACGGGCTGTTATTTCTTTCATTTTTAATCTCCTTTAAGTTTGAAAGAAGTCGCTTAGTTGCAGAGAGTGGCAGATTCAAAAGAAAGATGCTGTTGCTTGAGTTGCTAGTCAGGGCTACTCATTTGTCCTCAATACCGCAACTCCTATTTGCAAAAGCAACTATTTCTCAATCGCATCTCAAAGCAACTCATTACGCGACTCGTAGATATTTATCTCTTGTTAATAAAAACCGTATTTTTTCTATCCAAAATTAGCCAAATTAAATAGAGGTCGTCCATTTGCCAATTTGAAATTAACTTATGTATGTCCATTAACACCATAGGAGAAATCAAATGAGCCAACTAAGTCATCTCAGGCTGGTAGCTGTTAAAAAGCCACGTAATATGCCAGCAATTGTTATACGGAGAAATAAGCTTTCAGGACATCTGTGGGAGCAAATCCAGTTAGCTAAAAGTCAGCTTGAAGGAACCCCTTTCGTAGTGATGAAGTACAAAACTGTTAAAGATCGTGAAACTGGACTACGCAAACAAGTCGAAGTGCCCAAGCGCATTAAGCCTTGGTGGTTTCAAAGCGAAGAAGGGCGGGTATGCGTATCAGTTAAATATGGTAGTTGGACTTTAGAGCTAGCAAAAGGGAAATCTAGCGTAGAAGTAGCCAGTGCGGATGAGTTGGTTAAAGCTCTAGAATCCATCAAAACTGCTGTAGAAGCAGGGGAGCTAGATCAGCAAATTGAGGAAGCTAGTAGCGAATTGAGAAAGAGATTTGAGCGGTAACTATTTAATTTTTGGATTATTTTTATTAGGATTTATGCCATGTCCAATTAAAAGATTATTGGCCAATCCTTCAAGCTCTTTATATGTTTTAAGTTTTTTGTATTGGTTTTTTAATTCATATACTTTATTCCATAAGTCAGATGATAATTTTTCATAATGCCTTAATTGCTCGATGGCCTTATCAAGCTCTGGTTTTTTATACTTAACCATAACTATATCCCCTGGATTGCCAAATAAAAAACCTCGAATACCTGTGTTTTTTCTTACCAAATCGTCTAATTCTTTTGTTTTAAATCGCCACATTTCAAGTATTTTGTGATTATCTGAATGTAACTTTTCTGCCAAAATAATTTCTGCCTTAAGTAATTTCTTCTTTTCTCTAACTTCAGCATCAAATTGTTTAATTTCTTTCTTACTTTCGATTTCATATTCCTCAACAGATTTTTTTGTTGGAATAATTTCACCATCAGTAATGTTTATGCAATTACCCTTATCTCTATAAATCTTAATCCAATATTTCTCTTTTTCAGCAAGCCACCTCTGTTTTTCTAAGGAGGAAAATTCATTGTTTAATAATTCAATAATGTCTGCTGTAAAAGAAAGGTGACCGTGAAGATTCCAAAGGTGCTGCATTACTTTATTATGATGCGCATTAAAGGAAAGATTTTTCCAGTGCGAAGAAAGTCTGCTATTAACATCATTAGACTGGCCAATGTAAATATTTTCATCTCCAAGTATTGATATTTTATAAATTCCACCGGTATTTTTAGGAGTGACAGTCGGTGCAGTTGGGATATTAGTTGAAAGAGAAAATTCAATACCTAGCCCAATAGATTTAGCCCCATCACTAAATTCTCGCAATGAAATTATGTAATCCATACCCATCTCTAGGAGTAAAGAGATCTCAGCCGCACATTCTTTATTGATATATCCTATTTTATGGCCAGAGATAAGAACTTCCACAGCGTTTTTATCGAAATGGTTGGTTGGCTCTCTTTTTAAGATGGGAATAGAGTTTTTAATGGCCACATAGATATTAAACGGTGGTTTGCAGAATTGAATTCCAACTAAATTAGCATTGAATAGTTTCTTTGTCATAAAAATCTATTTAACACCATCTTTATAGATAGTTTCAATATTTTTGGGGTTATGTCTCGCATCATTTAAAAAAGAATGAAGAAAATGTATTGAGATTGGAGTTGCATGTATGAGCTATTTGATTGGATTAATAAAGATATTACCTTTCTTTCCAATACTGCTTCAATAGATTTTTTAAGAATCGCCAGCTAAATAGTGCTATGAAGCAATTTAGAGGAACCGTGCGCGCAAGTGGATTAATTGTTACTACAATCGTATTTGCTGAAAATGCAAACTTTGCCATGAAAATATTGCAAGCCCAGTTTGGCGCAAACAATGTCGTTAGTATTCCCACTCAAATAGGATCGTTTCGGTGAAAATCAAAGAAGTTGCCACTATCAAGCCCTTAACTCCAGATCAGCAGCGGATTAAGTCAATGCAGGCTAGGGTTAAGCAAGATCAGGCAGCTGTTAAGGCAGAACGAGCTAGGCAGAAGATTCGGGCTGGGCAGGCTGCGTTGAACCACTTTCGTTGCTAAGTCACGCCCAATAAAATACAATTTTCTTGAATAATGATTAAAGGAAATGTGTGCTGCCAAGCTTTAAGAACTCTCTATTCTTCGAATAGATCTAATTGACGCTTAGGATTTTTTTGAAAATCTGAATCCTTTGGTTCAATAATTTGCATGGTTTTAGGATCAAATGATCCATCAAGCATTGCTATCAGACATTTCCCAAGATGAAACCCCAAATTCACGGGAACAGCATTACCAATCTGTTTGTATTGCGACGTGACTGCTCCATCAAAATGCCATGCATCTGGAAAGCTTTGTATCCTCGCATACTCCCTAACTGTCAAAGGTCTTGTTTCTTCAGGGTGACAACGTTCTGTTTGTTTTTGAGCTGGGGAGCAGGTTAACGTCAATGATGGTTCATCCCAGGATAGCCTTCTTGCCATTCCAGTTTTTCCACCACCCATGAAATAGCTGGCACCCATGTACTCCTTTTGCAATTTTTCGGGTAAATCTTTCCAATAGCCACCAGGAGGAATTTTTTCTAATATTTTCTTCTTTTTAAGAGGATAAATTTGACCATCTGATGCTGGAACATCTACAAGCGCCTCGCGAATAGATACGGTGTAATCCTTTTCTCTTGGAAAGATAAAGGGCATCTTCAAATCATTTCGAATACATAAAATAATTAATCTCTCGCGCTTCTGAGGAACATCCAGATATTGAGCTCGTAAAACTTTAACAACAACCTTGTATCCTAGTTCTTCCATGATATCTATCATGGCTGCAAGAGTTCGCCCATTTTCATGTCTCAGGAGGCCTCTAACATTTTCTCCTACAGCAATTTTAGGATTAATTTGCTTTACTGCCGATGCTAAAGAATAAAACAAGGTTCCTCGAGCATCTTCAAAGCCTAATTTCTTTCCTGCAAAGCTAAAAGCTTGGCAAGGGAAACCTCCAGTAACAACGGAAACTTGATTTTTATATTTTTTGTAGTCAACTGTTTGGGCATCTGCGCAGATAATATTCCACTTTGGCCTATTAGTTTTCAATGTTTGTGCAGCATTTTTATCAATTTCAACAAGTAGCTTATGTTGAAACCCAGCATTTTCAAGTCCAAGTGCTAGACCGCCGGCGCCGGCAAATAGTTCAACGGTTGAGAATTTGGTTTTTTTTGACGATTTAAGAATTTTAAATTTATTAGTATTTTTACCGCCGCGGTACTTGTCCTCCACCCTTTTAAGTTCATTTAAGTCAAATAGGCGCTCATTTTTTTGACCTCTATGGGCTTTTATCAATCCCTTTTTCTCCCACCTCCTGATAGTATCAACAGATACGGATAAGGCTGTTGCAGCCTCGGAAATTGAAATGGGTTGAGTTTTCACGATTTATAACCTTTGCATATGCAATGGTTATTTTATAGGAAAATCAAATCCGTTGTCAATTATAGAAGAGTGGAAATAATCTATATGTTATTTGTCTATACGAGTCAAAGTGAGTTAAAAGAAGCCCTGGAGATGTTGGTTGAGAAAAGAGTCGCTAAGACAGACTATTTGATCAACGGCCTTAACGAATTTATTGCCAATGATCGCGTTCTAAAGATTGCTGATAACCTTCAATTATTTGAATTAATGGGGGTTATTTTCTGGCAAATACTTGATGGATTGGAGTCTGAGAATTTGTGGTCGAATTCAGTTGATCCTTTGACCTTTGTATTAGGGGCAGCTGCTCAAAAATCTACACTTTTAAACTATGTCCAAGTTGAAGTAAGTCGCCAAGAAGAGAAGAGTATTGGTACAAACTTTGGGTATTTTCATCAGGGGCTATTGAGAATAGCCTTTGCAGATCAAAGACCATTGAAAGATCTCTTTAACAATCCAAGCACTTCAACAGGTATATATGATGTGCTTTCTGGTGACGGAAAGATTGCTATAGAGGTTAAATCTAAGTGGAATACAACTAAAGGCGATACTAGAAAACCTACATATAAAAAATTATGGGAAAGAATGCAAAATTTCCCAGGTCTGGAAGAGTTATATTTTGCAGAGATAATAGATAAACAGGGAGCGAATTTTACAAAAAATAATTTTGAGCTTGTTGACCCTGCATGGAGCAAATTCTGGAGGTGTGACGGAGAATATATCTACTCTCTAGCGGCAAAAAAAAAGGGGTTGCAGGATGATAAATCTTTCTTAAAATTAATTTTTACTAAGTTCCCTCTTATTATTTGGATATATTCTCAACTCATAAATGAAATTTATCAAAAAGATCAGGTTCACTCTTTGTTTGATGCATTCCATCAAAAGTTCACGACAATTCGACCGGGTACAAAATCTGAGATAGAAAAATTGACACTCTTCAAGAACCTTGGAAGCAAAGTAGGTGATGAGGAGATACTTAAATCTAGGGCGACTGGTGGTCTAAAAGACACCCACCATGAACTTAAGGAATACATAATAAGAAAAAGAAGGCTCGATAAGTTAATGCGCCTTGCAAGTTCGATTAAATCATCAATTGAACTTCATACTGGAGGCGATGAAGATATGAAGTTTTTCAATGAAAAGTTAATTGGCCATCTTGGTGCAGCCTAACATTAAAAAGCCCCTCTAATTCTTAGAAGGGGGAGTTTTTAGTTGCTGAATTGGGGCATTTTCACAATAGTTCTTAATTTGCTCGGCCGTTGCGCCACTCCTTAGCCAGTTGCGATGTAAAAATCCAGTTTTGTCTTTATTTTTTTCAGCATCGACATACAAATAGACAACTGATCCTTCATTTGCTTGTGGTAGTCGCTTTTAGACAGGCCTGTTGCATCAAAGACTTGATCTATAGAAATTCGATGTTTTTCCAGAAATAGTAGTTGGGTCTGAGTAAGCTTCATTCTTCTGCACGATGAGCTTATTTAATGCTCAAAATTTCATTCTTTAAGGTCTCAGGATAAAGAAAGAACCATTCATTTGAATCTCCATCAGAATTGCGTGAGTTTTTATGTTCAAGATACTTTTTTGTAATCGCTTCTTCGTATCTAAACGGGGTGGGGATGTCGTGCCTGAAAAAATATAAATCTACAGAGTAGCCATGCCTATAAATATATGCCTTGATCCTGTCATCTAAAAAGCTTTGCGTAACGCCTAACTTACATTGACCAGGCCTGCTTTTTGCTGTTAGTACATATAGTGTACCCAAATGATTATCTTCCTCAAGCCAAGAGGACATCTTGTGTTTTGGTACGTTAATTTCAAAATTATTAGCTTCAATTGCACTAACTAGATTAAGGGAAAAATAGGCGTTAAATCCTCTATAGCTTTTTTCAAGATCGTATAATTTTTTTGCAGAATTTAGGGCTACCTTAATATCCTTTTTGGAAATTGTTTTTTTGGTCTTGCTTCTGTATAAATTGCGAGCAAGATTATGAATTAACGATGTCATTTCCAATAAGTCTTCATTATCAGGATATCGATAAGATCGCTGATAAAAATTTTTATAGACCTTATATAAATCAAGCGGCATTACCGATAAACTTTCTTTGGTAAAAGTTATTATTTAGAGTACTATTTTAGTATAAAAAATTAAAAGCATATGGCGCGACTTTTCCCAGAAGATTTTCAAGTATCTGAGACCGAACATCGTTTTAGCGGTGAATTGGCTACTTTACTTCGTTTAAAGGATGAGCTTTCAGATCAATTTTGTATTTTTCATGGAGTACATTGGACTAAAGTTGAGGATGAAGCAACGGTTTATGGTGAAATTGATTTCCTTATTGTGAATAATTATGGAAAGATTCTTGCTATCGAGCAAAAAGAAACCGCCATAGAAAAAAATAATCGGGGTGAATTAGTTGCAATTTATCAACGTGCAGATGGTCTCAGAAAAGAAAAGAATATTCGCAGTCAAGTAACCCGAAATATTCAGTCTTTAAGACAAGAGTTTTCGAAAAGATACAAAGATCAGTTACTACAGATTGAACACTTACTTTATCTACCAACTGCTAATCTTCGGGGTGAAGCCCCAATTAATATAGCCCTTGGAAGAGTGGTTGACTCAAATGAGGCGCATTTGTTACCAGAGATTGTTCGAAAAATTTTAGAAGAAAATCCTAACCCTGCCGGTAATATGGCGGATGCTTTTACTGTTTGTGAATTTTTATCTGAAAAGGCGTCTATAGCCCCGCATTTAGGTTTAATTGGTCATTCAGCTAAAAAGATAACGACGAGATTATCAAGTGGCCTTTCTGAATGGGCTGAAAGGTTAGAGTTTTCCCCTTTTCGTTTATGGGTAGAAGGTACAGCGGGCTCTGGAAAAACACAGCTTGCGCTAAAGGAGCTGAGGTTAGCAAAGAGCAAAGGTCAGGTTGCTATGTATCTTTGCTTTAATCGACCTTTGGCTGACGCTATGAAGTTATCAGCGCCAGAGCCTAATAACTGTATGACTTTTCATGAGTTAGCTGAGCTTTTGGCAAAACAGAATGGTAAGGCTATTGATTTTCGAGAGGATGGCATTTTTCCAAAATTAGCCAATTACCTAGTTGATAGTATTTCAGCTTTAAGTGGTCAGTTAGATGTATTAGTTATTGATGAGGGGCAAGATTTTGATAAAACTTGGGGTAACGCATTAGTTACTATGGTTAAGCAGACGGGACGAATTTTGTGGCTAGAAGACCCATCCCAAGATTTATATGGGAGATGGAGCACTAATTGGCCAGAGTGGGTAAAAATTACTTCACCAATTAACTACCGCTCTCCACAGCGTTTAGTTAACCTTATTAATGCTCTGGAATTAACTAATCAACCCCTCGTGGCAGGTAATGGCTACGCTGGCATGATTCCTAATATCGAGCCCTACGAAATTGGTATGGAGATCGAAGCCACAGAGAAGGCAGTTAAGGATTTAATCGCAGATGGCTATGACCCAGAAGCGATAGCAGTGCTAAGTTTTAGAGGCTTTTCTACTAGTAAAGTGCTATCTAACGAAATTGATGAATTGCAGGGTTTAAAAATTAAAAAATTTATTGGGTACGATAATAATGGTCATGTTTTATGGTCAGAAGGAAAAATTTTTGTTGATACTTTATTTCGGTTTAAAGGGCAATGCGCAGATGCAGTTGTGTTAACTGAGGTTGATTTCGAGGAATGGAGCGAAAACGTTAAACGGCGCTTGTTTGTTGGCTTATCAAGGGCTAGATTGATGGTCAGTCTAGTTGTTACTGAAAGAGCATGTAATTTAATTGATGCTAAGTTAGGTTAGAGCTTTATATGCTTACTGGCTAGTAAATAATTTTGTCGGTTTACCTGAAAAACATGTTGGTGATACGTCTCATACTATGGGGTTAGTATTAACACTATAGTTCCAAATATTAATTTCATAGAATTAGGTAAGTTTATTTTTAATGAGTAGATCACACAAATATCGGTCTCCTAATTTTCAACAAAATCATGGTATCCCTGGCGTTGTTTATGTATTGGATAATGCTGGATTGAGGGAAGGATGGTACAAGATTGGCTGCAGCCGAAGATCGGGCGCAGCTCGCGCTAATGATTTAAACACTGATGCAACAACTGGTACGCCAGGCACATTTAAATGTATTTTTGAGTGTAAAACTGAAGATTGTGGAATTGCAGAGCAGCGAGTATTTGAAATTTTGCACAAGGAGCGAAGAGGCAAGCGTGGTCAAGAGTACTTTGAGGTTACCCTTGAGCAAGCAAAAGAAGTTATTAAGCAGATTTGTTCTGAAGTTGATGCTGAAATTAGACTTCGGCCACCAAAGCGTGAGCCAACAAAAGTACCGATCTCTCTGCCGACAGCTCCATCAGTTGGTTTAATAAAAAAACCTGAAGTTGTTCAATCTTCTGTACAGCCTGCTTTATTTGGTTTCACAAAAAATAAATGGTTGATTGGCATTGGCTTAATTATTATTTTAATTTGGTATTCGCAGAGCAATAATAAAAAGTCATCACAAATAACCCCCACTATCTCAAAGTCTCCAACAATATCGAAACCATTATCACCGCCTATAAAGCAAAAAACAGAAGAGAGCACAGGAGCGTCGATTGAAAAAGCTCCAGCATTGCAAGATAAGCAGATTGATACTCCGATAGTGAATCAGGAGCCAACACCAAAGCTCGAGAGTGAAACTATCAGTCTTCCAGATCTGTCTAGGCTTTCCCCCGAGGAAAAGAGATCTATGGAATCAGCTTGCACCACTGATAGGCTTGTGAATGGGCCAGCAGCTTATAACAACTGCTTGAATAGGCAATTAGCAGCTTTAGGCGGAACTTCGGGTAGACCAGATCTGTCTAGGCTTTCCCCCGAGGAAAAGAGATCTATGGAATCAGCTTGCACCACTGATAGGCTTGTGAATGGGCCAGCAGCTTATAACAACTGCTTGAATAGGCAATTAGCAAAGCTTAAATATTGATTTTTTAGCGGGCTGAATTATTTGTTAACCATTTTGCTAGGGCGGGCTTGCCAATGAATATTATTGTGTCAGTGGGAAGGGCAACGGAGTGGGGCGGCTTCGACACTAGTTTGTCGGGTAAACCGACAAACTTTCTATAGCTTGCAATTCAATTTTAGGCTACAGTCCTTTAGGACTAAACCCAATTGTCTCAATAATTCTAAAAACAACTTATTTTGCTGCAATGATTTGGAATAGAAATAACCCCTTTTTTCTTAACGCATAATTGACGGTAGCTCATTGTTTCAGCAGTGCATTTCAACAAGACAATTGTAATCAAAACTAATCATAGAAAACATTAATAAAATATAGGATCGAGGTGTTCCAGTGAGTCATCCCTTCAGACATTCTGCAGCTTTTGGCAAGCGAATAGAGTTCTATGTTATTGGCCTAATGCTCAAAGATGGGCTAGATGTATATTTGCCCCTTGTGGATGATGATGCTATTGATGCCGTAGTCAAAAGACCTGATGGGAGCTTTGTAGAGGTTCAGATTAAGGCTAGGTCAAACGATGTTAAATTTGGAGATGGTGCATTATTTGCTGCGCTTACTCACGAACACAGGAAAAATTATTGGTTTATTTTCTTTTCGGAGCGAATGAATACTATCTGGATTTTGTCATCTAAAGAATTCTTGGAGGAGTCTAATCAAAATAAAAGCGGTAAAGGTATTGGTAAGCGGTCTATTTGGTTTAACGGTAGGAAAACCAAAAATAACTCTGAGCATGTTAAACCGCAGTTTCAGAAATATGTCGCTAAAGATTTCTCAAGAATTTTAAATGAGCATCCATACGAATGATTACGTCAATTAGGGTCGACTAATCTAATTTATAGTTGGCGAGAAATTTAAAGCCCCAAAGGCTTTCCTCGATTGGTAAGCGCAAATAGCCACAACTTAATAAAAGTGTCGGTTTACCCGACAAATATGTCGTCAATCTGACCGCTAATTCCTTATTCTAGAAAGACTACTTTTATCTCTCATTAAGTAGCAATGAGATTGCTGAAGCTAAATGTAGCGTTTTGACAGGCTCATTTAATGAGCTTTTAATTAGATATGCTGGTTCTTTAATTATCTAAAAGGAGAACTAGATGTCACTACTCAATCATTTCAACGGACTTTCGCTTCTAGCCATCATGGTAGTTTCATACTTTGCTGTAGCAAAAAATGCGCAAAGTGATTACGCATTATTTAAGGCTAATAAAAATAGTATTAAGTAGTGCACCCCTTAGTGTTTCTATTCCTATATTTGCCATTATTTTCTTAAACTTTTCGGACTTAATTACTAATTTCGGTTGTCCTAACCGGTTTCTCGAACTTATAGTTGTTTTTAAGTAGAAGTTGAATCAAAAGATCGTTTGGTGAGCTTTTTAGTAGAAATAATAGTTTCAAGCTCACCAAATGAGATCTTGTTTTTCATTTGCTAAGAGCAAAAGGAGTTAGACGTGAATTTCTTTACTAGAGCGATGGTAGGTATTACAGGGCATCACATCAATGGCAGTACAGAGCCAGAAGATGTTGGAGGCCTTAGCAAAATTGGCTTGTCTATCTGTTTTGCAAGTCTTTTAGCGGCCTTGCAATTTGGTATTGCGGGCTGGTATTTAGGCGAAAGTTTTGGTGAGGATACCCGCGTGGTATTTGCAGCGACAACGGCCGTTATTGGCCTTTTTATCGTTTTAATTATTGACCGTAACTT
>Ga0194047_10002100_pt1 | contig 11587 bp, 7 predicted proteins | sample JunL225m_MetaG_2_FD_160070 | JGI IMG/M metagenome (GOLD analysis project Ga0194047, IMG submission 160070) | Anoxic zone freshwater microbial communities from boreal shield lake in IISD Experimental Lakes Area, Ontario, Canada - Jun2016-L221-5m | ecosystem: Environmental > Aquatic > Freshwater >...
ATGATAATGTAAGCTTATTATTGAATGAAAATACTTTTACCGTAACTACTGCTCATCAGCCTAATATTTTCACCGGCCCTCTTTATTTTATTTATAAAATAATTCATGCTATTCAATTAGCAGCCGAGCTTAAAAAACAATTTCCTGCAAATAATTTTGTACCCGTTTATTATATGGGATCTGAGGATGCCGACTTGCAAGAAGTTGGTTCTTATACTTTAGCAGGAGAAGCTTACCAGTGGAATACAAAGCAAAAAGGGGCTATAGGAAGAATGAAGGTAGATGACGAGCTCATTCAATTATTACAAAACTTAGAAGGTTATTGGTCTGTAAAGCCATTGGGTAAAGAGGCTTTGGAGGTTTTAAAACAGGCTTATCAAAAAGGGAAGACTATATCAGAAGCTACTTTAGCGCTGGTGCATGCCTATTTTGGGAAATATGGATTGGTGGTTATTCAGCCAGATGACGCAAAATTGAAATCGCTTTTCATTGAAGTAATGGAAAAGGAGTTAAGAACAGGGTTTTCTCAAAAGGCCATACAAGCAACGAAAGAAAAATTAGCAAGTACTTATCATGTTCAGTCCGATGGCCGTGATTTGAATTTATTTTATTTAAAAGAGAATAGTAGGGCAAGAATAGAAAAGCAAGGAAGCACTTATACAGTAGTAGATACCGATATTCGTTTCACAGAGGAAGAAATTGTTAAAGAACTACATGCGCATCCCGAAAGATTTAGCCCGAATGTAATTTTAAGAGGGGTTTACCAAGAAACAATACTTCCAGGTGTGGCCTTTATAGGTGGAGGCGGAGAACTAGCTTATTGGATGGAGCTTAAAAATGTATTTAATGAAGTGAAAGTACATTATCCAATTTTGCAATTACGAAATTCATTTATGTTTATGAATGAAAAGCAAACAGCAAATTGGAATAACCTAGGCTTCACCTTAGAACATTTATTTAAGCCAGTATTGGAATTGGAATTAGACTACATTAAAAGTCAAACGAAGGAAAATTTAGCACTAACCAATCATATTGCATCGCTCAATGAATTATATGAGTCTATTCAGCAGGATGTTATAAAAATAGATACTTCTTTGGGGGGCCATACTAAAAACTTATCTATTCAAGCGCAAAAGAAATTGGCATTACTTGAAAAGAAAATGATTCGTGCTGAAAAAAGAAAACAACAAACATCTATTGACCGCATTCAAGCCATTAAGGGTTCTTTATTTCCTAAAAATAGTTTACAAGAAAGAGTAGAAAATTTTGCTGAGTGGGTAGGAGACTACGGATGGGATTGGGTGGAAGCGATTATGCAGCATTCAACTACTTTGAACCCTTGCTTTACCATTATTACGCTTAGCAAGGATTAGAAAAGTAAGTTCTAAAATTTCTAATAATCTTATTTTTTAGATACTGTAACTTAAGGTTCCATATCATTAGTTGCTATTGATATGGAAAATAGAGCTGAAAATTATTTCTTATCGAATTCATTATTCCAAGTTCCTTTCAAATTCTCCACCTTGGTCATTACTTCCGATTCCATATTTAATTTATAGTCATCCATAGCTTTGCCAATTTGAGCATTGGTAGATCCTATAATTTGTGCAGCTAATAAGCCTGCGTTCTTAGCACCATTTAAAGCAACAGTGGCTACAGGTACTCCGCCTGGCATTTGTAAAATAGATAAGATACTGTCCCAGCCTTCTGCTGAATTAGTCGATTTTATAGGAACACCAATTACGGGTAAACTAGTTAAGGCCGCTACCATACCTGGTAAATGAGCTGCTCCACCCGCACCTGCTATAATTACTTGTAAGCCTCTTTTGCGTGCTGTTTTTGCATATTCAATCATTCTATCGGGTGTGCGATGAGCAGACACTACCGTTAATTCAAAAGGAATATTGAAAGTCTTTAAAGTATCTGCAGCTGCCTGCATGATAGGTAAATCACTATCGCTTCCCATGATGATGCCAACTTGTGCAGGTGTAGACATAATTGAATTTTGATGCAAGTTAAGTTAATTTTTTATAAAATACCCGGCCACGGCGCCCATCACAGGGCTAGCCTTTGACGCTACTATTTTAACCTTAAAGCATTTTGCAGTAATTGTAGGAAATTGAATAATTTTCTTTCTACCAATGGTGGTACTAGCAGCAATTTTTTTCAAATTGGGTTCTTTATCTCCAGCATATATTTCAAAGCGTATGACTCTTTGTCCAAATTTAATTTGTTCTTGTAATTGAATGGAATTAATGGTTACAGGTTTGGCTACACAAATTTCCATTTCATTTTTTTGATTCTTTGTAATAGCGTTTTTAAATAAATTGGTTGCAAAGGCTGTCTCTCTTACTTTTCTAAAGTCCATTAAGGCAGCAGAATCTTCAGGAGCAATTAAACCCTTTCTATTAGGAGGTACATTTAAAATCATATTGCCCCCATGACCTACAGAATTTAAATACAAATTAAATAAAGTTTTACCCGATTTAACAGTAGCATCTTCTTCTGCATGATAAAACCATCCCTTGCGAATAGAAACATCTGCTTCAGCACCAATCCAATTCTTTCCATTAAAGTTTCCTCTATTCAAGGTATCGTTAGGAGGAGCACCTTCACCTCTTTTAAATCCGGCTGTATCTAATAAGTTCCAATTGGTTTCATTAATTCGTCCATTCTCATTACCTACCCAACGTATATGAGGTCCAATATCACTGAATATAACAATATTGGGTTGGTAAGACATTGCAGAATCTTTGAACCTTGTAAAATCATATATTTGCTTTTTACCATTAGGACCTTCTCCATTCGCGCCATCCCACCATAGTTCCGTAAACTTGCCATAACCCGTTAACAGTTCCTTCATGGTTTGTATATAGGTATCGTTGTAAGCTGCAGTACCATATTGCGGGTGGTTTCTATCCCATGGTGAAATGTATACGCCCATTTCAATGCCCGCTTTCTTACAGGCTTCTGATAACATTTTAATGACATCACCTTTTCCATCCATCCACTTTGATTCTCTTACTGTATGTTTACTAAACTTACTAGGCCATAAACAAAATCCATCGTGGTGCTTAGCAGTAATAATAATTCCTTTGGCGCCTGCTGCTTTGGCAATGCGCGCCCACTGATTACAATCTAATTGAGTGGGGTTAAACACATTTGGGTCTTCGCTTCCTTTTCCCCATTCTAAATCGGTAAAGGTGTTGGGGCCAAAATGCATAAACAAATAAAATTCTTTTTCATGCCAAGCCAATTGTTGCTTAGTAGGAGTGGGGCCAAATTTTTCTTGAGCCACTAATATCTTATTAGATGCTAAAAAGAAAAGGACTGTGGTGAAAAATAAATAAATATATTTTTTCATAAAACTTTATTTGATATTTATAGTAGAATTTATTTAGAGAGCTTGTTATTTTAAAAGGTATATGTAAAAAGTTATTTTTATAATTACGATCTATTACTATGAATTATTTACAAGCGCTCTTTTATACAATTGAATGGTGTTTTCTAAACCTAGATAAAGGGCATCGCTAATTAAGGCATGTCCAATACTTACTTCATCAATACTTGGAATAGATTGTATTAAATAAGGTAAATTAAATCTATCTAAATCATGTCCTGCGTTAATGCCTAATCCTAATTTAATAGCTAAAGCTGCAGCACTAATATAGGGAGCAACAGCTTTTTCTTTATCTCCAGCTGCAAATAGCTTTGCATACATTTCAGTGTATAATTCAATTCGGTCTGTTCCGGTACTTGCAGCAGCTTCCACCATTTTTTCATTGGGGTCTACAAAAATGGATACGCGTATGCCTGCTTTTTTAAATACTCCAATCATCTCTTTTAAATAAGTTTGTTCCTTCATAGTATCCCAACCATGGTCACTGGTTAATTGCCCCAAGGTGTCTGGAACTAAGGTAACTTGATGCGGTTTGTTGGTTAAAACCAATTCCACAAATTTGCTTTCTTTGGGATTGCCTTCTATGTTAAACTCTGTGCTTAAAATAGCGCTTAAATCATAAACATCTTGGTAGCGAATATGCCTTTCATCGGGTCTTGGGTGCACTGTAATACCCTCGGCCCCAAAACGCTCACAATCCCTTGCCACCTGCACTAAATTAGGATTGTCCCCGCCACGGCTATTTCTTAAAGTGGCTATTTTATTTATGTTCACACTTAAACGAGTCATAGGCGAATTTAAGTTATTTTTGCATCTCAAATATAAGAAATGGCTTATTCTAGTTTGGAGGCTTGTTTATTGGATTTGGAGCGTAGCGGACAGCTTTTGCGCATCAAGGAAGAGGTAGACCCATACTTAGAAATGGCCGCCATTCATTTGCGCATTTTTGAACAAAAAGGCCCAGCCATTTTATTTGAAAAAGTAAAGGGATCTAAGTTTCGTGCGGCTTCCAATATTTTCGGTACACTAGAAAGAAGCGAATTTATTTTTAGAGATACACTTCCTTCCGTAAAGCAATTAATTGATATAAAAATTAATCCTTTAGCAGCTATTCAAAATCCATTAAAATCTTTGGCGGCTTTGCCTGCTGCTATCAATGCACTACCCAATAAAAATCCAATTTCAAAACCAGTTTTATTTGAAGAAATTAATATTAGCGACTTGCCATTGATTCATCATTGGCCTATGGATGGTGGTGCATTTGTAACATTGCCACAAGTGTATACCGAAGATGCCGACAAACCAGGTATAGGAAATTCCAACTTAGGCATGTACCGTATTCAATTAAACGGAAATGATTATATTTTAAATAAGGAAATTGGTTTGCATTATCAATTACATCGTGGCATTGGGGTGCATCAAACCAATGCCAATAATAAAGGACTTCCATTAAAAGTAAGTTGTTTTATTGGTGGCCCACCTGCTCATAGTGTTGCTGCAGTAATGCCGTTACCAGAAGGCATGAGTGAAATGAATTTTGCGGGTGTATTAGCTGGTAAGAGATTTGGTTATACTTATGTAGATGGTTTCTGTATAAGTACCGATGCCGATTTTGTCATTACAGGAGAAGTATTTCCTGGAGAGAATAAACCAGAGGGACCTTTTGGAGATCATTTAGGATATTATAGTTTGCAACATCCTTTCCCTGTCATGAAAGTGCATAAAGTATATGCCAAAAAAAATGCCATCTGGGCATTCACGGTAGTAGGTAGACCGCCACAAGAAGATACTAGTTTTGGGCAGTTGATTCATAAAATAACAGGGTCGGCAGTTTCCAATGAAATTCCAGGATTAAAAGAAGTACATGCAGTAGATGCAGCAGGCGTGCACCCCTTATTATTGGCCATTGGAAGCGAAAGATATACGCCCTTTTTAGAAAATAAAAAACCTGCCGAAATTTTAACCATTGCCAATCATATTTTAGGTACAGGGCAATTAAGTTTAGCAAAATTTATTTGGATTACGGCAGAGGCGAAAAAATCGAAAGAAAAGAGTGAAATAAAAGTAATTGATACGAATGCTAAGCCATTAGATGTAAATAATGTACCTGAGTTTTTACAGTACATGTTATCTAGAATGGACTTTTCCACTGACCTTCATTTTTATACCAATACCACCATGGATACCTTGGATTATTCAGGAGATGGTTTAAATAGTGGCTCTAAATTGGTATTGGCTGCATATGGCGATGAACGTAGAAATTTAGCCACAGCTATTCCAGAAAAAATTAGCGCTTTACATGCCAATGCGCAATTAATCATGCCGGGTGTGATTGCTGTGAATGCAGCAACTACTTCTATAAGTTCTATTCAAGAAAAATTAAAGGGACTAGGGGAAAACTTATTAGAAAAAGAAGGCATTGCTATGATTATTATTACTGAAGATGCTTCTTGGATGGCAGCTGAATTTAATAATTTTATTTGGGCCACTTTCACAAGAACCAATCCTGCTAAGGATATGGAAGGGGTAGATAGCTATACAATTAATAAACATTGGGGATGCAAGGGGCCACTTATTTTAGATGCTACGATTAAAAAGCATCATGCGCCTGCTGTGGTGAAAGATACGGAGGTAGAGAAAAAAGTGACTACGTTATTAAATAAATATGGATATTAGATAAACCTTCTAATAAAATAAATTATATTTTTTTAATAAAGTGTTGGCTTTTCTGATTTGAGTTATAGTTCTTTCTCAAATAACTTATACTTCAATCCAAGTATGATCGGCTAATAATTTAACGGTAGCTACAAATCCTGCAAAGGGGCCTGAGCCGCCGCCCCATTCACTAGGTGCTACTAATGAGAGTACATGTGTGCCATCGGTTTTCTCATACACATGATATACTTGACCTATCTGAGGTTTGAAAGTAATTTTAGCTTCGTAAATCATTAAACTTAATTCCTTTCGTTTTCTAATTTCTTGTGCTTGCCTAGCTAGCAATTCTATTTGTTCCTTAATTTGATTTAACTGCATATTGGTTTGATCCTCCATGGCAGACAAAGCCTTATGTTTGATAACACCTTCTTTGGTAGGGCGAATGGCTACACTGCCTGCGGAAGATGCATAAGGTAGAACGCTTAATTGTTTATGGTATATTTCTATATTTTTAAAAGCCTCACCATTTTCTTTTGTACCGTAGTGCGTTACTTTTAAAAAACCATTAGCTAAAATTTCATGGACAACTTTGAGGACTATTTTTTCTGCTTTTTGAAATTGAACTGTCAAGCAGGAAGCATTGTTTATTTCAGCAATGACTTCTTCACCCAATAATTCATTATCAAAAACTTGTGCCAATCCATTTGGGATTACATTGTATTGTGCATAAAAAGCTTCATTTTCTATATTTACCCAATTGTGGCTAAAATTAAGGGCATGGCCATTTTGTATGCTTTCGATTTTATAATTGCCCGATTTGGGCACTAACTGATATTCGAATTCACTTTTTTCGGGAAACAATTGCCAGCTAGCTAAAAAATTATACGCTTGAACCATATTTAATATAACAAAAATAAATAGGAAAGGTTGAACTAAAAAGCAATGTTTAGGATGAAAAAAGCTAATTTATTTGAACAAAATCGGGCTTGCTAATAATACTTGAATTGTATTTATACCTGATATTGGTAGTCAAGCTCAAATTAAATGGGCTCAATTGAATATTGGTTCTTGGGAAGTAGTATCCCTTTAATTCGATGGTGCCAAAAATAAGACTTTCATTACGCACCCGCATGCCAGATCCAATGGAGGAATAAATATCACCATTGCCAATGGGTTGTCCCACTGTTCTTAAATAGGTAATATTACCAAAGGCAAAAGGGGAGGTTCGAAAACCAAAATAAGACTTAGAATTATACCATACCGATTCCCAATTGGCCGTAATACGGGTACCGCCATAGATTCGCTCTTTATTTAATTGCGGTATACCATAACTACTACTAATCAGTAAGGCCTCATTAAATTTATTTTTTAGTGTCTCCGTAAAACTTAGATTAATAATAGACCTGTATTTATAACCACTTTCTAAATAATGAAGCTTGTTAATTTGTTCTATACTGGCAATGAATCGAACGTCTTGCAATTGTCCATCATCATAACTAGAACCTGCACTTATTGTACCATGTCTAAAATTTTCATTTGCAAGCAATTTATAAGATTCCAATTTTATACCTAGATAGGGCATTGCATAATTTTCTCTACTATAGGTTCCTGTAGTAATGACTATCGATTTTCCTGTGGGTAAATCTTCGTTTCTCCCAAATCCATATAAGTACTGGGTTCTAATAATTTTCTGTTTGAATAAAGTAAAAGAACTTAGGTAGGCTCGAATATTTTGATAATTTTTATCTATCTGTGCTAAATAATCTAAGGGTCTTTGTTTGAATATATTTTCAAAATAACGCAACTGAATAAAATAATGGACATTGTTCGTTGACAAGGTGAGTTTTTGACTAAACAGTTGATACCCTAGCCATGTATCAAAATGTTTTAAGTTATAATTATAGCTGTTGTTGAATAAAGAATCTGACCATTTACTAGGGAATACATTTTTATTATTGGCATTAATCCAATCAAAGCCCCAGGTCCATTGACTATTGGGTGTGAGTAAGGGGCGATTCCCTTTAAGGTAAATGGTTGATTCAGATAAATCTCCATTGATTTCATTGGGGCCAAAGGATTTTGCACCAAGCGTAATATCGGTAAAACTTCCTTTCACATTTCTATTGGTATAATCAAAACCCCAACTCGTATTAATAGATCTATTCTTATCAAAATTATGACTTAAGGTAAAAGCATTGCCTCCGTCGTTCGCATTTTCAGTACTGAATGTAGCATCGTAAGAATTGGCATTGCGAATATTAAAACTACCTCCAAAGGGGAAGATGTCTTTTGTAATAATATATAAGTCTACTTCATTGGTATCAATAGTAGAAATGGAGGCCAATATACGGGCGTCTTGTATGTAAGGTAAATCTCTTAACCATTTTTCATTATAGGCAATCACTAAGGGGTCTAAAACTTCTTGCTCTTTAATAAATAAATTCTTACGAATTATATTTTCGTTGGTCTTATTGTGTAGCTTATCTGCCATTTCGGTTAAATAATCCTTTTTTAGTTTGTTAGGATTTAAAATACTAGCACCAAAATGTTTTTGTTCTATTTGTATACTTCTTATTTTCTTGCCTTCATAATGTGCAACTTGTTGTGCATATTTATTTAGATTAAAAAATGTAGAATCAATGAAAGAGTTTGGTTTTCCTTTAAATTGCTTAATTATTGTATTGAACAAATTACTGTCCTTTAATAAAGCAATATTTTTTTCAATCTCTCTTTTTTGTGCAATTGTAGAAAGATGCAAGCAGAGTAGGAGGAATAAGGTAAATATTTTTTGAAGAAAAGAATTCATTGTATGCCTGTTCATTGTAATGCCCGAGGAATGTATCAAATTTACTAAATATATAATATAAAACCCAATAGACTTCGGCCGTTCCGACATCTATTGGGTTTTATTAAGTGGTTTTTAAGTAGGCAACCACAATATGTACCTTACAATACTTTAACAGCTCTTTTTCTAAGTGATTCTATAGGAATATTTAAATATTTACCTATTTGCTTTCCATCTCTATAGCTAATCACTCTCAATGACAATACATCTTCTGGAAGAAGAAAAGGTCCAGTATATTTTTCACTATAATTATCGGGCATTTGATCATTGATGGTGTAATAAATGTCTAACCCTTCCACTTCTCCTTCCATTATACCCATCAATTCACCTTTTGAATTTAATTGTGTAGTCACAATTGGGTCATACATACTTCTAGCATATCTCACGCCAGCTGCATCTAATTTTTCAAATTGACTTTCTACTTTTTTACTAAAGCTACTCCAATTCTTTTTTTCTTTGGGAGACCAACCCGTTTCTGCAACTGCCATACCTCTAGGCCATGTCATATATTGTGCATACCTCATATCAAAAATTTGTTCTGACCATTGATTGGCTTGATTGCCTAATATTAAACTTGGATCAATTCCTTCTGGAATGGGTTCATAAGAATAAGTTGTTTTCATTCTTAAGCCACGGTATACTTTACCTTCTGCAGTAAGTTCTCCTTGGTAAAAATCGATATAATTATAATCGTTAGGAGACATCACTACTTTATGATTTTGTTTGGCAGCTTCTATACCACCTTTCACACCTCTCCAACTCATCACTGCAGCATCACCCGATAAGCCACCTTCTAATATCTCATCCCAGCCCATCAATTTCTTTCCTTTGCTGTTGACAATTTTTTGAACACGACGCACAAAATAACTTTGCATTTCATTTATATCTTTTAATCCTTCTTTTTTCATTAATGCTTGTACATTTGCCGATTTTGCCCAATTGTTTTTTGCATTTTCATCACCACCTGTATGGATGTATTCAAATGGGAATAGGGTTGCGATTTCTCCAAAAATTTTATCTAAGTATTCATATACTTTTTCATTTGAAGGGTCCAATGAGTTATCAATTTTGGCAGCTACATGTCCATTCACACCTTCCCAATCCATAAATTCATCACCTGCATTAACTTGGTATGGATAATTTGGTGTGGTACTTAAAAAAGGATATGCAGTATTCATGGCCATGCTGTGTCCAGGTATATCCACTTCAGGAATCACTTCAATAAATCTTGCTTTAGCATAAGCCACTACTTCTTTAATATCCTCTTGCGTATAAAATCCACCATAAGTTTTAGGCTCATCCAAAGCAGGTGTTGTGATATTGCTCCACTTACCTTTACGATCTGCTCTCCATGCTCCAACGCTTGTTAATCTAGGTAAAGATTTAATTTCAATTCTCCAACCTTGGTCATCGGTTAAATGCCAATGAAAACGATTTAGCTTGTAACGCGCCATATCATCAATAAAAGTTAAGACATCAGCTTTGCTAAAAAAATGTCTACTTACATCCAACATCATACCTCTCCATCCGAAACGAGGTTTGTCAATAATAGAAACATAAGGTAAAGTCCAATTGGCATTGGTTTGCAAAGTATTGGAATAAACGGCCGCTGGTAATAATTGCATTATGGTTTTCCACCCATAAAATAAACCTGCATTGCCATTTGCTTTTATTTGTATCCCTTTTTCATTAATATCCAAGGTATAACCCTCGGTACCTAAATTAGCATCATTGATAATTTGTAAATCAATGCTAGGTTTGTTTTTGGTGAAATAAACTACACGTCCGGTGGTGGTTCTTAATTTACCTGCCATTATATCAGAAATAGCATTAGCCGAACTTGGTGCGTTTATAGCAATTGATTTTGGAAGGGTATAAGTACCCATGCCTTTAGTCATTTGGTAAGGCTCTGGAATAATACTAATTGTTTGTGCATCTGCTGTTGAAAGGACGCCAATGATTAAGATAGTGGTTAAAATCTTGTTCAGTTTCATACAAAATTGTTTTATTGTAATTGATTTAATGTAATGAATACATACGAAAATTGAAAATAGCTTGCTTATTCTAGGGGCAAAAGCAATGCCTTTAAAGGTACAAAAAAATACATAAAAAAGCCGTTCCTGATTACTCGGGAACGGCTAGGGGAATTTTGAATCTATTGTAGAAACTAGAAAGTTCTAGTTCATCAATTTACTTTCAACTATAGATTAGTATCTGTAAGCATCAGCCTTGAATGGACCTGATTTAGGTATGCCTAAATAAGCTGCTTGCTCAGTGGTTAATTCATCTAATTCAGCACCTACTTTCGCTAAATGTAAACGAGCTACTTTCTCATCTAAATGCTTAGGTAATACATACACTTTGTTCTCGTAGTTTTTATGGTTGGTCCATAATTCTATTTGAGCCAATGTTTGGTTAGAGAAAGAGTTACTCATTACAAAGCTAGGGTGACCAGTAGCACAACCTAAGTTGACTAAACGGCCTTCTGCTAAAACGATCACATCTTTACCATCGATATTGTATAAATCAACCTGTGGTTTAATGGTATCTTTTGTATGACCATAGTTTTTATTTAACCAAGCCATATCAATTTCAATATCAAAGTGACCAATATTACAAACAATGGCTTTATCCTTCATCACTCTAAAATGTTTTTCGTTGATCAAATCACGACAACCAGATGCAGT
>Ga0194047_10002102_pt1 | contig 11586 bp, 8 predicted proteins | sample JunL225m_MetaG_2_FD_160070 | JGI IMG/M metagenome (GOLD analysis project Ga0194047, IMG submission 160070) | Anoxic zone freshwater microbial communities from boreal shield lake in IISD Experimental Lakes Area, Ontario, Canada - Jun2016-L221-5m | ecosystem: Environmental > Aquatic > Freshwater >...
GAATTAAGATGTTGAGAGAATTCGTGAAAAGGCAATGAGCAATTTTAAAGTAAAAAGTAAAAAGTAAAAAGTAAAAAGTAAAAAGTAAAAAGAATTAAATTAATGATACCATTTTCACCACCACATATTGATCAAAAGATTATTGATGAAGTTGTTGACACTTTGAAATCAGGTTGGATAACAACAGGGCCAAAACAAAACGATTTGAAAAAGAACTTACCAATTATTGTGGAAACAAATCTACACTTTGTTTAAATTCAGCTACCGCAGGTTTGGAAATCATGTTGAGGTGGTTTGGAGTTCAAGAAGGGGACGAAGTAATTGTTCCTGCATACACGTATTGTGCAACAGCAAATGTGGTGATGCATTGTGGAGCCAAGGTTGTTTTTGTTGATATCAGTGAAGATTTTAATATCAGTTTACAAGCTGTAAAAAATGCAATCACAGAAAATACAAAGGTTATTATGCCTGTAGATTATGGTGGATTTCCATGTGATTATGATGAGTTGAATGCATTGGTTCGATCTCCTGAAATTAAACAAATATTTAAAGCAACTAATCCTATTCAAAAAACACTTGGTCGTATTTTGGTATTAAGTGATGCAGCACATTCCATTGGTGCAACCTATAAAGGGAAAAGAACCGGTGCGTTAACGGATGTAACTGTTTTTTCATTTCATGCAGTAAAAAATTTAACTACTTCCGAAGGAGGAGCCATCGCTCTTAATTTACCTGAGCCTTTTAATAATGATGAGGTGTATCAAGAACTTTGCATAAAAACTTTGCATGGCCAAAATAAAGATGCACTGGCAAAAACAAAACCCGGAGCTTGGCGATATGATGTGATTGAAGCCGGATATAAAATGAATATGACTGATATTATGGCATCCATAGGATTAGTGGAATTGGCACGTTATGATGAAGAAAATATTGTCAAGAGAAAACATATTTTCAATTTGTATACTGAAGCATTTTCAAAAAAGCAATGGGCTCTCATCCCAGAATATAAAAATGATGATAAGGAAACTTCGTATCATCTTTATGCATTAAGAATAAAAGGTGCAAGCGAAATTCAACGAGATGAAATCATTGCTAAGATATTTGAAAAGCAAGTTTCGGTAAACGTACATTTTGTACCAGTACCGATGATGACTTTTTACAAGAATTTAGGATATGATATTTCAAATTATCCAGAATCATTTAATCATTATAAAAATGTGATTACGCTTCCTGTTTATTTTGATTTGGATGACGAAAAAGTGGCAACTGTTATTGATGCAGTTGTAAGGTCGGTGGAGGAGGTTGTTAGTGGTTTGAATGTTTAATGTTTGAGGGTTGATTTAATAAGCAATATTTAAGAATTACGATTTAAGAATTGAGAGTTGAGAAGTAAGATGTTTGATGTAAGATTTAAGAATTAGTGAATAGGCAGTCCCGATAGCTGTCGGGAGCAAAAAGGCAATGAACAATTTTAAAAGTAAAAAGTAAAAAGTAAAAAGTAAAAAGTGAATGAGAGAAATTCATGTCTTAGCACTTTATTAATAGAAATAATAATGAGATAACAGTTGATTTAGAAAAACAGAAAATTAATTTACTTATTTTCGCATGATCATAAATGCACATCGAAAAAGTAAATGAAAAGAATTTTTGATATTATATTTAGCATGGGAGGCATCATAATTTTGTCTCCCTTTTTTATTTTATTTTGGGTATTGATTAAACTTGAATCTAAAGGTAATCCTGTATTTGTTCAGAAAAGAGTTGGAAAAAACAATGAGGATTTTAATTTGTTTAAATTTAGAACAATGTTCCCTGATTCTGAAAAAAAAGGGAGCATCACTATTGGAGGGCGAGATCCAAGAATTACCAAAGTAGGTTATTATTTACGCAAGTTTAAAATTGATGAATTGCCACAATTGTTTAATGTATTTATAGGTGATATGAGTTTTGTAGGTCCACGACCAGAGGTTAGGAAATATGTAGCAATGTATTCCAATCAGCAACTTGAAGTTTTGAGTGTTAAACCAGGAATTACTGATTACGCATCAATAAAATATTTTAATGAAAATGAAATTCTTGGTCGTTCAAAAAATCCGGATGAAGATTATATTCAAATCATCATGCCCGAAAAATTGAAACTTAATCTGGATTATATTCAGGATAGAAATTTTTTGAAAGACATACAGATTATTTTTATGACATTACTGAGAATTATTAAAAGGTAAATTGGCAATGAGCAATAGATGGTGAGATAGCGAGAAGTGAGAGGTGAGATGTGTGATTGAAGAATTAAGATTTAAGAAGCGAGAAGCGAGAAGTGAGATGTGTGATTGAAGAATTAAGAATTAAGATTTAAGAAGCGAGAAGTGAGATGTGTGATTGAAGAATTAAGAATTAAGATTTAAGAAGTGAGATGTGTGATTGAAGATTTAAGAAGCGAGAGGTGAGATGACTTGATTGGTGAGAATCTTGTTGAATTTTGATATGTTTTATATATTTTCGTAAAATAATCTTTACACAGTAAAAGGTTATTCACACTATTTAAACAAAAACAACTTAGTATAAATGGGTTTACTTCGTTTTCTTTTTCCAAGAACAAGTTCGATACCTCGTTGGGTTGTATTGTTTATTGACGTAATAATATGTGGATTTTCTTATTTCATTGCAGCAGTTTTACGCTATAATTTCAATTTACATATAAGTGTTATTCTGGCTCTATTTTACACACTGCCATTTGTATTGGTTTTACGTTTTGTGTTTTTTGTTTATTTCAGAATATATGCAGGGATAATACGACATACCAGCTTACAAGATGCTATACGAGTTTTTTATACAATAACATTTAGTTCGATAACCATCGCTGTGGTAAATTTTATTTATGTGCAGATTGGTTCTAATTATCTTATGGTTATCCCATCCATACCTTTAGGAATTATTATTATTGATTATGTGCTTTGCTTGTTTTTACTGGCAGCATTTCGGTTTGTAACTAAAGTGTTATATATCTATGTTACAAAACCGGATTCTTCAAAACTTAAACAATTTGCAATTTATGGTGCTGGTGAAGCAGGTATCATAACCAAGAAGAAACTCGAACAACAACTAGCTTCTGAAATGCATATAGCTGCATTTTTTGACGATGATCCCAGGAAAAACAGAAACCATTTTGATGGTGTTACCATATATAATACAGAAAAAGATTTTGAACGTATTATCCATAAATACCATATTTCTGAACTCATTATCTCAACTCAACATATTTCAAGAAATCATAAACAAGAAATTATTGAGCGTTGCTTAGCTCTGAATGTAAAAGTTAGAAATGTTCCCCCTATCGAAAAATGGATCAATGGTGAACTAAGTTTTAACCAAATAAAAAATGTTAAGATAGAAGATATAATAGAACGTGATACCATTGAGCTGAACAGAGAAAAAGTAGCCTTACAAATTAGAGGGAAATCTGTATTGGTAACAGGGGCAGCGGGCTCAATTGGAAGTGAAATTGTAAAACAATTGATTGCTCACAACCCGCATAAACTTATTTTGTTTGATAAATCTGAAGAGGGATTGTACCTATTAGATAATTACTTAAATGAGAATCATAATTTAGCTTACAATACTTTTATTGAAATTGTTGTTGGAGATATCAGTGATGAGAGCAGAGTCAGTAATTTATTTAAAAAACATAAACCATCAATAATTTATCATGCTGCTGCTTATAAGCATGTACCTTTAATGGAAGACAATCCTTCAGAAGCTATAAAAACAAATGTTGGAGGAACACGCTTACTCGCAAACATGGCTGTGAATTATCAAGCAGACCGATTTGTGATGGTGTCAACAGATAAAGCAGTAAATCCAACGAATGTAATGGGTGCTTCTAAACGGATCGCTGAAATTTATGTTCAATCGTTAAATAATTTGATTAAAGAAGACGGAACAAGTAAAACCAAATTCATTACCACCCGATTTGGAAATGTGTTAGGATCTAGCGGTTCAGTTATTCCTAAATTCAGAAAGCAAATTGAGGCAGGTGGACCTGTTACAGTAACTCATCCAGATATTACACGTTATTTTATGACCATTCCCGAGGCTTGTCAGTTAGTGTTAGAAGCTGGAAATATGGGTAATGGAGGGGAGATTTTTATTTTTGATATGGGAAAGTCTTCTAAGATTGTTGACTTAGCAAAAAAAATGATCCAACTATCGGGGTTAACTTTGGGTCAGGATATTCAAATAATTTTTACAGGCTTACGTCCTGGCGAAAAAATTGAAGAAGAACTTTTAGCCGATCATGAAAACACACTTCCAACTCACCATCCTAAAATAATGATAGGAAAAGTACGGATGAGTGATTTTAATACTGTTTCTAAGCAAATTGAAAAGCTAGTTTTAACCGCAAAAAAACAAAATGCTTTTGAAATTGTGCTTCAAATGAAAGAAATAGTTCCAGAGTATGTTAGTAAAAATTCTATTTATGAATCTCTTGACGTTATTGCAAATGAGGTATCTGTCATCAATCCTGAATTCAAAACAATGAGTTAAATCATAGTTTTTTTACACTATTTTATTCACACACTTTTATTTTTAGTTTATGTAGATATATTTGCCCCAAAAAATATATACATAAGTTTCCATGTGCGATACATCACATTTATCCTTATAAAATCTAACAATATTTGCTACCATGAGATTATTAAAACTTAGTTCCATTCTGTTTTTATTATTATTCGCTGTGAGCCTTGCCTTTGCAGATGTTGCTGAAGGTGAAAAGCTTTTTAAAGCAAATTGTACATCATGCCATGCCATTAACGAAAAAGTAGTTGGTCCGGCTTTAAAAGATGCACATAAACGTAGAAAAGAAGAATGGTTGTTAAAATGGATTAAGAATTCGCCAGAAATGGTTCAATCCGGAGATCCGATTGCTGTTCAGTTATTTAATGATAATAACAAAATTCCTATGCTGCCATTTGTTTCACTAAAAGATAGTGAAATCAAATCCATCATTGCCTATATCAAGCAAGAAAGTGAAAACCCTTCAAAACCAGCAGTTGTAGCAACAGCTGCAGGCACATCTTCAACTGTTGGTTCAACTACAACCGATAAACCTAAAGGGTTTTATAGTACTACAACATTAATTATGTTGTTTTCGATGGCATTATTTTTATTAGTGATCGTTTTTGTTTTAATCAACATAAAGAAAAATATTCAGGAATTTTATACAGTAACTTTCCCTGAAAAAGCTGCAGCGGAGTTAACCGAAAAGACCACAGCCTATAAACGTACAATGAATTATAAATTGTTCAAGAAGCATCCAGTTGTAGGTGTTTCATTTATAGTTATTACATTTTTAATTGTATTGGGTTTAATTGGGTTTGACTATGGAAATAAAGTGGTTGGAGTTCAAATTGGATATAAGCCCACTCAACCTATTAATTATTCACATCAGCTACACGCAGGAACTTATAAAATCAATTGCCAATATTGCCATTCAGGTGCTGACAAGAGCAAACAAGCAACTGTTCCTTCAGCAAGTACTTGTATGAATTGCCATATGCATGTTACTGCCAGTGCTAAATACAATGGAAAAGTTTCTCCTGAAATTCAAAAAATTTATGATGCAGTTGGATGGGATGGTGATAAAAAAATGTACGATCCAACTAAAAAACAAACTCCAATTAAATGGGTGCGTATACATAACCTTCCTGATCACGCATACTTTAATCACGCTCAACATGTGAAGATAGGAAAAGTAGAGTGTCAAGCTTGTCATGGACCTATTGAAACCATGCAAGTTGTTTCTCAACAACGTAGTTTGCAAATGGGATGGTGTATTAATTGCCACCGCGAAGCGAAAGTGGATGTTGCTAATAATGATTACTATTTAAAGCTACATGCTGAATTGAAAAAAGAAGGTAAAGCATCCATTACAGTTGCACAAAATGGTGGTACCGAATGTGGAAAATGCCACTATTAATTGAAAATTGAAAGTTGAGAATTGAAAATTAGAATTTCAGATTTAAGATTTACGAATTAGAAATAATTACCGATGGAAAATAAAAACAACTATTGGAGAGGATTAGAAGAGTTAAACAACGATCCTACTTTTCTTCAAAACAAAAAGAAAGAATTCAACGAAGGTATTCCTTTGGAAGAAGTGCTTAATGATGATGATGGAGCTTTATCATCAAACAGACGTGACTTTTTAAAGTATTTCGGATTCAGCATTTCAGCAGTTGCTTTAGCTTCTTGTAATAAAGCTCCTGTAAAAAATGTGATTCCTTATATTATTAAACCGGAAAATATCACACCGGGAATTCCGAATTTTTATGCGTCCACTTGTGGATCATGCTCGGCAAGTTGTTCTATTTTGGTAAAAACCCGTGAAGGTCGTCCAATCAAAATTGAAGGAAACGAAGAATCGCCATTGTTTAAAGGAGGAGTTTGTGCAACTGGTCATGCAGGTTTGTTAGACTTATATGATAATGAAAGATTACGTGGACCTAAAGCAGAAGGCAATGAAGTAGATTGGAACACCCTTGATGCTAAAGTGAAAGATGGTTTATCTAAATCTAAAAACATTCGCATTGTATCAGGAACAATTAATAGTCCTTCTACTAAAAAAGCAATTGCCGAATTCACTGCAAAATATCCAAACGCTAAACACTTATCATACGAAGCGGCTTCATTATCTTCAATGATTGAAGCAAATACTAAATCGTTTGGTAAAGCTGTAATTCCCGGATATCATTTTGAAAAAGCAAAAGTGATTGTGAGTTTTGGTGCTGATTTTTTAGGAACTTGGATTTCGCCAGTTGAGTACACTAAACAATGGGTAACTAACAGAAAAGTTAGTAGCGAGAAAAAAGATATGAGCCGTCATATACAATTTGAATCTAATCTTTCATTAACAGGTTCAAATGCAGATGTGAGAATTCCTATCAAGCCAAGTGCTGAAGGAGTTGCTTTGATCAGTTTATATAATAAAATTGCTGCATTAGCAGGAGCACCGGTTTTAAGTGGAGCCCAAAATGTAGAGTTTGCTGTGAACATGATTGAGAATTCTGCAAAAGAATTATGGAATGCTAAAGGAAGTTCAATAGTAGTTTCAGGTTCAAATAATTTAGATCATCAATTATTGGTAAACGCTATCAATAGCTTGTTAGGAAACTACGGAAGCACAATTGATCTTGATAATTATTCAAATCAACACCAAGCTAACGATGCTGCTTTTGAAGCATTCGTTACAGAGATGAATAACGGTGGAGTGGATGCTGTGATTTTTTATAACAGCAATCCTGGCTACAGTTATTATAACGCAAAGAAATTTGAAGATGGATTGAAAAAAGTTGCTTTAACTCTTTCAACTTCTGCTTCAGTTGACGAAACCAGTGGATTGTGTAAATTCCACGCACCGGATAGTCATTACTTAGAATCATGGAATGATGCTGAACCAAAAGTAGGATACTTCGGTTTAACTCAACCAACTATTTCTACAGTATTCAATACTCGCCAAGCACAAGAAAGTTTCTTAAGATGGGCAGATAATGCAACTGAATATTATGCATTCATTCAAAATACTTGGAAGACTTCCATTCTTTCAGGTGTTGGAATTTTTGAAACTATCTGGAACAAAAGTTTACACGATGGATTTTATGTTGTAGCAGAAAAAACTGCAGCAAAATATACAGCATCAGCACTTCCTTCAGAAGCTGTAAATCCAGCCTATTCAGCATATACTTCTTCGAAAGATAAATTAGAAATTAATTTGTATTCGAAAGTTGGTGTTGGAGATGGAACGCATGCAAACAATCCATGGTTGCAAGAATTACCTGATCCTATTTCAAAAGTATGTTGGGATAATTATGCTACTATCGGAAAAGTTACTGCCGATCAATTCAAATTGAAAGATGGTGATATTATTAAAATCACAACTAAAGCAGGAACTATTGAAAATGTTCCGGTATTGGTTCAACCGGGTCAAGCTAATAATACCATTTCAATTGCATTAGGTTATGGAAGAACAACCGGTAAAGTTTCTAAAAATGTTGGAAGAAATGTTTATCCAATTGTTACTTATAACAATACAACTTTTAACTATAGTTCAGGAGAAGTAAATATAGAAAAAACAGGTAACCATTATCAATTACCACAAACACAAACACATCATACCATTGAAGGTCGTTCATTAATTCGCGAAGCTTCTTTGAATGAATATATCAAAGACGGCAAAGCAGGAAATCACGAAAAGGCACATATCATTACACTTTGGGCTGAACGCGATAGTAAAGGTCACAAATGGGCAATGGCAATTGATATGAATGCGTGTACAGGTTGCGGATCATGTGTGGTAAGTTGTAGTGCTGAAAATAATGTTCCGGTTGTTGGAAGAAAAGAAATCTTGAATGCACGTGAAATGCATTGGATTCGTATTGACCGTTATTATAGTTTTAAAGATAAAAACGGAAAGACAACTACTAAAGAAAAAGAATACGATAAAGCATCAACTGGTGCAGATTTCGAGAATGTAAAAGTTACTTTTCAACCTGTAATGTGTCAGCAATGCGGACATGCACCTTGTGAAACTGTTTGCCCTGTTCTTGCAACAGTTCATAGCTCAGAAGGCTTGAACCAAATGGCTTATAACCGTTGTGTAGGAACACGTTATTGTGCAAATAACTGTCCGTATAAAGTAAGAAGATTCAATTGGTTCAAATATCGTGAGAACGATGATTTTGATTTCAACTTTAACAACGATTTAGGCAGAATGGTTATTAATCCTGATGTTACAGTTCGCTCACGAGGTGTAATGGAAAAATGTTCTTTCTGTATCCAACGTATTCAAGCGGGTAAATTAAAAGCAAAATTGGAAAACAGAGTGATGGTTGATGGTGATGTGAAAACTGCTTGTCAACAATCATGTCCTGCAAATGCAATTGTATTTGGAGATTTGTTTGATCCAAATTCTGAAATATCTAAACTTCAGGATAACGAAAGAAGCTATGTGATGTTGGAAGAGTATGACGTGAAACCATCGGTGTCTTATTTCACAAAAATTAGAAATGTGAGCGAAGAAATTGCCGGAGAATTTAAAGAAACTAAACACGAAGAGCATAAAGCAGAAACAGTAGAACATCATTCATAATTATAAAACTTTAACGCGTAATCAATAAAAGAATATGTACGAATCTCCGATAAGAGAAAAATTAATATTAGGCGGTAAAACTTACCACGATATTTCGACCGACATCTGCCGACCTCTTGAGAATAAAGCATCAAAATGGTGGTGGATAGGATTTACCATTTCCGCATTAGTTCTTGCTATGTGGGTTTATGCTACAACTTATACCATGTTAGTGGGAATTGGAGCTTGGGGATTGAACAAAACAGTAGGTTGGGCATTTGATATTACCAACTTCGTGTTTTGGGTAGGTATTGGTCATGCAGGAACTTTGATTTCAGCGGTATTATTATTGTTTCGCCAAAAATGGCGTATGTCAATCAACCGTTCTGCTGAGGCGATGACCATCTTTGCTGTAATTTGTGCTGCATCGTTTATCGTTTCTCACATGGGTCGCCCGTGGGTGGCTTATTGGCCAATTCCACTTCCAAATGCATTTGGTTCGTTATGGGTAAACTTTAACTCACCATTAGTTTGGGACGTATTTGCGATTTCAACTTATTTCTCTGTATCATTAGTGTTTTGGTATGTAGGATTGATTCCTGATATCGCAACTATTCGCGATAGAGCAACAACAAAAATGCGCAGATTTATGTATAACTATTTCTCCATGGGATGGAATGGTTCTACCAGATCATGGCACCGATATGAAATGATTAGTTTGATTCTTGCGGGTATCTCAACACCGTTGGTACTTTCGGTTCACTCTATTGTATCTATGGATTTTGCAACTTCATTGGTACCGGGATGGCATACAACAATTTTTCCTCCCTACTTTGTTGCTGGAGCAATTTTCTCCGGATTTGGAATGGTATTAACACTATTAGTTGTTGGTCGTGTGGTATTGAAACAAGAAGAATATATTACCATGGAGCATTTGGATGCTATGGCTAGAATCGTGATGTTAACCGGAACTTTAGTTGGTTTGGCTTATATCACAGAATTTTTCGTAGCAGCATATTCAGGTGTTGAATATGAACAATACGCATTTATCAATCGTGCAACAGGACCATACTGGTGGGCATATTGGACGATGATGAGTTGTAATCTTATTGCGCCACAAGTGTTTTGGATTAAATGGGCAAGGTCAACACCTTGGTTCCTGTTTTTCATGTCGATCATTGTAAATATTGGAATGTGGTTTGAGCGATTTGTAATTATCGTTACTTCACTTCATAGAGATTTCTTACCTTCAAGTTGGACTATGTATATGCCAACTATTGTGGAAGTAGCTATTTTGATAGGCTCATTTGGGTTATTTTTCACTTTCTATTTCTTATTCGCACGATATCTTCCAACCATAAATATGACAGAACTAAAATCAATTTTAGTAATGAAGAACAAACATACCAATTCAGAGAAAGGAGAAGCTCATCATGGATAGTAAATTGCTTCTTGGGGTGTATGATCATCCTGATACGGTTCTCGAGGCCACAGAAAATCTGATTAAAAGCGGATATGATATAAAAGATGTGTATACACCTTTTGCCGTTCATGGATTAGACAGAGTAATGGGAGTAAAGAGAACCAGACTTTCAACTGCGGCATTTGTTTTTGCAATGCTTGGAATAGCTTCGGCATTAACATTAATGATTTACACTTCCGTTTTTGATTGGCAAATGAATATTGGTGGTAAGCCATCTTTTCATATTCCAACTTATATTCCTATCACTTTTGAGTTAGGGATTTTGTTTACTGCTTTCGGAATGGTTTCTTGTTTCTTTATTGTAAACAGAATGTTCTGGGGAAGAGAAACGGATGTGATAGACATTCGCGTTACTGATGATATGTTTGTGATTGCAGTAAATGTTCATGGTAAAACAGATATTAAAGCTTTAGAAAATTCGCTCATTTCAAACGGAGCAATTGAAGTAAGAGAAAGGATTTACGAAATATGAAAAGAACGATCTATAGTTTACTAATTTTAGCATCAGCTTCATTGATGCTTAGCTCATGTGGGGCAGGTGGTGAAGATCCGGGAAATGAGTATGCACCTAATATGTATGTTTCATTTGCTTACGAGCCGATGACACAATTAGCAGATAAACCAAACACCATCAATCCGAATGGAATGAACATGCGTTTGCCTGTTAAGAATACTATTGCCAGAGGACAAATGGATTATACTACGTATAATTTTGCTAAAACTACTGAGGCTTATGAAGCATCAGCATCGTTAAAGAATCCACTTCCTGCTAGTACTTATAATGTGGCTGAAGGAAAACGTTTGTACAATATCAATTGTACACCTTGCCATGGTGAATTAGGAAAAGCTGATGGAACAATTGTTGCGGCAGGGAAATTCCCTCCACCACCAGCATACGATTCAGACAGAATTAAGACTACACCTGAAGGCAAAATGTTTTATTCTGTAAAATACGGAAAGAACTTAATGGGTGCTTACG
>Ga0194047_10002103_pt1 | contig 11583 bp, 5 predicted proteins | sample JunL225m_MetaG_2_FD_160070 | JGI IMG/M metagenome (GOLD analysis project Ga0194047, IMG submission 160070) | Anoxic zone freshwater microbial communities from boreal shield lake in IISD Experimental Lakes Area, Ontario, Canada - Jun2016-L221-5m | ecosystem: Environmental > Aquatic > Freshwater >...
GCTCACACCGCCAAGCATCGCAGCAGCAGGATCGTGAACAGTTCCGTCTAATTGTTGCATTCTAAAAATTGTATCCACTTCAGTTGGTACAATCCAATCGGAATTTACTTTTCCCAGAGGATTAAATTGCAAGCAAGAAAGATTCAGTGGTGAATAAATATTTTTTCTTAAAAACGATTCAAAATCTGTTTGAGTAATTTGCTCAACTACTTTTCTTAACATCATAAAACCCAAGTCGGAGTATACATAATCGCCATTTGTTTTCAATTCACTTTCTGAAATTGCTTTCCAAATAAACTCTTCATAATTTTTATTCATGAAAAGATTTTGAGCTACCTGAATACAAAAATCTGAATCTTTTTCTTGAGCATAAATTGTTGGATTTGGTTTTCCATTTATCAATGTTGATTTATAAAATGGAATAAAAGGAATCAATCCGGCTTGATGCAACATCACATCTCTCACAATTAAATTTTCTTTGTTTGTTTGTTTTAGCCAAGGCAAATAATCGCTCAGTTTATCTTCCAGTTTTATTTTATGATTCTCGTACAAATTCATTATTGCAAGAGTTGTTGCCAGCGTTTTTGTGAGTGATGCAACATCATACATATGAAAATTTTTTACCGGAGTTACACCATCATAATTATGTGAGCCGAATGATTTATCGTAAATTACTTTTCCATCTTTAGCTACAAGAACTTGGCATCCGGGAGTTGCTCCTTTATTTATGGCATCGGTAACAATGCTGTCGATATTCGCAAACGGACCACTATCCAAATTTTTTTCTTCAGGCATTACATATTCAAAACGATCAATCGTTTCAGTATTTTCACCACAACCTAAAGGATAATTTTTATCAACAGTAACAGGCATTGTTCCTGAAGCTTTTGTGGCACCAAATACTATTTCAGCAGCAAGCTTATTATTCATTTCCAAATCTTCATAACTCACAATCACATTTTTTAAGTTGGTAAAACTTCTTAGTGAATATGGATTGCCGTTACACACAAAAATGTTTCGTTTGTTAAGTGTAATTTTATTGATAAAATCAATTTCGAGTGTTGTTAATCCTAATCTTTTTCCAACAAATCTGCTTGTGTTTTGCAATGAAAGAATCAGCATATTATAGGGTTGTAATACGGCAAATAACGAATCAAACAATAAGGGATTTTCATTTTTATCAATGCTGTAATAATCGGCTTTGATATAGTTGGTACACATTTCTTGAAATGCCGAAAGAGGACTGCTGCCAATAGCTACAACAGCTATATTATACAATTCAGGATTTTGAAACGGAATCATTTTTTCTTCATTTTTCGCAACGATGATTCCTTGTTTTACTATTTTTTTTATCATCAATTGATTGGCACAACAATTTAAATCTTCAGTTAAATGTTTTACGTCAATGGGTTTATAATGATTTAATCCCAGCCAATATTTTGTTTGCAATATTTTTTTGCAGCTCAATTCTATCTGCAACGTATCGATCATGCCCAGCGAAACATATTCTTTGATTTTTGCAATAGCCATCGGCACATCTTCCACAAACAATAAAACATCATTCCCCGCAGCAAGAGCTTTGGCAGCAACTTCACCGGTACCGTTGGTTTCCGTTACACCTTTCATGTTTAATGCATCGGTAACAATTAACCCTTTAAAACCCATTTCATTTCGCAATAAATTTGTAAGAATTGGTTTTGAAAGCGATGAAGGAGTATTTTTTGAACTGTCAAGTGCAGGAACATTTAAATGTGCTGACATGATGCTCATTACACCTTTTTTGATGAGCTCACTGAATGGAAATAATTCCAATGAATCTAAGCGATTTCTATCACCACGAACTAGAGGTAAACTATAGTGAGAATCTGTTTCAACATCACCGTGACCGGGAAAATGTTTAGCACAAGCAACCACATTCATATCTTGTAAACCTTTGGTATATGCCGCTCCGAGCTTTGCAACCAAAAATTTATTTTCGCCAAATGAACGATCATTAATAACAGGATTGTTTGGATTATTATTTACATCCACATCAGGAGCAAAGTTCCAATGTATTCCCATTCTTCTACATTGAACTCCAATATTTAAACCCATTTGATAAGTGAGTTCTTCATTTTTACTTCCACCTAAAACCATTTGTTTTGGAAAAACAGGTGTGCTATCCAAACGCATGGAAAGACCCCATTCTCCATCAATTCCAATGATAAGCGGAATGGCAGAAATAGATTGATAATAATTGGTGAGTTGAGCTTGTTTGGTAGGTGTACCTTTAAAGAAAATCAACCCACCAATTTTTAAATCGCGAATATGTTTTTCAATATCTCGGATATGTGTTGAATCTTTTCCCGACCAAGCAGCAATCATCATCAGTTGTGTGATACGGTCGTCAAAACTCATCGTATTGTAAACCGAATCAACCCATTGATTGGATTTGCCCCAATTGATGCGGTCGACCTGTGCAAAAGATGCGAAGGAAATAAGTGTTAAAATAAAAACGAATAAAAATTTTCTCAAGACACAAACATTTTCAACAGCAAAAAACGTGAATTACCAATTGATTTCTAAATAGGTTATTCAGCGAAATATCAACATTCTGAAGGCTTAACTTTTTTCTTATTATTTTGCGAGTCGATGAGTGATATCATAAAATTGTTGCCTGATCATGTTGCCAACCAAATAGCTGCCGGTGAAGTCATTCAACGTCCGGCTTCGGTGGTAAAGGAATTGCTAGAAAATTCAATTGATGCTGGAAGTACAACTATCAGCCTGATTATTCGTGATGGAGGGAAAACATTTATTCAGGTTATTGATAACGGAAAAGGAATGAGCCTCACAGATGCTCGCATGTGTTGGGAGCGTCACGCAACTTCAAAAATCACTTCAGCAGAAGATATTTACACTATCAAAACAATGGGTTTTCGTGGTGAAGCTTTGGCTTCAATCGCATCGGTTGCACAAGTGGAATTGAAAACAAAAAAAGTTGACGATAAACTTGGAACGCTTATTTTGATTGAAGCAACGGAAGTAAAAAAACAAGAAGCGATTTCATTTCAACAAGGAACAAGTATCACTGTTAAAAATTTATTTTTTAATATTCCTGCACGAAGAAATTTTCTTAAATCAAATCCGGTAGAATCGCGACATATCATCGATGAGTTCACTCGCATTGCTTTGGCAAATCCACAAATTGCGATGAGCATGTTTAATAATGAAGATGAAGTTTTTGTATTGAAATCAGGAAATCACCAAGAACGAATTTCTGAACTTTTCGGTGTAAAAACCGATGAACATATTTTATCGGTTGATGAACAAACTACCATCATTAATGTTCATGGATTTGTTGGTAAACCGGAGTTTTCAAAGAAGAGCAGGGGAGAACAATTTTTCTTTGTGAATAAACGATTTATCAAAGATGCCTATCTCAATCATGCGGTGGTGAATTCTTATGAAAACCTCATTACCAAAGAGCAATTTCCATTTTACGTTTTGTATATTGAAATTGATCCGGCACAAATTGATGTGAATATTCATCCCACCAAAACCGAAATTAAATTTGAAGATGAGCGTTCGATCTATCAAATTATACGAGCAGTTACAAAAAAATCTTTGGGGCAATATCACCATGTTCCAAACTTTGAACCTGCCAGTGAAGATACTTTTTTAAATCTTTCAACTACATCGAAAGAACAATCAGACGAACGAATTTCTTCATCAAAAACAAATCCCTTCAAAGAAAATAATACCTTCAACAAACCAGCTACCAGAACTGATTGGCAACAATTATTTGATGTGATGAAACCGAAAGAAACGGTTGGAACAATGAGTTCTTTTGAAAGAAAAAACGAAGAGAAAATTTCATTTGTTGAACCGCAACAGCAATCAAAAAACATTTTCCAATTGCATCAAACGTTTATCGTTTCACAAATAAAAACAGGAATTATTTTAGTGGATCAGCAAAAAGCTCACGAACGAATTTTGTATGAAAAGTATTTGGATGCGTTGGATAGAAAAACCATTTCGAGCCAGCAAAAATTATTTCCGAAAACAGTAACACTAAATTCTTCGGATGAAATTTTATTGAAAGATATTTTGCCTGAAATACGTTTGCTTGGTTTTGATATTAACGAATTAGGGAAAAATACGTTTGTGGTAAATGGTGTTCCGGCCGAATTAAATCATCACGATGAACAAGGTTTGGTTGAATATATTTTAGAGAATTATAAACAGCAAACTTCACAAAGTGATAAGAAAGAAAAAATTGCGAGAACACTTGCCAAACGCGCTTCTGTAAAAGTTGGCACAAAATTAAGCGATGAAGAAATGAGTGTGTTAATGGATGAATTATTTGCTTGCAAAATTCCTGATTATTCTCCAGATGGAAATGTGTGCATTGTAAAATTAAGTATGGAGGATTTGCTTGGGATGTTTGAGAAAAGATAAAACACACCACCTCATCACTTCGTGACACTCCTCCTCAAAGGAGGAGAGCAACCAGATTATAAAAATTGTTTAGATTATACTAGCAACGCTCCCCTCCTATAAGGAGGGGAAATCAATCTTTGATTGATGGGGTGGTAAAACATATAAACAAACACACCACCTCGTCACTTCGTGACACTCCTCCTCAAAGGAGGAGTGCAACCAGATTATAAAAATTGTTTAGATTATACTAGCATAGCTCCCCTCCTGTAAGGAGGGGAAATCAATCTTTGATTGATGGGGTGGTAAAACATATAAACAAACACACCACCTCGTCACTTCGTGACGCTCCTCCTCAAAGGAGGAGAGCAGGTATAGATAGTTACCTCAGCAACGTAACTGTTCCATGAAATGTTCTAACATTATCAGCAAAATCGCTTGCTTCAATGATATAAAAATACACACCTTCTGAGCAATCAACGCCTTTATATTTCCCATCCCACCATTTTCCACCGGGCATTTCAAAATCATAAATTTTTCCACCCCAACGATTCCAGATACTTCCTTTCAAGTATTTTAAAGCGCCATTAGTATAACTTACTACAAAGTCATCATTCAAACCATCACCGTTAACAGTAATCACATTTGGAACAAAAATTAATAAACCTCCGGTAACTTCTATAATTGTATAGGCGGTATCTGTGCAGCCCTTATTTTCTGCAACTAACATGACTTTGCGCAATCCTTCTTTTGTAAAAACATGATTAGGATTTATTAGCGTAGATGTTGCTGTTGTATCACCAAAATCCCAAAAATACGTTTTCGAATTTGCAGACGAATTTGTGAAATGAACATCCAATGGAAGTTGACCTGATTGCACATCAGAAGAGAAACTTGCTGTTGGTTTTATCATCGAAACAGTTACCGTATCAAAATTATAACAACCCGTTATTTTATTTATTGATTTGATAAAATAAGTAGTGTTTGAAGTTGGCGAAGTTTGTGTTTGCAAAATATTGATATTGCTTAATCCGGTTGGCGGAGTCCAATAAAAACTATCGGCTAAAGTTGAAGATAAACCAATTGTTACAAAAGGTTCGCGGCAAATATCTTTATCTAAACCTGCATCAACCGTAGGGTTTGGATTCACTTTAATTCTTACAGTATCATATCCAACACAATTTTTTCCTAAACGAACTTTCAAAAAATAGGAAGTATCAACCAATGGATTTGCTGTAGGATTTGGAATAGAATTATTACTCAATGCATAATTTGGCAACCACAAAAACGCAGAGCCAGTTGGTCCAAACGCAGAAAGCTGGACTGTATTTCCTTTGCAAATTTGTTGGTCGCTGCCCGCATTTGCCACAATATTTTTTACGACAGTTATTTTAACGGAATCTTTTTTAATACACGTTCCACGAGTAACAGTTAAAAAATAGTTTGTGGTAGTGTTTGGAAATACAAACGGTGATTTTGAACTCGTATCATTGATAAACATTTTCGGACTCCAGCTATACGAATCTCCATTAATAAATGTTGTGAATTGAACTGTATCTCCTAAGCAAATGGAAGTATCATTATTGTTGATATTGGCATCAATGCTTGTTACAAAAACTTTCATGGTATCAAACACAAGACATGTTCCGTTTGAAACAGATAATATGTAAGTGATATTGGTATCAGGATTGATTGTTGGATTTGAAATAATATTGTTGTTGATATATTTTATTGGCGACCAAGTAAAAAAACTTCCGGTTCCGGTTCCGTTCAATTGAATTAAATCTTTTTTACACGAATACACATCAGGTCCGGCATTAGCATGCATGCGGTCGGTTGGCAGGTTATATAAACTTTGAATTTCAGTTGAAGAAAGAGCACGATTATAAATTCTTAAGTCGTCAATATTTCCATCAAAATGCTGGGTAGTTGGTGTGCCAACTCTTGCTCCAAAAATTGTTTGAACCGATGGATTTCCATAAGCTGCGGTTGAACTGCTGGTTGATCGCGAATCCATTAAAGTGCCGTTAACATAAAAATTCAGAGTGGTTGATGAACGTGTTAACACAATATGATACCAAGTTGCCAATGAGGGTAAAGAAGCAGACCAATACCTATCAGGTGTTGTAAGGTTTGCAAAATAACTACCATATCCAAAACCTGTTTGCCCGATAATATTTGAGACCATTAAAAACTGATCGGCTTTATCAGAGCCTATTGAAAGAATAGAATATAATTGACCGCTTGTTGGATTTGAATTTAATTTTACCCAAACAGAATAAGTATATGAATTAAGTTGAAAGGAAGCAGGCGATACATCTACTTTTGAAGGGGAATTACTAAAATCTCCTGAAGTATTGAGTTCACTGAATCTATCGATGGTATAGGCTAGCGATGATGGTGAGCCATTATTTCCATGTCCGGTTTCATCATTTGTATTTCCATTAAAAGGATAACAAGCAACTAATCCATTATTTAATGCAATTACTGTGTTGCAATTTGTGCACGAATTACATTGAACAACAGAAATATTTATAGTATCTCTTGAAATACAAGCTCCATTTGCAGCAGTTAAAATATATTGTTTGCTGCTAGTTGATTTAACAAAAGGATTTGAAATAGTTGAATCACTTAATCCGGCTTTTGGCGTCCACGAAAAACTTGTAGCGTTTGTAAATGATGTGTTGAGTTGAATCGAATCGCCTATACAAACAGTTTGGTCGGAGCCAGCATTTACAGTAACATCCAGCACATTTATCTGAACAGAATCTTTTGCTTTACACCCATTACTCAATAACGAAACAACATATTTTGTTGATGCTGATGGAGCCACTTTTGGATTAGCAATAGTTGTATCAGAGATACTTATTTTTGGCGACCATAAATAGGTTCCGGTATAAGCACTCGTGGCATTTAACTGAATGGAATCTCCTTTACAGATTGTTTTATTTACACCGGCATCAACACTGATATTGGTAACAAATATGTTAACCGAATCTTTTGCAATACAACCGCTACTTGTTGTTAAAGTAACTAGATATTTTCTTAGAGACGGTGGTGCCACTTTTGGATTAGCAATATTTTTATCTGAAATATTTAGATTGGGCGACCATAAATAAGTTCCTGTAGAATCGCTTGTGGCATTTAGTTGAGCTGAATCTCCTTTACAAATTATTTGATCTAAACCGGCATTAACTGAAAAACTATTTGATTGAGAAATATAAAGTTGGTGTACTTCTGAAGATGAAATTGCTCTGCTATATAATCGAGAATCATCTAATAAACCACTAAAGTATACACCGAGAGGAGAACCACATGGACTTGAGTTTCCATCATTATAAGCACCATATGTTGGTGTATTATGATTCCCATATCCACTGCCGCTATAATAAAGAGTCGTTGCTAGGTTATCATTAATATAAATTTTTGAGTTTGAGCCATTCATTATCCATACAATATGCCACCAATTACCAACAGCTGAACTAGGAAAACTTACCGAAACGGACCCGTCTAAAGATGCACCATTTTTGTTTGCCCCAAAATAAATTTGACCATTATAAAATCGAATAATAATATCATTTCCACAATACGAATCTCCTTCCCAAAATATATAACCTTGAGACACTGAATTTGTATTTGGTTTAACCCAAAAGCTAAAAGTAAAAGCCGACATGTCATTGATGTTTTTACTCATTGAAACATAACTGCTTGTTCCGTTAAAACTTGCAGCTGAGTTTGAATTACCGAATCTGTCGGTGGTATAAGATAAGTTATTTGCAGAGCCGTCATAGCCATTTCCTGTTGCATCAGAAGCATTGCCATTAAAGGGATGGCACCAAACTAATCCGGTATTTAAAGAATTGGAAGAAGTACAATCAACACATTGAGAAAATGCTTTTAAATTAATAAAAGAAAACGCTATTATTAATATGAGAGCATTTCTATTCATCTTTTCATTTTGCAGAAACTTTTAATTCAAAACTATAAATACGTGGACTTGGTTTATGAAATGAAGTTTGCAAAACGAAGTTCCAGAAATTCTCTTTAAATTTATGATAAGAAATTAAAGTTTTAATAATTAATTTTTTCCATCCCGACATATGTTGAGTTCCATCAGCATCAATAAAATTAATATTTGAAAATCCGGCTGCTTTCAAAACATAAATACAACTTCCTGCAGTAAACATAATTGTGTGGGTGAAATCTTCATATCTCCAATATGTACCCGTGTATGATTGGGCATTTGGAACCATCAAAATAAATTCACCACCATCTTTTAATAAATACTTTTTGATATGAGCGAGAGTGTCAATAATTTTTTCTTTATCAATATGTTCAAGCACATGACTCATAGTAATCAAATCAAATTTTTCAGTTGCTTGTTTAGCAAAGTCTCTTATGTCAGTAATTTGTTCAACATTCAATCCTTTATTTCTGCATTCATTAATTGATTCGTTGTTGATATCTATACCTTTAATATTTTCATGTCCTTGTTGCTTCAAAGCAAACAAGAATTGTCCATATCCACAGCCAATGTCAAGTATCTTAGCGGATTTATCTTTTGGGATATGAGAAGTAAAATAACGTGGAATTTTATAGGAAGAATAGTAAGTCGGATCAACTACTCGATTGTTAAAATAGCTGTCTAGTTTTACCTGTTCGTTAGCGTTCATGTTTTGGTTATAAGTTAATTTTGATGGGTTAGGAATGTTCGCAAATCTATAAAACCATTTATAATATTTTATAAATTCAAATTTTCAATTTTCTGACTTCTTAAATTAAATACTTTAAGTTCTTTAAAATTTTTCAAAATATCATTGTCAAGTTGGTGTGTAAAATTACCCTCGATATCTTTGTTTTGTCTACAGTAACTAAATCGGTATCCTTCTTTACAACTGATTTCAGGTATGTTTTTTAGTTTATCCTTTTTTACAAAATAGGCATTGTTTCCATAGCTATTGCAGCCGACAAATGCATAATCTTTTTCTTTGGCCAAATCACATAAAGCTTGTAACGAAGTTCCAAAAAGTAAACCACTGTGATGAGCATTATATCTTTCAAAGTCAGGTTTATAAGGAACCGTTATTGATCTCTCATCACCAAATCCACTATTGTATTCTATAATAACAATTACAGGATCTATTATTTGTATAGCTTTCCAAATCCAATAATCATTTCCATCAATATCAATATGCAATAAACCAATTTCACCTTTTACATTTTCTTCTTCAAAAGCATGATTAATATTCTCGGCAGTTATGAAAAGATGTTTTGCTTTAAGATTGTATTTCCAGTAGTAATAATCATTTTGGATAAAATTGATAAAATCGCTGGAACCATCCATTATTAAGCCACTCCAATTATCATTCATTAATAAAAATCGAGTATTCGACTCAAGATAATTTTGAACTCCAAATTCTACAAAAAACTTATTTTCAATTTCGAGTGTATGAATTAAGTATTGTATAATTCCATCATCACCCAATTGAGAAAAAACAGAGAATTCAATATCACTAAAATCTTTAATATTTGAATAGGAGTTTTTCATTTGATGAATAATTCCTTTAGCTGTTAAAAGCTTTTGAGATTCGTTCTCAATTCTTTGCCATTTCAAAAAAGCATTAAAACCAGTAGCTTTTTTTATGATATTTTTTAAACTCATTTAATCAATCCTTTAATAGTTAATTTTAGTTTGTTCACAAACCCGTTTATTAAATATTTATCTAAAGTATATTTCTCAGATATATAACTCCGCTCTATATTGTTTGGATGTATAATTTCACCAATTTCGGTTGTTATCCTATTTGCCAAATTAGAATTATTACTTTCATTTGTATGTGTTGCTTGGTATGAAAATCCAATATTTGAAATCAGGTTTTGATTAGGAATAATTCCTAAGCCATCATTCTCCCAAATACTTAATGTCCATTGATAATCCCAAGTATTTAATTCACCATTTTTAATTTTTCCAAACATGTCCTTCCATAATTGTTGGTATGACAATTCAGGATATAATTTTTTTAATTTCCGGTTATCAATAAAATTATCGTAACCCTTCATTTCTATATCGTAATATTTCCAAGCCCTTCTCCAGGTTGCCCAACCCCAAATATGATGAATATTTGAAAAATAATAGGAAGCGTCACCAATTATTTTACCATCCAAAAAATTTGTACCACCAATATGCATAACTCTTTCATCACTGCGATAATAATTTAAAAGCTCTTGGCAAAACACAAAAAAACTTTGATTGGGCAAACAATCATCTTCTAAAATGATTCCTTCTTCTTCGTTTTCAAAAAACCAATTGATGGCAGAACTCACAGCATTTTTACAACCTAAATTCTCAGCTCTAAAAAGTGTTTTTACTTCACATTTCCAATCAACATTATTTGTTATTTCTCGAGTTTGTTCGCACAATTCTGCTTCACCAATTCTATCTTTTCGTGCACCATCAGCAGCAATGTATAAGCGAGGAGGCTTTGCTTCTCTGATGCTTTCAAAAACTCTTTTAGTAGTATCAGGTCGGTTAAAAATTAAGAATAAAACAGGTGTATTGAGGGAAGCGTTCAATTATTTAGTTAATTTTTTATAATAGACATTGTTGTCAGTTGTTACTTTTGAAATATAGATTCCTTCTTTCAATGAGGAAACATCAATTTTATCATTTAATTCTTTTAGGATTTCTTTACCTTCAATGTCATACAAAGAAATACTAATTATCTTTTCGCCATTTTGGGATAATACGTTGAGAATATTTTTAAGAGGAATAGGAAATAGTTTTATAGAATTTTCAGAGGGATTATTCAAAGATTGAATTCCAGTATTTGGCTTAGTATTTTGAATTCCTGTTAGAAAAACTGATGTTAAATAATTGGAAGAACTTCCCGAACCATTGAATTCAAAAACAGAGAAATAGTAAATTGTATTAGCTGTTAAACCTATTAACGTAAAAGAACTTCCAGTATCATTATACACAACATAATTTCCCGAACCTATTTGTGTTCCATTTCCAAAAACAGGACTAGCTGTGTATAGATTTCCATTTATTGGGGTAGCGTTTACAGAAGAATTTATTTTACACAATACAACTCTTCTTGCTCCGTCTCCTTTTGAAAAGTTAATAGTCATACTGTTGTTTCCAATTGAAGAAAAGCTGATTGC
>Ga0194047_10002105_pt1 | contig 11579 bp, 6 predicted proteins | sample JunL225m_MetaG_2_FD_160070 | JGI IMG/M metagenome (GOLD analysis project Ga0194047, IMG submission 160070) | Anoxic zone freshwater microbial communities from boreal shield lake in IISD Experimental Lakes Area, Ontario, Canada - Jun2016-L221-5m | ecosystem: Environmental > Aquatic > Freshwater >...
CCTTCTTATGTGGGAACGCACATCACCGGTTTCGATAATTTCCTGAAGGAACTGGCTCTGAAATTGCCTAGAAAGAGCCGTCCTAATGGGAAGGTGAACGTTATCCCTGGTTGGGTCAATCCCGGCGATTTGCGGGAGATTAAGCATATCCTACGCGAGATGGATATTCCGGGTTTGGTGCTGACCGATTATTCCGATACGCTGGACGGTGGTTTGTATAGTCCTAAACCGCATTTCCCACGTGGCGGCAATACGCTGGATGAGCTTAAAGATTCGGCCAATGCCAAAGGCACGATTGCCCTTCAGAAGCATATTGGGGGCGAGGCGGCTAAGGTCTATAACAAGCGCTTTGGCACTCCGGCCCACATCCTGCCGATGCCGATTGGTATTGCCAACACCGATAAGTTTATCGAGACCCTGACCCTACTTACAGGCAAGCCGATTACTGAGGAGATTGAGGCCGAACGCGCTCGGTTGTTGGATGCCTTGATGGATACCCATATGTTCACCACCGGGGTGAAAGTAGCCATCTTTGGTGATCCAGACTTGGTAGAAGGTTTGGTACGGTTGGTGGCTGAGATGGGCATGGAGCCAAAATATGTCTTGACCGCCACCGATTCAGTGAATTGGTCTAAAGATTTGATGGCACTTTCGGACGAACTTGGGCTGGATATGGAGATTTTGGTTAAATCTGACCTCTATGCTCTGCACAAGAAGATGAAGGCTCATCCGGTGGATCTCTTGATCGGTCACTCGAAGGGCAAGTATATTGCCGAAGAGGAAAATATTCCGATGATCCGCTTAGGCTTCCCGGTAGAAGACCGCTACGGCTACCATCGCCGATCAGTAGTCGGCTACCAAGGTGCAACCGCTCTAGTGGACGAGATTACCAACGCAGTGTTGGAGAGAAAAGGTTCTGTAATCAGCAATACGCTACTGCTCGAAGGCAACTGCTAGAACCATTTTTAGTTTGAATTAAAAAGCGGCAACTTCTTCAGAAATGGAGGGGTTGCCGCTTTCGGTTTCACCGAAAAATCAATTGGGAAAGACCTCTCCTCTCATAGCTATCCGTAGACTGGTCTTTGATATTGGTTGTTGGTTGACGGAGCGTAATGTAATCTAGGCTACTTGTCAGGATAATCTGTGGGTAAGGTTAAGCTGATTTGTTCTATGGCACGCTCTAGCTCTGCTTCGGTTTCTGGCTCAAATTCAGTTTCTAATTCCTGCTCCAATTCCTCGTCAAACTCGCTTATCCCGGTAGGGCTATTGGACAAAGTATGTTATAATCTTTCCGAAACCACCTTTTCACCTAATAGGCGAAAAGGTATATTGACAAATTATGGATATTGGTGTAAAATTTGTAAGGTGAGGGATAGGTTGTGCGGTTTCGATTTAAGACCGAAAAGCTGAAAGAGCTATATACCCTTGAAAAGAATGAAGCTAAATATCCCTCTGCTGTAGTTGATAGATTTTTTGATGTTATGTCAGTCATCACTTACGCAAATGACGAACGAGATTTATATAGCCTCAGAAGTCTTCACTTTGAAAAACTAAAAGGCGAACGAGAAGGGCAACGTTCACTAAGATTAAACAAGCAGTGGCGTTTGATTGTAATACTTGAGGTAAATGAAGAGGGGAAAGTGCTATTAATTTTAGATATTGAGAATCATTACAGGTAGGTAAGGTTAAGAAGAAAAGAGTAGGGAGGGAAAGGATGAGCCAGAGTTTAACGCCCGCTAGGGTCACAGCACCGGGTACTATTATCAAACAGGAACTCGAAGCCCGTGGTTGGACACAGAACGATCTGGCAGAGATTATGGGTCGTCCAACCCAGGCAATCAGTGAGATTATTCGCGGGGCAAAACAGATTACACCTGAAACTGCGCTGGAATTAGCAGCGGCATTTGATACTTCGCCCCAGTTATGGACAAACCTTGAGGCAAACTACCGATTGTATTTGGCTAGAAAGAAAGAGGAAGAAAACAAAGGTCAGGATGGGAAGAAGATTGCCCGTAAGAGCCTGTTATACAACCTAGCTCCAGTTGCCGAACTTGGTAAACGCTCTTGGATTAGGGTAACTGATTCGCTGGATGAATTGGAAAAAGAAGTTTGTAAGTTTATGGTAATTACCTCTCCTAAAGAATCGCCCCAAATGAGAGCAAGTTTTAGGCAGACAAAGGAACGTGGACCAGAGCTTAATTCTCAGATTGCTTGGCTCAGGCGAGTAGAACAATTGGCAAGAATGCAGAAAGTCGCAGGATTTAACCTCGAAAAACTGAAAAGTGCTATACCAGAAATTCTGGCACTGGCAGGCAAGCTGGAAGATATTGTCAAAATTCCACTCAAGCTCTTAAAACTAGGGATACATTTTGTAGTTGTCCGGCATTTACCTAAAACTTTTATTGACGGAGCTACTTTCTTTCTAGAGCAAAATCCAGTCATAGCCATCACATTGCGTTATGATCGAATTGATGCCTTCTGGTTTACTTTAATGCACGAGCTGGCTCACTTGATTTTAGGTCATCAAGAACACTTGGATAACCTTTATGATGGACAGGAGGAACTAGAAGAATTAGATGACCAGCATAAAGAAGAAGAAAACGCCGCGAATGAGCAAGCACGTAACTGGCTATTGGAATCAGCCGCTTTTACTCGCTTTGTCGAAGAGACTCAACCTTATTTCTCTGAGGCTAAAATTGTACGTTTTGCCGAGAATCAGGGCAGGCATCCGGGAATTGTAATCGGGCAGTTACAGTACGAAAAGCATATCAGCTATAACCATCTGCGAAAGATGCTGGTAAAGGTCAGCCCACTTCTAAATGAGTGGATTGATGGTATCGAATATATTAAAGCGGGGTAGGGGCGCGGCCAGCCGATATGGCATACGCCCAGCCCAAGAAGCCTCTATAGATTTTTATTAGAATTTTATTAATTCGTTGGAAAAGGCCGCTACTTTTGGGTGACTTCTACGTTCAGGGATGTTGAGAAGTAGAAACTAGCTTCTCTCTGATTTAGACCTCAATAATAAACCCTAAAAGCCTGCTCCAACCCGTGTGGGCTTTTTTATTTAAAATAGTCATAGGCTAACCGCCAACCCTCGATATTCATCAGGTTAGTACCTAGTTGAGAAGTGCTATAGAGTAGCACCGCGAAGATTACTATTGGAGCCAGCCACTTTACCGCTTTGTTCTCCAATATTCCGGCGAAGGGAATGAGCAGGACCAGCGGGAACGAGAGTAGACCATAGCGCAACACATCGTCGTGAAGAATAAAGACCGTCGGGAGTGTCAAGACTAACCCTATCCAGAACAAATCAAAGTGCCGCTTTTGCCATAACCAGATTAGGCCGCCAAATTGCATTAGGTAGACATAAAAATTTCCCTCAGTTCGGCCTGCACTAATGTGTATCGCGCGAAAGGGGAAAGGCTGAAGATGTTTCACATCTTCTTCGATATGAAAATAGGTGAAGAAATCGCCATAGCGCCAGCCATATAGGGCAAAGACGGCTAGGAGTGCTGCGAGCATTGGGGTTAAGCAGAATAATGCTCGCCAATTGAAATTCTTTAGCAGCTTTTTAATTGCTGCAAAAACCCGCTTCCACTGCCAAAGCGAGACCTCGCCCAAGCTTTGATAGGCTTCCCAAGCCAATACCAGACCCAACCCGCCATAGAGAAAAATTCCGTTAGGTCGAGCCAGCACTACTCCTGCACCCCAGATTCCGGCCCAAAGATAGTGCCGCCGCTTGAATTGGTATAAACACAAGACTATTAAGAAGATGGTAATCGCCTCGCTTGCGCCAACGGTACGATAAATCAGCCAGCGCAGCGGTAAAAAGAGGGAGACACACGCCACCCAGAGTGGTTGGCGAGAGTAGTTAAAATCCTTCAAAAAGTGATAAGTTACAATGGCGAAGCCCGTACCACAGAAATAGTTTATCAGAAGCATCGAGGGCAAGTAACCTACCGCTATCGAAAAGAGTCGGATCAGGAAGGGATAGAGCGGGAAGTGGGCCGCCCAGAAGAGAGTGCTGCGATTATAGCCATCAATTTTTAGGATAGGGTCATTTGGATCGTAGAGGGTGTGGGCAATGGCTAAATATTCCGGGCCATCCCAGAAGCGGAAGATATTATCGAAGTTGTGGTTTACGAGGGCTGTTATTCCAAAAAAGAGCAGGGTCAAGAGGGCGTTAAACCCGGCGAGGGTCAAAATAGCCGTCAGATAGGGATAGCGTCGTATTAGCGGCACGATGCGTTGTAGTGTCAGCCTTGCTAAGGTTTGACCGCCTGCTATAGGCACGACTAAGAGTACAAAAGCGAGGGTAAAACCGAGTAGGCCAAAGGTAGAGACTAACCATTCCCAGTAGAGTGAACTATTTAACACCCCGCCTGGTCCTGCCTCGATTAGAATTACCAGTCGCTGTACAATACATATCCCTGCATACCCTCCCAAACCTATCGTACATAAGCCCACCAACTTCCAGCCCAATAACCGCGCCAAAGTTCCGCCCAAAACCGTTAAGACCGTTAGCAGTACTCCGATCTTAGTGAGGCTTATTCCGGCTGGGCTATAAATTGGTCTCCAGCGTTCGGTCATATCTATGGCAATATAAGAGATGCGGAGTGGGTCACCCGTTTCAAAGATCAGTTTAAATTCGGGCTGATCTTCAAAGCGTTCTGGTATAAAGCTGGTTTCATACCAAGTGTCCGGTTTTGGCTCCTCCGCACTGAATATAACTCTATTGCCAGATTTAATCTTGAAAGGTCCAGGTGAAAAGGTGAGATGGAAGGTCAGGGTAATGGGTTGGTAGCTGAAAAGAGGAGCCCAAATAGCGGCATTGCCCGGAATCTCAATGCCGCCGTCATCCCAAACCTTGCCAAAATTTTCCGCGTGTACCTCCACCCGCTCACCTGTGGTGGGGTGTAGTGCCGTTACCAAAGGGGCTAGTTTGGCATAGGTGGTTGGGGTTTGCTGCAAAAGATAGATGGTAGTGGTTAGCCCAATCAGCAATAAAGCTACCCATAGGCAAAGTTGCCAGAGATTTCGACGGTCAGCCGAAAAGTTCTCTTGCCCCTTTAGCTCTTTTTCTTTTTCCATCTCTTTCAGCACCTCTTCCAGCGTTAATGTCGCTCCTGTTGGTGGTCTTGATTCTTAGGCAAGGTTCAAACCAGCTTTACACTTTAGGATGGTACTCATTGGTGGCCCGACCGGAAATTTATTTCCGGTCAAGTTACCCGAATTGTAAAGCTAAAGGCTCCGCTTTTGAACCTTGCCTTAGCTACTTGATTGACTTTGAGCCTCGCGTAGAGCTTGCTCCAATTCTATCGTAGTGAGTTTAAGGCAAATCACCCGCAAAAAGGGCTGAAGATCAGCCCCGACGGCGGCGGAGGGCTCTCCTTCAATGACAAACCGACTTTCTGCCGTAAGGGTATTTTTGATCTTGTTGAATTGTTTTTCAGTACACCAAACCACAATCCGGGTATTTCCTAAATTAGGTAAGCCTTTGGGCAGAGCCGTGTTCATCTCGGCCTTAATTACCAATTCTACGATCCCAACTTGGTTGTTTGGTTGATGTTTGGGTTTATTCAGCAGTGGCCCGACTACCTTCAGATTAGCCCGGGCTGGTTTAGCTTTAGGCTTTGGAGCAACCGCCGCTGCCGCTTGTGGTGGGTTCTTAGCACTTTTTACCGAAGCGGGAGCCGCTTTGTTCTGGCTGGTCGTCAGTTTTTCGGCGGCTGGAGTAGCGGTAGCGGTTTGTTTTGTCCCGCTCGGTTGGTCGGTCGGCTGACCGTTCGGTTGATCGCTTGGCAATGCTCTAGCTTTGAGCTTGGGGCGCAAGTGGGCAATCGGCCCTGGCAACTTTGGTAGGTGTAGACCAGACCAGTGCAAGCCGAGGCTATCTGAATACTGGCGCATCAGATAGAAAAAGATTCCGCCCGGAGTACGTGGTTGGCCTTTTTTGGTTGCCACCGCCGTACCAGTCTCACTCTTAACATAAGCTTCTGACCCCCGGTTTTTAGCTTCTTGGAACAAAGTCCAAGCTTCGGCGGCCTTCTCTGCTGCCAGTGTTGCGCCAAAGATTTCTACCAATTGGTAAACGCTTAGGATATTAGGTTCTTCTATCAGTTCGGCTATACGTACCGCCTCACTAAATTTAGAATTAGTATCCCTTTGCAATACTGCTACGCGCTGTTCATAGAGTGCTATGAGTCTTTCAATTCCTTGTAGGTTGGTCTCGATGCTACTCTCGGTGCTATCCTCGCTTTTATCCTCGTCGGGTTGTTCGGCTTTACTTACTTTCTCTTCGGTTAGATTTTCTGCGCTCAAAGCAATGGCCTCCTTGTTATGGGCTTAACTTGGTCAAATGAAGTTATTTCTCCTATTTTAGCACTTTTTTAGAAGGGAGTTCAAACTTAGTGATTGCATAGAAATTTCACAAAGCTTATAGAACGAACGGTCTGTTTTATGCACCGTTTAGGTAGTGCTGGGTGAGCGTTAGATCTTGAATCGTTTGACGGCGGATAGTTACCAAATAAGGTCTTAGGCAAGGTTCAAAATCGGGGCTTTTGGCTTTACAATTCGGGTTGGATCACCAGTGAGTACCATCCTAAAGACCAGTCTGCGTGTAAAGCCGGTATGAACCTTGCCTTAGGGGTGTAAAATGGTGTCGAGCGTTTGAATCCGATTTGGTTAGAGAAACTGTAAATCTTCGACCATGAAAATTTTCTAAGGAATATCATGCCTCGTTTTCTCAAGGTCTTTTCTCTTTCGGCTGGCCGTTTCGCTTAGAGCGAACCGCAGAATGGGCTGAACTCGCAACCGAACGGTCAGCCAAAGTGAGTTAAATTTTTTTCGGAGAGCCTCCCAAGTTTGCCAGATAACAAATCCGATACCTAACAATCCAGCAAATACCGTTAACCAAAATGGTTTCAGGAATCGGGCCCAACTAGGTGTACGGGTGAGGTTAAGTGCTGCATCCGGGGCTAATAATGCGGCAGCAGGCTTTGGATTTCGGCTGGCCGTGTTGGTTGATTTGAAAATGCCTAGTTCTTGTTGTGGACCGTTCTGCCAAGGAAGCTTTCCGGCAACGCTAGTTGGAACATAACTAAAATCATACAAGGTCCAAGCCAAATAACCGGAACTCTCTTGGGAGCGAAGAGTATTCAATATGTCAGCGTAGTATTCCGCCTGTTCTGGTTCGCTGTGACCATTGGGAAAGAAAAAGCTATTCCAAGTGGGTAAGCCAAATTCGGTCATAACCAGTGGTTTTTGGGGAGCTAGAGCCTTCAATGCAACATATTGATTACTTAATTGGGATGCTGGTGCAAAATAGTGAAACGAAATAAAATCTAGTTGGGTCAACTGATTCCTGTCAGAAGCTATAGCTGCTTGTAGGGAAGACCAACCAATGGTAAGTAGGTGATGTTGGTCGTAGCGGCGGGCCATTCCTATCACGTGGTCTAACCACGCCTCTACCACGCCGCTACCCCAGACTGGGTAATCTAGGTCCGGCTCATTCTTCAAATCCCAAGCTAAAAGGGTAGGGTTATCTTGAAAATGGGTAAGCAAATCTTCCAATTGGCGATCAGCATTGGGCCAGAGCAAGAGGCTATAATCGGTACGGAAATCAAAGAGGGTAGCAATTACCTTTAACTGGTGTTTGGCTGCGCGGGTCAATAAATCCTCTAGTTTAGCGGTCATTTTTTTATCAAGGTGCGCTCCTCCAAATTGCTCAAACGGAATAAAGATCCGAATGGTATTGAGCTTTAGGGATTGAATCAGAGCAAAATCTTGGTCGGTTACATCTGGGTTATAATTCGGCCAGAATTTGTCCCAAGGAGTAGCCTGCGGATAGTAGTTAATACCTGCTACCCGGTAAGAGTTCCCACCTAGAGTAAGGTTGGAGGCTGCGTTACGTCCTACAAATCCCGCCGGGGTTTGTAACTCAAACGGAGCGGCCAGCCGACCGTCCAGCCGAGCGGAGTCGTTAGCGTTTGATGTAGTACGTAACCAGTGCCGAATATGCCAATTCCCATCTTCCAGAAACATGACTACATCGTAGGAAGTGTTAGTTTCTCCTGTCATAACGATTGCCCCGGTCTGATCCCGAATAATCTGGCTTACTAGGGCTTCTTGGTCGGTGAAAGAGATGATGGAACCATCGGCGGAATATAAATGCAGTTGAAGGCGATGTAAAGTATCTACCTGCTCTACTTGCCAGCCTTTAGCCGCAACCTCACTAATCGAGTTACTTATTGCTTCCAAGGCCGGGCCACTAAAGTAAGTTTTCAGGCCATAAGGTTTCTTTTTTTGATAAGAGATATTCCATTGTAGCCAAGCCCGCAAATAGGCTGACTCGACTTGAGTGCGGGTAAAAGGTTCGATTTTGCGGGCCGTATCGGCATCATCTGGCAACCAGCTAACACTGACGTGTAAATCAGGTGGAATATTTGGCACAATATTGAGTGCTGAAGCCGGGTCTGCACCTTGTTGGAAATAAACCAGCAAACTACCTAACCCACTCAGCAGCAACCACATCGTCGTCGCAACTAAGATCGCCAGCACTCCCCAAATGAATTGTTTGATCAGAATTTTAGACATATTTTTATTAAATGGTCAAGGCAAATTTACCGTCGCTGAACCGTGACCTGCACCTGCTTGGACTTCCAACTTATAACTACCGGGTAGTAAAATAGCCAACCTCACTTCTACGCTGGCCCGCCCATTTAGACTAGTTGCCGTAAACAACAGTGGCTGACCACTGGCATTGCTTAGGCGGAATAAAACGGGAGTACCATCCGGTACAAACTGACCTAACGAGCCAAGTAAAGGCCCAGCTTCCAACACTAAAGTGCGCGTGGTTTGGTTTTTTTGGACGGTGATTGGTAAGAGGTCAGAGGCTGCCGATTCCTTGGTAAAAGCAATCTGACGCAGTTCGCTTTCTACCCCGTAGACTACCCCATATACCTCGATAATACCGGGCTGATGGGGAGCCTGTAAAGGAATTTCGGCGACTCCTCCCAAGATATTGGCTGGAATGGAGCGACGTATCGGCTCTCCTTGGCCACTAGAAACTTCCTTTACCTCAAAAGTAATAAGAGTACCGTCTGGTAATATATTCCCAAATTTATCATGTATAACGCTAGTACGCAGCGTCATAAGTTGGTGACCATCGGCGGGCAGGCTTTCCGGTTCGGCTGCTAGGGTGAAAGGTACAGGCCAGCCTGCCACCTCTAATAAAACGGCTTCCGGTCCGTGCGTTTCGCCAGACATAGCCGAGATAGTGGTACGTCCCGCCTTTGTGCTGCTATAAAGTTTTTCCCAACCCAGCAAATGTTTCACCTCCAATTGCTTGTCTTCCAAGCGACCGTCTGGATGCAACGCCTTCAACTGTAGGGGCGTACCCTCTGTTACCGGGTTGCCAAAGCGGTCAAAGGGTACCACTACTACCATACTCCAGTGTGCGGCATCGGCGATAATGGCACGACCTCCTACCAGTGGTATCACGGGTTCTACTGGAGTGCTTGCCTCAAGCTTTAAGGTAGTTTCACCCCTAGCTTGGCCTGAAGTAGCGGTGAGGGTAACGAGACCAGCTTGCTTAGTATCTTCGGCAGGTAGGGTAAATTCTACCTGCTTCGGCTGGCCGTTCGGCTGGCCGGTTCGAGCCAAAGAGCCAATCAAAGTGCCAGCCAAAAGACTCGGCCAAGCACTGCGGTAAATTCTAGCTCCATAGCTGCCGGTTGCTACTAGCGTAACCTCGGCTGACCGTTTAGCTGGCTGCGCGGCTTCCTTTACGCCAGAGCGGTCAGCCGAGGTAGCGGAGAAGCCAACGTTAGGTAAGGCACAAAGCAGACAAGGTGTACCAGCCGAAGGGTCTGGACCCCCAGCCGAAGCAGCGTCAACGAGTTCAATCTTGACGGTGACTGGTTCACCTACCTTGGCGGTGGCTGGAGCGGTAATTGTTAGACTTCCACTAAGGGCAGAACCCGACCTGACCGTCGGAGCCGGACTACCACAGGCCGTTAGAATTAGAACTAGCAGCATCAGGTACCAAGTATCAGGTATCAGGTGATGGGTATCGGGTAATTCCTGACCCCTGACACCCGATACCAGATACCTTCGGCTGGCCGCGATAATCATTGTTCGCCTCCCGTAAAATAATGGACGCTAACCCGCAAAGCACTATAGCCCATCCCTGGCGGTAATGAAATTCGTTCTTGCCAGTTCTGATCGCGGCTGACCTCGTTTTGAAGCACATTGGTAAACAAATCGCCTTTATCCAGCACAGTTGTTACCTCGCTCAATGGTGTAATTTTAACGTCAAAAGGCTGGGCGAGTTGTGGGCGGATGGCATTCTCCATAAAATTTTGGTCTACCCACACTACGCGGTTGTTGGCATCGTAATATGTTATCAGTAGATGAGGGATAGTAGCCTCACGGGTACCTGAATTAAGCAACTGACCGCTCAAGTGTACCTGCCCATCTTCACCAAAAATGGTTTGTATTTGTTGAATTCCAACCTCCCTGAAGAGGTCGTGAGTAGTAACAACGGCTTTGGCATAAACATCAAAGGAGGCGATGTTGGCCTTAAGATTTAAGGGTGAATAAGCTCCGGGCTTAAAATCGCTCGCCGTTGGTAGATCGAAGAGCGCAGACCCGGCGACACCCTCAAAATCTACCCGGAAGGGTGTGGCTTCTTTTGGAAAAAGTTTGTGGATAATACCACTCTGAGCGTTATAGGTGGTAAGCGTGTTACCTGCCTCATCAAAAAGGGAGGCTGTTACCGTTATATCCGCCGGATTGACATCGGTATTAATCAATTCACCCACCACACTATAGCGATCTTTTACTTTAACCAACCGGGCCGAAAGAATCTGAATTTGTGGGCGGTCGAGTATGTCGTTAAAGCTGGTAGTTCCAGTCGTCACCTGACGGCGACCCTGTGAACGCCAGCTAACCTCACCCACCCTAAAAAACTGATCGGGCGCAATAACGGGGTCGTCCTTTTCAGGAACGATATACCACTCTCCACTACGTTTAACCAAGGTCTGACGTTGGCTAAGAGGGTATTCATTCAAAGAAGTAATTAGCACCGTCTCAACCTGAACTACTACCTGATCGGGTTCACTAGTCAATATTTGAACTTTTACCGAGTCTAGTTTACCGTAAGATGCCACTAGCCCGTTTTTTACCGAAAGTCCTAGTAAGTACTGGTCATAAGCAGGCCGCTTTAACGGGTCAAGCCGGGCGTAAGCATTACTGAAGCGCCGAAAATCTAGGTCATCATAATAAGCCTGTACCACTGCTACCGGACTACGGTTCTGCTGCAAAACCCAATAGCCGCCACTGCTTATCAAGCCTAGCGCGACGATAATCAGGGAAGCACTACGCACCTGTTGGGCGGTAGGTGAGGCTGGTTTCAGGTGGGGTAAGCGTTGCAACCAGTCCAACCAAACCTGCCAGCGTACCTCATTTGAGTCATCATTATCTGGTAAGCTAGACCAACGCTTTAACCACTTATCCAGCCAGTGCCAGAACCGTTTCGGCTGGCCGTTCGGCTGGCCGTTCGGCTGGTCGTGGCC
>Ga0194047_10002106_pt1 | contig 11576 bp, 9 predicted proteins | sample JunL225m_MetaG_2_FD_160070 | JGI IMG/M metagenome (GOLD analysis project Ga0194047, IMG submission 160070) | Anoxic zone freshwater microbial communities from boreal shield lake in IISD Experimental Lakes Area, Ontario, Canada - Jun2016-L221-5m | ecosystem: Environmental > Aquatic > Freshwater >...
AGATCGGTGAGATGCCGCTCCGTCGGTTGATCGGTTCACCTGTGGGATACCGCTCCGTCGGTTGATCGGTTCACCTGTGGGATACCGCTCCGTCGGTTGATCGGTTCACCTGTGGGATGCCGCTCCGTCGGTTGATCGGTTCACCTGTGGGATACCGCTCCGTCGGTTGAAAGGGATAAATAGGATAAAGTGTTAGATAAAGGGTTTTCTCAAAATTTGTTTTCAAACGCACTTCAAGAGTCGAAAACCTCGCAGCTGAAAATAGCAGCTTTAATCGGGGGAGGTGGTAGGCTAAAGGCGATTGAGTCAGGGACACGGCAGGCCGATTCACGGGCAGAACTGGCCCTAGTAGTCAGCTTTAAACGCCACTCAGTCGGGCTAGAGTGGGCAAGGGAACGGGGTATTCCGTCCCAATATCTGCGTTGGCCCCACTGGAAGGCCCAAGGTAAAAGCCGCGAAGAGTTTGATGCAGCCTTAGCCGACTTACTACACGAACACCAGATTGAATTGGTAGTGCTGGCAGGCTGGGGTCTAATGCTTTCGCCTACCTTTCTTGCCCAATTTCCAGAGCGAATAATTAACGTTCACCCCGCCCTATTGACCGATACTCAGGCAAGCACGGTAGCCCTAGCAGATGGTCGGCAGATTCCAGTCTTTCGTGGTAACTACGCCCTAGAAGAAGCTTGGGCTGCTGAAGTGCCAGTCACAGGCTGCACCGTGCATTATGTCACCTCCGAAATGGACGCTGGCCCGGTTATCCTCCAGCGCGAAGTACCGCGCCTACCTACTGATACCCTTAGCACCCTCTCCGAGCGAGTACATGCGGCAGAAGATGAACTACTTCCTCAAAGCATCGAAATCGCCTGCCAACGACTACTGTAGGAGAGATTTCTAATCTCGATTGATTCCTGTAGGAGAGATTTCTAATCTCGATTGATTACTGTAGGAGAGATTTCTAATCCCGATTGATTCCTGTAGGAGAGATTTCTAATCCCGATTGATTCCTGTAGGAGAGATTTCTAATCTCGATTTGACGGTTTAACCAAATCGGGATTAGACATACAGTGGCTCTTTTCTTTTACAGCCTTCCAAATTCATCCTGTAGAGCCGAGCGGCGTTTATTTTCGGCTCTGATCTGACCGACATAGCTTCGCCAAGTGGGGAGGTCTTTCAAAACCTCTTGATAGACTTCTTTAATTTTGGCAGCATAACTGGCGGCAAATTGATAGTGCTTTCGATCAGCCCCTGCAATATTCTCCGCCACCAGCTTTTCGTAGAGCTTGATAACCTCATGGGGATAGAGTTGCTTGACAGCTTGGGCCACCAGATCTATTATGCCATAGCCATAGCCATGGGGGGGCTGTTTTTGGGCTATTTCTAGTGCCGCTTCCCATTCTTCTTCGTAGAGATGAATTTGCGCCCGAACCTTATCATCACTACGAATGTAACCCATATACGAGGGGCTTACCTCCGACCAACGTCCTAATCGCTCCGCTAGGGGTTTAACGCGCTGGTACAACTCAAGAGTAGCAGATTTATGTTCCGCCTGCGCCAGCAGTATCCGCAGCAGATTTTCATCATCGTTCTGGCTTTGATAATATTCCGCCAACTTTTTAAGAATTGTACCATCTGCTACATCCTCTTCCAGCACGACACTATAGCTGCTGTAGGGAGATGTAGGTCGACTCGTGTTTGACGCTCGCTGCTGATTGAGATGTTCTAACCAACTTTCCAGAATGGCAAGAGATTGCGGGGTTTGCCCTTTGTTCTGCCAATAGGTTGCTAACTCGTAATAGTGTGCTTCGGTCTCTAGGTGAGCCTCGCGCACCTTCAAGTAGTTCGCCTCGTCACCACCTTTCAAATAAAAGGCGGCTTGCCATTCTACCAGCTTAGAGCCATCGCTTATCTCGTCGGCATGTTCCTCAATCCAGTTAAGCAAGTAGGCATAATCTTCGGGTGTAGAAGCCAATGCTTCCAAGCTTTGTTTGACGGCAGTTATTCTTGCGCCATACTCCCAAATGTCAAGCCCCTCTAACCAACCGAAAAGCCTATCAAAATGCCATTTTTTATCGCTATAAGAGAGACCAAACTCCGCCACCGTATGACCATAAAGTATCAGGGCTTGCTCCAACTGTGAAGTACTGAAACCGTAGCCATCCGTTGCGTTACTGGCCGCTTCGAGCAGATGAGGCAAGAGTTCAAGCTGATCGGCTGGATTGAAAGTTTCAATATTATTTAAGAAGTCATCCAGCTCTGAAATATCCTCGCATTCATAATAGTCGCCAAGATTGTCAGCAATGTCTTCGAAAAATTTGGTAATCTGTTTTTTCAACTTTGTAATCCGGGCCTGGTCTTGCGGTTGCCGCTGAAACACCTGCGGCGGAATAATCACCATTTTCAGCAATTCCCGGCGAAATTCCGTATTATAATTAACCAACTTCATTACCAAATCAACCAGTTCCGCCGAAGGCAAGGCTTCCAAGGTTTGCCGCAACACGGCATCAAAACTAGAATTTTGCTCGGAATTTGTCATCTAAACCTCCTCTACTTTACTTAGCTTATCCGTATAATACCAAATCTGGGAAAAAGTTTAATTTAAACCGAGGATGTAATCTCCTTGTTCTTAGGTTATAAGCACCATGAAACATAACGGCGGTGTTATATTCATGGTCAAGTTCCCCTTATCTTCTATGCTATTGGGTCATCATCTTATGTAAATCAAACAAGTGCATATCAGGCTTGCGTAGTTCGCCTACCGCTTCCTGCAAGGGTGTTTCGTGCAAATGTCCATTTACCAAGCCAATCATAACACCCGAACGACCTTGTAACAAAACCGTGACGGCAGCAGCACCGAGCCGGGTTGCTAGATTGCGGTCAAAAGCGGTTGGAGAGCCACCACGCTGAACGTGACCCAAAATAGTAATACGCGGCTCATAGTGTTGGGCTGGGTTGTCACTCTCCAAAAATTTGGCTAACTGATGTGCCTTAATCTTAGCACCTTCGGCAAGAACAACGATGAAATGCGATTTGTTACGCTCCCGGTAGCGGCTCAAAATACCCCGCACCTCTTCTAAATCAGGCTCATTCTCAGGAGTAAGTACCACCTCCGCTCCACAGTTGAGGGCCGACATAAGGGCTAGATAGCCACAGTTACGACCCATCACTTCTATAATAAAAGCCCGATGATGGCTACTGGCAGTATCCCTAATATTATCAACGGCATGTTGAATGGTATTAAGGCAAGTATCCACCCCAATTGCCATATCGGTACCCTTTAGATCATTATCAATAGAACCAGGTAAGCCTACCACTGGCATACCAAGCTTATGTAATTCTAAGGCCCCGGTTAAGCTTCCATTACCACCAATTATCACCAAACCCTGGATACCAGCCTCACGTAAGTTACTCAGAGCCATCTCACGACCTTCTGGTAACATAAATTCTTTGCTACGGCTAGTCTCCAGAATAGTACCTCCCCGCCCAATAATGCCACCTACGCTTCTGGCATCCATTTCCTCAAAGAGTTTTTCTAGGACACCTCTAAAGCCCCGATAAATACCAACCACTTGACAGTTCTGAGCAATAGCCGACCGCACCACCGCTCTAATGGCCGGGTTCATACCGGGCGAATCGCCACCACTGGTTAAGACACCAATTCTCTTTAACTCCATTATGCTAATCGTACTCCTTCTCCCTATAATATGGTTTAAAATTATTCTATATTGAGTTGCTTTCTATCCCTGACATTTTACACCAAAACCTAGAAACCTACTTACAAACGGAAGGAGGTCTGCACCAATCCACTCCTATTAGAAGGTCCAAAGAAAGCCAAACAATTCAGGATAGCACCCTACTAACCTAGACGATTTTATGTTATAATACTACTGGTATAATAATGCTACAGCGTAACTTGGATTAGTTAGTAACCCATAATCGGCGGTAAAGTAAGGTCTTGGATTTTGTAAATAGTTCGCGAAAGTTTATTTTGCAAAGCCGCATTACCCTCGAAACAATGCGAGGCGTAAGGCTTTCTTACATTCGCTGGCTGGTAATAGCTGGCATACTTATAATTCATATACTTAGCCTTGTCTCAGCCCAAAAACCGATTGGTCTTGACCCTGCTCTAATATTGATAGCGGGTTATCTCCTTTTCAATTTAGTCATGTGGCTACTCAGTGTTACCCGTGGCAAGAACAACAATAAGTTTGTCAATGCATCCTTGGTGATAGACCTAGTTTTTACTACGGCAATTTCGAGTCAGCTTAACTCATATGTCTTTTTCTTCCCTTACCTCTTTAGCCTGTTAATGATACTTTTGCTTGGGGTCTGGGAAGGGGTTATTGCCTCCCTCTTAGTAGTAGGTGTTAATTTCGTTACACTCTTTTTCAAGGTACCGGGGTATAACTTGCTGACTACTAAAACTACCCTTCCCACCAGTTTAGATCTACTTGAACTTATTTTGACTCTTCTTATCTTCGGAGTAGGCGTTTTTATCCTAACCAATTCAGCCACGGCCCTTACCCGCCTTCAAGATGAACTCTTGGAGGAAGCGGTAGCCCGAGCCAATACTTCCAACCTAACCGAATTACAAAACCGGGTCAAAGCGGTTTATCGGGTGGCCCGTACTCTTAGCCGCACCCTCGATTACCGTAAAGTAATTGAAGATATTTTAGTGGAACTGGAGAGCATCTTCGATATATCGTCAGGAGCAGTACTACTCTTTGATGAGCGTAGTAACCTGCGGGTGGAAGATGGTCTGCGCCTAAGCCCCACCGAACAGACTCTAACCATTGATGTCTTACCAAAAATAATCCGGGAAGTAATAATGAAAGGTGAACCAAACCTTGTAATTGACCCGGAAACCCTAGAAGAGATCTATGGGCTCTTTCCCTCTCTGCGCGGTTGCCCCTCGGCAGTATTGATGCCGATGCGTGGAGGCTACGAAGTATTTGGCCTAGTCTTGATAGCCAGTCGGCTAGAAAACGCTTACAACTCCCAAGATCTGGAGTGGATCGTGGCCCTAACCTCACACCCCATCATTGCTTTGCAAAATGCCAAACTCTACCAATCTATTATGGCCGACCGCAATAAGATGATTCGAGATGTGGAGGAGGTGCGGCATACTCTAGCCCGCAACCTCCACGATGGACCAGCCCAAGCGGTGGCCGCTTTCTCGATGCAAGCCGAATTTATCCGCCGTTTAATCAAGAATGACCCTGACAAGGCCGTTGAAGAGTTGAGCAGTCTAGGTAAACAAGCGATTCAAACCTCTAAAGAAATTCGTACCCTACTCTTTGAACTACGTCCCTTGGCACTAGAATCGCAGGGTTTGGATGCCGCCCTAGAACAGTATGCTAGTCGTTTCCCCACCCACCCCGACGATCCAAGAGTTCATTTTTCAGCCAATAACTTTTCGGGCAGGCTTGCACCTAACGTGGAAACCACTATTTTTACTGTAATTCAAGAATCGGTTAATAATGCCCGCAAACACGCCAAAGCTCAAAATATGTGGTTAAGCCTAGAAATTAAAGGAGGTTACGTAACCGCCTCGGCTCAAGATGATGGAAAAGGGTTCGATATGAAATTAGCGGAGGCCAATCCTGAGCGTCGCCATAGCCTAGGTATGACTAATATGCGCGAACGAGCAGCTCTAGTTAATGGCACAGTGCGGGTAGAATCAATGCCAGGACGTGGCACTATCATTATTCTCAGTATTCCGCTTAACGAAGCAAACACCACCATAACGGCCCAACAATCTAAAAACCCCTAACCTAGCGTCCTGCACTATAAACGGTCGCTTTAGGGTCTAAAGATGAATTTTTCTTTATCTCGCAACAAAGTGTTGCGCTTTGTTAAGGTCAATGCTATACTCTAAAATAAATAAAGTAGGAGAAAAGTACGCCATCGGACTATGACTATTGAAGAACCAATAATGCCTGATAGGGAAGCAACGTCCGAGGTAGAAACAACTATAGGCGATACCTTCCTCCAACAGGCGCAAGAAATCTTAGCCACGCAACTCAGTCAATTGCGTGATTTAGCCGAAAAGGTCAACCACCTTTCGGAAGAGACTAGTACCGAACGTCGTAATTTAAGTGTAGACCGTGAAGAAGTCAACTATCGGTTACGCTTCTTGGATCAAAAGGATGATCCGTTGCTTAAAAAGAGCAGCAACAACTCTCAGGAAAAACAGCGCCAAAATCTCCTAGAGAAACAAGCCGCTTTAAGGGAGCAAGACCAACACTTCGAAACCATTTTAGTGGACTTGGATGACTCAACTAAAAGGTTGAACCTACTTATACGGCAACTTGAAATTGCAGGCAGTCAGCTTACCCGTAGCCATCCACCCGGTAGTAGTAAAACAACCGAGGTAAGCCAAGACCCTTGGGAAGTAGCTTTACGGGCGCAACTTATCCAAGGACAAGAAGAGGAACGTAAACGTCTAGCACGTGAAATTCACGATGGCCCCGCTCAGGTACTTGCCAGTGCCGCGATGCAATTGGATTTCGTCGGTCAGCTTTTCCAAAGAGACCGCTCCAATGCCATCAGCGAGTTGAGCAGCTTACGTGGAGTAATGCGTGAATCGCTGGCTGAAGTAAGACGCTTTATGTTTAACCTCCAGCCTAAGATGTTAGCCGAACAGGGTCTCAGCCCAACTTTACAACATTATTGCACGGACTTTACAAACCAGTATGGTATTCAAGTAGAGGTAAATCTACCAGACTTGAGTAACTTACTTAGTACCAATCAGGAATTGGCAGCTTTTCGAGTAATACAAGAAGCTTTGCAAAATGTACGTAAACATGCCAATGCTACCAAAGTGCTTATCTCTGCCATCCGTCAAGCCGATGGGAAAGTGTTGCTAACTATAAAAGATGATGGCCGGGGCTTTAACCCCAATGAAAAAGAACCCAATCTAACGCATGGGGCCGGATTACCCGGTATGCGCGAAAGGGCCGAGTTAATCGGGGGTAAACTCAAAATTAACAGTAAACCTAGTTATGGAACCGAAATTTCGCTTCTGTTATAATATCTTTTATTAATCGAACTATTTAGGGACATAGTACGAAAGAGGTATCGCTACGAGTACCGATAAGACAAATGCTGATAAATCCAGCCACCGAGGCCGCACTGAACGCCCTCGTTTATTAATTGTGGATGACCATCCGCTCTTCTTGCGTGGTGTACGCTTAACGCTGGAAGATTCGGGCGAATTTGACATTGTGGGCGAAGCCATTGATGGTCAGAAGGCTATTATGCTTAGTGAGCAGTATCAGCCCGATGTGATTTTAATTGATATTAACCTGCCTGGCATGAATGGCCTAGAGGTAAGCCGGGTAATTAAACGTCGCCAGCCACAGACAGCTATCATTATACTCAGTGTTTATGAGGATGATGAACAGCTTTTCAGTGCTATTAAAGCCGGAGCAGCGGCTTATTCGCCCAAGGACATTAGCCCTGAACATTTGGTAGAGATGGTTCGGCAGGTCGCTCACGGCAATTATATCATCAACGAAAATGTGCTATCCAAGCCCATCGTTGCCAAACGGGTACTTAACCAGTTCCGTGAACTGGCTAACGCCGAAAATGAGAGTGAGCCGATTTTTGCACCACTGACCAATCGCGAGGTAGAAATCTTGGACTGCATCGCCAGAGGCAACTCCAACAAAGAAATCGCCCGCAATCTCTCCATCAGTGACCAGACTGTCAAAAATCATATCACCAGTATCCTCAAAAAGCTGAATGCCAATGACCGCACCCAAGCCGTAATTATGGCACTCCGCCATGGTTGGATCAAAATGAGCAACGACATTCAAGGCACTGGCCGCCCCTAAACGCTTGGGGGTCAACTGACAAAACCTAGGCTACGCAACACCCTACAAGGTAATTATGTAGGATGTTGCTTAGTTAGTTTTCTGCTTGGCAATTAAAATTGACCCAACATCTTCACCACCGGGTTTTGTTGTTCTATTTGGACATACTTCAACGAGAGGTATTTGCTCAGGCTTTCGTTGGGATCTAGATCATTGCCAAAAGCAATCGTGGTCATAACGGTCGGCTGGTCGGCGGGAACACTACCCGGTGGGACTTCGCTGCGCTGGAACGAGATACGCTCGAAAGGTGGTTTTACCTTCGGGTCGGTCACAAATTCACGCACCGTTACACGTCCAGTTACACGGTTGGGTATAGAGGGAACAATATCAAATTTACGGTCGGTACGAAGACTCTCCTCCATTGGATAAGAACCATACCGAGTCGCTAGGGCGGTAAAGGCACTCGCCTCAGCCTCTTTTTTATCAGTCGGAATTTTGTAAACGTATTTCACGCCATTATATTCGAGGGCTACGCTCTGCATTTCGCCCGCTAAAACTGCGTTTACAATTAGATCCCAACCACTCTGCTGTGGGTCTACCGAATGAAAGACGCTGCGCTTGGGTAGACTGGCATAGTCCTTCGCTAAAGCCGCATCTACCGCTGCTTCGTAGCCCGGAGAAAGCTCATAATCGGCCCGGCCCTTCGCGGTCAGGTAGGTATGGTTAGGAGTTTGGGACGGTACTACCACATAATAAACCTCAGAAAGGTCTTGTGGCAGATAGACTAAGGCACTCAAATCGTCCGGTTTTTGGAGCAGATTCTTGACCAGCAGCAGGTATTCCGCCCACTGATAGTCAAAACGAGCAATCCAAGCATCGGAGAAGGTCTGGACATAATCGGTACGGCAGACCGCTACAAAATCACCAATCTCTGTGCCACGCTGGAGGTTCGACAACAGAAAACGTTCCTCCTCCAGTTTAATCAATTCCGTCCGGTTTGGTTCGTCTTTTTTATCGCGGCTTAAAAATCCCATTACTCCTACCTCCCTTTAAGAAAATAGTATAAAGCATCGCCAGTACCACGCCTATTATAACACCGAAGTCGGTTTGAGCCAGCGAGGTACCACTTTGAATAGCCCTAATTAGCCTAAGCTATTTATAGAAACCCTAAAGCTCTATTACTTTTTCCTGCTTGAAATGGTTTTGAGGAGGTAGTGGCATTGAGGATGGTATGGGCTAGATTTTGATCCCAAGCATCAGCGGTCTTCTCAAGCTGTAGACCCCCTGTTGGGCTTCATAATTTAGTATCAGGTCAATATCACCAAACTTGATCGCAGCCATAAATTCTCGGAAGGCTTCTTTTTCTTTGAGGTCATTTTTAGTACTAACCCGCTGGCCCAACTTAATGGTCATCTCTATGTCATCTTTAGCCGCCATCATTTCATTGAAATCCAGAAGCTTAGCCAAGTCTGCCGCTTGTTTAGGCATATTTTTAAACATGCTAGGGTTCATAATGGCATCGCGGAGATTTTTATAATTCTGCCCTTTCTTCCCAAGTTCCAACCGCTCTTCCCTAGACAAATTGCCCTCCTGCCCACGTTCATAAGCTTCTTGCTGGCTGGCAAGGTGGGTAGATTCATAGCCGAGGTCGAGGGAAAAAGTACCCATTTTGAAATAAGAGCCGAGACTCTCGCCCAAGCCTTTACCCCGCAGTTCTTCTTTAAAGCGTCCAAAAATAGCTTTGCGCTCTTCGGCAGGGGCTTTCTCAATTATTTTGACGATCTCATCTGCATCTGTTACAGGACTGGAAACCAAACCCATTGCACGGGCTATTTGCATCTCAGTAGAAGGCTGACCCTTTTCCAACATGCTATTCAGGTACTCAACGGTATGTTTCTGGAAGGTGGTAAAAACGCCAACGATGCCGTCCGAAATATCTTCTTTTTGTGAAGGGTTAAAACTACGTCTGCCGCCCAATAAAGAAGTCACCGCATTAAATAAATCGAGCGTGGCTGGGTTAGGCTGATGTTTTTCGTTATAGAGAAGAGCTACCAACTGGTTATAGCAAGTATCGGCACTCATCACCAACTGCTGCTGAGCCTCTTGGTAAGATTTTACACTTCCTGCTTTAGAATCACTTGAGGTGATTTTAACATTACTACCTCCAAGTTTGCCTGTGAGTCGGTTCTTACCAAAAAAGTTAAAGCGCATTACCGACTGGCTATCAGCAGAGGAGTGATAGTTCTCCACTTTCGGACTTTGCTCAGTAGAGGTGGAGGAGGTAGATGGGCCGCCGAGGTTTGTCAATTAGACTAAAGGCTAATTTGCAACTAAGACCTTTGTTGTAAACGTTATAAATCTAAAATCAGCCATCTAGCAAATCCGAGGTAATGGATCACCTACCAGCATATCCAGCACTCGTGTTCCGCCAATATCGGTACGAATAAAGACCATCGCCACCGGCGTGGCCCGTACTTCGCCAATAATAGCCGCCTCTTGCCCTAGGGGATGTGTCCGCATTGCGGCAAGAGCCGCCTCCGCCTTTTCGGGAGCCACGATTGCCAGCAATTTGCCCTCATTGGCAATAGTGAGCGGATCAAGGCCCAGCAATTCGCAGGCACCTCGCACGTCAGACCGTACTGGAATAGCCTGTTCCTCTAGCGCGATTGAAACTTCTGAAGCCATGGCGATTTCGTTTAGGGTAGTGGCTACTCCGCCACGAGTGGGGTCTTTCATACAGTGTAGACCAGCACCAACCGCCTGTAACAAAGCGGCGACCAACCCGTGTAAAGAGGCACTATCACTTTGTATATCCGCCTCAATTTCCAGCAGTTCTCGCGCTAGTAGGATGGCAATCCCATGCTCTCCTACCGAGCCGCTCAGCAAAACCTTATCGCCCGGCTGAACTTGGGCTTGTCCCATCGGCCAAGTCGCTTCCACCAGCCCAATCCCAGCCGTATTGATAAAGAGACCGTCGGCTTTACCCCGTTGAACTACTTTGGTATCGCCAGTCACGACAGAGACTCCCGCTTCTGTTGCCGCCGCCGCCATCGCTGCCACAATCCGGCGCAAATCGGTAATAGGGAAACCCTCTTCCAATACAAAGCCTGTCGAGAGATAGAGCGGTTTGGCTCCCGCCATTGCAAGGTCATTAATCGTACCATGAACCGATAAACTGCCAATGTTGCCACCGGGAAAGAAGAGAGGACTAACCACGTAAGTATCGGTGGTGAAGGCCAGCCGAGAATTACCCGCGCCAAGCTCAAAAGTAGCCGCATCGTCCATCCGATCCAACAGGGGATTAGAGAAGGCTGGGGCAAAGATACCCTCGATCAAGTTATGGGTAGCTTTACCGCCGCTCCCATGACTAAGGGTAATGTACTCGTCGCGCAGATAAAATTTTTGGCGGCGAGCCTGTCGTACCCGTTCAATTTTCTCAATTACACCCAACGGCGTAGCGGTAGGGTCAATCATCAAGGCTCTCCTTAATGTAAGAGGGATTTCTAATCCCGATTTCTAATCCCGATTTCTCAACACATCTCCCGAACGTCCCGCCGCCATAGAGAAACGACCATAGTTGTAATAAGCAGCACAAGCCCCCTCCGAAGAGACCATACAAGTACCAATAGGCGTTTCAGGGGTACAAGCTGTCCCGAAGACCTTACACTCCCAAGGCTTGATGGCTCCCTTCAGTACCTCGCCACATTGACAAGCTTTAGGGTCCGCTACCCGAATACCCGGCACTTCAAAGCGCAGTTCGGC
>Ga0194047_10002107_pt1 | contig 11574 bp, 8 predicted proteins | sample JunL225m_MetaG_2_FD_160070 | JGI IMG/M metagenome (GOLD analysis project Ga0194047, IMG submission 160070) | Anoxic zone freshwater microbial communities from boreal shield lake in IISD Experimental Lakes Area, Ontario, Canada - Jun2016-L221-5m | ecosystem: Environmental > Aquatic > Freshwater >...
CCGCTGCATCCAGCGAAGGACTATCGGCCTCGTCCATCGCCGATGCAGGATCCGGCCTCATCCGCCTGTTTGTCGCCGCCATTACGCTGCCCCTGACAGCGGCAAACGCCGTCGGCACCGGCCTGACCCGCCTGATCAACAGCACAACAGCGGCGCTTGATGGGAAGGGACTCGCCCAAGGCAGCAACGAAATCGTAAAAGCCACCACCGATCTGGTTGGTGCCACCACCGGGCTGTATGTCGCCATACTCAATGCAGCCGTAGGCGGCCTCGACGCAGCAGTGCGGGCTATTAACACCGCAGTGACGGATTCCAGCACGCCACGCAAGTAGAACGTGTTGTTTTCGGTTGCGGACACGATAAATGGCGCTCTAGAGCGCCATTTATCGTGTCCGCAACTTTTCCTCGATCTTAAAACCTAAAAGGGGCGGGCAGCGTGACGTGGTCACGCTGCCCGCCCCTTTTAGGTTTTAAGATCTCTCTGCGTTACTTGAATGACAACGGCAGGAAGGTCTGCGTCGCCTGGTTCTGCAGAATGATAGTGGTGGTAGTGCCATCACTGTTGAGAATAGTGAGGGTCACCGTATAACCACCGGTGGCCAGCTTGCTGAAGTCAAGGGTTTGGGTCGAGCCTGCAGCAATCTTGATACCGTTATTCACGAAGGTTACCTCACCACCCGTCGCTGTCAGCACAGAGATGATGAGGTTGTACTCACCAGCACCCGTCGCTGCCAGTTTCACCGTGCTCGATCCCGGGGTTGCCACTGCTGAGAACGTTCCAGCCGCGTTCACATCAGCCCCGACGATCTGGATATCCGAACTCGTGCTCGTACCGTCGTAAGCGAGGTTCAGGTCAACGCTACGAACCTCATTGGCGGCGTAGACAACGCTCGTCCCATCAGCCGACACCGTCGCCTGATCGTTCGATGACGCGCTCAGGGACAGATTGGACAAGCCTACAGCGAAATCAGGCCCGACCTGAGAGACATCAACGACCTGCGCCGTCTGCGCCAGGCCCGCATTCAAGTTCTGACCATCAAGGCCAATCTTGTACTCATCCGTCGGCACGTAGTAATTCGGCTCGCTGTAGACATCAAGGCCACCGGCAGGAGGGGCAATAAAGGCACCCGTGATCGTGTTACCGAAGACCTTCTTGGCATAGCCGATAAACTGGCCTGCCTTGTTGGTCAGCAGCAGGTGACCATGCCCATACAGACGGAAGTGGGAAGTTTTCTCCCCGGTCTGCCAGGGAGCGGTCGGCTTCTGTGCGTAGACGGAGACCGGAATCGCGCCAAAGTTCTCGCTTGTTGCCGTACCACTCCACACCCGTGGGGTGGCCGTGGTACCCAGATCGTAGCTCCAGGTATTGGCTACGGTATTCACCGCCACAAAGCGGGCCGTATCATCAGGGAAGTTGCTGTCGTACACATAGATCTTGAAGCTACCGAGGCCCAACTCATCAATCGCATAGGGCAGCAGCGAGTGTCCGGATGTGCGATCGGTGTTATAGACAAGCAGCGTAGTCAGGTCTGATGTGGCCAGATTGACTGTCGCACTCACGAGCGCAGTTTTGACCAGTGCGACCACTTGGCTCGGCGTCTTCTTCAGTGCTGCAGCACGAGCCGACGCTCCCTGGATGGGCTCCTGCAATGCCCAGAAGTAGGAGATGTTGCGGCGTGCATTAGCGAAGAGCAGGTCGTGTACCGTCGTGGCACCAGCCTGGAGTGTGGCGACACTATCGGTACCCTTGAAATACCGCAGAGCTGTGGTGGTAAACCCATCGCTGTGACCGGCACTCATGTCATCGTTCACATCCGCGAGCCAGTGCTTTGCAGCATACCGAATTCGGCAAACGGTACTCGTTGTCGAGCGGCAGACGCTGGCATCGCCAAACATGAGGCGCAGGTCAGCGAGAACGAAGTCCTTGCTGCTCTGAGCATCAATGCCCCAGTTCACGAACTGATAGCCATTTGAGCTAGGCACAAAGGGAATACTGGCGACACGCGTGGCTCCGGGAACCGGCGTGCTGGTCGCAGGAACCGGCGTGCTGGTGGCGGTACCGGCAACTGCTGTGGCAGTCTTAACCGGCGTGTTGGTGGGCGTATTAGTCGCCCCATACTGATTGAGGGCAAGAGCCTGGAGCGATTGAGACGGGCTGAACGACAGTGCGAGATAGGGCACGGATAGTAACCCCAACGCAAGCGACACGACGATAGCGATACGACGATGTGAGTTCTGCATAGACATCCTCTGACTATTCAGGTATGCGCCGCCCTAATTCCTTGTTACCCACCTGAGGCATAATCCGATACCCATTGCCAGTAGATACCGCACGATAACCGTCAGGGAGTACCAATTCCTGGGATGTAACATAGACTGGTCGCTTCCGCTGGATTGCGGTAACGACCAACGGAACCAATTGATCCTCGGGGACAAAAAAGCGGTTCACCACCTGCACGTCAACCCGCATACCATCAACGATTTGATAGTAGCGCATTATATCAGCATCGCCCCATGTCGCAAGATAGAGCGCATACGGCGCCGCCTCTCGCAGACGCTGCCGAGCCAAATCTGCCGGATCAGTGACAGTGCGGAGGCTGGCAATGGGCGCGTTAACAAACAGCATCATCAATGGAAGTAACGCGATCAGACGCGCAGATGTTACGGAGAATTCTCTAAAGAGCATGAATATCCCCATCCCAAGAAACACGGTCCATACGAGGTAGACCGGAAGGAACATCAGGGATGTATCAAATGCGCCATAGGTAATGAAGAAAATAGCATGCGGAATGGCCGTCAGTGCCAACCCCACCGTCAATATTCGATCGCGCCGCCAAAGCGACCAGAAGCCCCACACACCGAGAGGCAATCCAATGCCAAAAAACGCAATCGTCAGATTGGAGAGGAAGGTTAACACATGCAGCCCAGGCTCTGAGGTCAAGTTCGCGAAAAAGAGACCCTCAAACTGCCGCCCAGACATATAATCACGCAAGCTGGCAAAACTCGCTAAGTCGAGAGGATGAAAGATCGCCTGCGCATCATAGAATCCGACACTGACAAATTCCGGGTGGGAAAGCGAGCGTATCGGAAGGTAGAGTATAGGACTCAACGCAAGAATGGACACTCCCACCAATGCCAGGACGTGGCGTCTGCGTAAGACGTGCCGTTGCGGAGTGATTAATGCAATCCATGCCACTCCCGGAGCCAAGAGCATCGTGGCTGATGAGTTTGCCACCCCCAGGCAGAAGACTCCAACGGCTCCGATAAATGCAACCGGTTGTCCAAGACGCCGCCATCGCTCCAGCAAAAGAAGAACTGCCGCAAGAATCGCACCCTGAAAAGTGTAGACCTCAGCGTCAACCGAGACGGACCAGACTGATACGCTGAAAGCGAAGCAGAGTGCAGCAATGACTGCCGGTTCCCAACGACTACAGAGTTGCTGACAAATGAAGGTGAGTGCGCCAACACTAAAGCTATTGGCGAGAGCAGAAAAAAGATTCGAACGGTACCCAACATCGCCAATCGGCAACTGCTGGAACATGTGGAGCGAGAGGAGGTACGTGGGATAGCCTGGGCTGTGAGCCAAACCCAGCGTGTATGCCGCCAACGTTAGTTCGGCGCTGTCAAGCGTGAAAACCGTAGGGGCGAGGGTGAATAGGTAAACCGCACATGCCACATAGGACGCGAGAAACGCGGGACTGATCAGCACCATACCAAGCACCGCCATAGTGTCGCGGCGTTGTTGATGTGGCACAGGGACATGTGATGCCATAGGCAATCTCGCACAAGATGAGTGGCGAATGATCACGTGTTCTACGCACAAAACTCCCACTTTCCAGCAGGAAAAATGCCTTACAAGAGACCCGGGTAGTATACCATATGCACTTAAAGAAGTATACGGTATAATGTGCGTGGCTTGAGCCTATTTAGATAATTTTTGCGAATACATTACTATTTGTAACGTTCATCCGTGGTGTTTCGGCACCCAAGCGTCGGAATGTGCCACAACAAACGGTAAAGGCTACACTGTCGGTTCTCAAATATGTTTTATGACGTGAACCTCTAGGCGGCGGAGGGTTGTAGTGGCCGCAATGATTAACCCGCCCTCTGGGGGTCAAACGTGGAAAATATTCACCCTCTCTTCTCACCCACTGGCTCCGCTCGCCTATGGGCTCATCACGTTCGTATTTTACCTTGTCCTCTCCTACGGATGGCTTTCTCCTGATGCAATCTGGTCACCCGATGAAGGAGCAAAACTGCTCCAGATGTCCAATTTACGCCTAGAGAGCGGGCGACTTAACACTGATATACCCTACAGTGGCATTAACGTTGATCCGGATCTGCGCTTTACACCTATATTCCTTCAGGTTCGTGGCCACGCACTCTCTTTGGGGCGCCTGCCGGTATTCCCTCTGCTAAGTTTGCCTTTCTACCAGATGCTCGGCAGTTATGGACTCTACCTCATCCCAGCATGTGCGGGAGCCGCCATCTGCGTCTTGAGTTGCTATCTGGTCGCTCCGGCAAGCCGCAGCATTGGTCTGTGGCTCCTGATCAGCCTCGGAAGTCCTGTGCTGATCTACGCGGTCATTTTCTGGGAACATACCCTGGCGAGCAGTTTGATCCTGGCTGGTAGTTGGCTTGTGCTGAATCTGCGTCCACCCCGTCGAACCTGGCCCGATCTCCTACGGTGGGCCGGGACGAGCGTGATCTTCGCCTTGGCGATTTATATGCGCCCAGACACAATTCTTTTTTGTGGGGCGCTGCTCGCCGCAACATGGCTGCTCGTCACCGAGCGTCGCTGGGGGATTGTCTGGTCTGGGACGATTTTATTCATCCTGTTACTGCCTTACGTCCCTCTGCACCAAATCATGTTTGGAGGGCAATCACTCCCCGATGACGCCTCATATATCTTCGTCCCGTTCGCCTACATCCGCTCGGCGCAGTTCCAAGCTATCCCCGATCTGTTGATTGGACCGGGTTCAGACGGGCAAATTAGCTCTGGCTGGCTCGACAATGTCTGGGCCGGTGCCGCTGTGCTGGCAATCATCTGCGGCTTCCTCAACCCGGACTCTCAACTTGTCAGACGCCTGCTCACAACATGCTGGCTGATCTGCGCGTTGGCTGCTGCGATCTTCTGGTTCCTACCGAGTTACTACCGATCAGGTCACGGGTTACTTTTTACCACTCCCTGGGCACTGCTCGGCCTGAGTCAGACCCGTGCGATCTGGCGGTCTGGCGACCAACGCCTACGGATCCTCCTGCTTACTACGCTTGGCGGGCTGACTGCCTACGCCATCTTCATCCTTGTGGTACGCGGGAGTAGCCCGCACGGCGGGATGGAGTGGGGCGCACGCTTCGCCCTTACTTTTTTTCCCCTGCTCGCAATCCTCGGGCTATGCCGCGAAGGATACCAGCGTCTCTCGTTAATCGGGCAGGGTGCTATGATCTCCCTGGTGATCATCGGGTTTGGCATGCACGCCCGTGGCATCCAGGTTCTTATGACTGATCGAAGTTTCTCTCTTGAACTCAACCAGGCAATCAGTGCTACTCCATCCCGTGCGCTAATCACTGATCGAGCCTGGTTACCCCTTAATGCCGCTCCCATCTTCGACCAGAAAGACTGGTTTTTTACCCCCACAGCCAGCTCGCTCCATGACTGGGCACAGCTCGCCCATTCTCACGGCGTCACTGATGCCACACTGGTCACTGACCAGACAGAGCTTGCTGCGTTGTTGGCCGCACTCGACACCCAAGGGTATAAACCGATTCATACGAGTTATGTGCAACCACTCGTACTCACCGAGGTGCGCGCCGAACCGTGAATCTGTTGTCAGTTCATACTCCAGGAGAGCCAGTCACATGGCGGTAAGCCAAGGCGCAGACAGCGCCACACCGTATGTTTCGGTGATCATCCCCAATACAAACTCAACACTGATCGGCATGATCACTGATCGGCTCAGGCTCCAACTGGCTGATTGTGAACTGATGGAAGTCTTGGTCGTCGGCAGCGATCAGCCAAGGTTGGTGCGGGAGGATGCTCATGTGCGATTCATTCCCATGACTCATCCGACTCACGCCTCTGATAAGCGGAACCGGGGCATGGCTGAGGCACGTGGCGAGATCTTTCTCTTCCTCGATGATGACTGTCTGCCAATGGATCATCTGGTTGCGCGTCATCTTGCACGCCATCGCGCCGGTGAGCAGGTCGTTGGTGGTGCCGTAGACTTCGCGGATCATCCGTACATTCAACTCGCCGATAACCTTTCGGCCTTTCATGATTTGCTGCCCTGCACATCCAGTGGCCCGCGATCCTTTCTCTGCACGGCGAACCTTAGCATTCGTCGGGAGGCTGCTCTGCATTGTGGGCCAATGGAGGATCGCCGTAGTCGTGCCGAGGATCTTGATTGGACGCTGCGTTTACGTACGCTGGGTTACCGACTCTACTTTGAACCGAGCGCGATGATTGACCACCGACCGGCACGCACCACACTGGCAACAGTCTGGCGACACTGGGTTGATGATGCCCCCTTTACGCTAATAGTTCGGCTTCGTCATGCACACCAGCTCGGCACGCCATCACTGGCACGCCATCGCTGGCCCTACCTGTTCCTCGCGCCACTGATTGCCGCATGGGCCACAGCGCGCACCTTTACCCACCCACAGGTACGCTGCCGCTACTGGCATACCCTACCGCTGGTCTACTGGACAAAGCTGGCCTGGTGTTGGGGGGCATTTAGCCGATTTCCGGTGTCGCCACAGTAATCAAATACATGGACTTAGAGAGGTATCCCAATGACTCATCCACAGGTCGCGATTGTTGTTATCAACTGGAAGCTAAAAGAAACAACACTAGATTGTATTCGCTCGGTCGAGCAGAGTGGTACCCCATGCCGGGTACTGGTGGTTGACAATGGCTCCGATGATGGTTCGGCGGAGTACCTCGCCGAACACTCCCCGCAGATCGAAATTATCGCTTTGCCAAAAAACGTGGGCTTTGGCCGAGCATGCAATATTGCCATCCGCCGAGTGCTGACCGACCCGACAAGCGAATATATCTTCATTCTCAACAACGATGCGATCATCGAACCACAGACGATCCCAGCCCTCTTGGATGCCGCTGCGTCCGCTCCACACGCCGGCATCTTCGGCCCCAAGGTCTACTACCACGATCGCCCGGATACCTTCTGGTATGCTGGCTCACGCTGCCGCCGATATGTGCTGGCCGCCGCCGACACCGGACGCGGCCAGCGTGATCGTGGCCAGTTCGATCAGCGCCGCGATGTAGACTACATTTTTGGCGCGGCAATGCTCTTCCGCCGACAGGTGTTCGAGGCTGTCGGACTGTTTGATGAGCAGTTTTTTCTTTATTTAGAGGATCTCGACCTCTGTCTCATGGCCCAGCGCGGCGGGTTCCGCCTCCATTTCGTCCCCCAATCACGGGTATGGCACAGCGTATCGGCCAGCACCCGCGATTACCTGGGCATTCGCCGCTACCATATGGTGAAGAGTACGATTCTCTTCCTTAAGAAACACACGACGGCGATATCTTTCATCCCCACGCTTCTCTTCTGGCCCATCGTGGCCCTCCGATTTATGCTTGGTGATCTGTTGTCCGGTCAGTTTGGTGCCCTATGGCGTTATTTTAGCGGCCTGCTCAGTGGTCTGTTCCTCGGCAAAGCCGATCAGCCAAGCAGCGATAACCTCAAAGCTGGCCAAGTAACCTCGGACTAACCAACTCTACGGGTACAATGAAAGTCAAGCTGTGACCAGCACGCTTGTACGACAGACCCTCACCCTCAGCGGCTACAATATGGCCGCACGCATCGCCGGCTTTGCCGGCGTGGTGCTGATAACACGAATCCTTGGGGTGGATGAATATGGGCGTCTGGCGGTAGCCTACGCCTATTGGGGGCTCTTCGCCCTCGCGGGCGAGGCGGGGCTAGAACTAACTATCGTCCGTGAGGTCAGCACTGCTCCCTCGCAAATCACGCAGTACATCGGAAACGCGATGCTGATGCGCGTGATCTACTGCACATGTCTCTACCTCCTCTCCATCGCGATCCTGCCCACACTGGGCTATGATCCGCACACCATCGAACTTACACGCATGGCCTTGCTGATGCTTTTCTGCTCACCACTGGCTCTCTCACGTGCGGTGATTCTGATCGGGCTAGAGATTCCTACGGTAGCTCGGCTCGACATGATCGCTCAATTACTCACTGTGGTGGCGGCGGTGGTGGCCCTCAGCACGGGTGGCGGCGCATTGCAGATCCTTGAATGGCAACTGCTCGCCACGATACTCGCCCAACTTGGCTACCTCCAGGCAGCATGGCGGCGACTGCCAAAGCCACGGATGTTCCATGTTGACTGGCAGATCTGGCGCATGTTGATCTTTCACACCGCGCCGATTCTGATGACCACCCTGCTTACCCAGGCCCAGATGCACACCACACGCCTGATCATTGCATCCGTACTCCAGCCTAGCGATGTCGCCATCTACAGTGTGGCAAATAACCTCACATTGAGCGTCAATTTGTTACCCGCACTCTATTTTAGTGTGGCCTATCCTCACTTAGTCAGACGGATCGGCGTCAGCATGGAGGCGTTCAATCATCTGGCCCGCAACAGCTTCCGAATCATGCTGATCCTCTCCTTACCGCTGTCACTGCTAAGCGCAGTCAGCAGTTCAACCCTCATCCAGCTCTACGCCGGATCAAACTTTCTCACCGCAGCACCGCTCCTGAGCATTATGGCTCCCAGCATTGTCGGCCATTTCTGGAGCAGCACTCTCTACTACGTCCTGCTGACTCGCAGCCAACAGCGGCTCCTGCCCTGGGTTTCCCTAGCTCTGGCTATTGTCGAAACCGGACTGCTCATCCTGCTCCTGCCACACATCGGCGTCCTTGGTGCCGCCATCGCCACTCTCGCGATGCATGCTGCATCCATAATCCTCTATCTGGTAATCCCAACCAGTCGCTCGTCAGTACTCCTTGGTCTCCGTGAAGCCATCCAGCCCGTCCTCGCCACTCTCGTAGTTGCCGGATGGGTACTCCTCGCCCAGCCCGGTCCCCTCCTGCTCTGGGTGATCGGCCCAATCATCTACGCTCTGACCCTGGCGGCACTTTATGGCCCACAGTCTCTGCGCCAGATGTTGCGGATGGCTCTCACCGACAACATATGAGCAGTACCGACCCATGTTGAGGAGACTACCCGCGATGTACAGCCCCACACAGATCACCGCGATCATCGTTAACTACAAGACGCCCGATCTCACCACTGCCTGTGTGGAGAGCTTCTGCACGACATACCCAGACGTGCCGCTGATCCTGATTGATAATGGCTCCGATGATCAATCGCGAGACTATATCGCCGCCACTGCCCAGCAATTCCCCGTCGTGACCATGCAGCTTAACTCGACCAATCTCTACCACGGCCCCGCGATGGATCAGGGTATCCGTATGAGCAACACTCCCTACGTCTTCACCCTCGACTCGGATTGCATTGTTCAGCGACCAGGCTTTCTTGAAGCAATGCTAGAGCAAATGATCGCACAAGGAGCCTACGCGGTCGGCTCCATGCACTGGATGGATCGCTTCGGCTATGATCTGAAAGCCGGTGATCGCTACTACACACGCTACATTCATCCATACGCCATGCTGCTTGATCGCACCAAGTACCTTGGACTGCCACCATTCTTCCATCACGGCTCACCATGCCTGCGCAACATGCACGCGGCCCAGCGGCGCAGCTACGGACTGCTCGACTTTCCTGTTGCTGATTATATTGAGCATCTCGGACGTGGCACCTGCTCGCGCTACGGGTATGGCCTTGGCATTACCACAACCATTGGAAAATATCTCAACAAGTGGCTCAGACATTGAAGGAACACCATCATGGCCCGCATTATCACCCTCGCCAATCAAAAGGGTGGCGTCGCCAAAACATCCAGCACCATTAACCTGGGTGCGGCGCTTGCCGAACAGCAACAGCGCGTCCTGCTGGTGGATTTAGATCCCCAATCCTCACTAACGGCAGCAGTAGGCATCAACCCCGCGACGCTCCGAGCATCTATCTACACCGTCATTGTGTCCCGCCAACCCATCAGAGAGATCATTCAGCCCCGTAGTCGTCTGCATGTCGCCCCGGCCACCATTGACTTGGCTGCAGCCGAGGCCCACCTGATCAACGAGGTGGGACGTGAACACATTCTCGGCGATGCGCTCGCTGATGTGGCTGACGACTACGATTTCATCCTGGTGGACTGCCCCCCCTCACTCAGTCAGCTCACAATCAACGGACTCTCCTGCGCAGATGAAGTGCTGGTTCCGATAACATGCCACTACCTCGCCCTACGCGGTCTCGACCAACTCATGGATTCCATCGAGAAGGTCCAACGCCGTGCAAACCGACGCCTCCAGCTACTCGGCATCTTACCAACAATGGTCGAGGGACGAACCGTGCATGAGCAGGAGGTGCTGCACGAACTCCATGCGCGCTTCCCCGGCAAAGTATTCAATCCGGTACGCAAGTCCGTCCGCTTCCCTGAGAGTACCGTAGCCGGTCAATCCATCCTGGAGTATGATCCTACCCACCCAGGAGCAGAAGCGTACCGAACACTGGCAAAGGAGCTACTCCATGCCACCTAAGCGTGTCCCATTGCACGTCCGCACCACACAAGATGCCACAGATCTTCCCTCATCACCCTCCACGGAGGAAAGCCCACTCTGGGGATCTGCGCGCCGTGAGCATGTCATTGTTGATCTTGAACTGCGCGAAATCATGCCGAATCGTCATCAGCCACGGACAAACCCTGCCGAAGCGAACCTTGATGAACTGGCGGAGTCGATCCGAACTCACGGCGTGATCCAACCGGTTATCGTGCGCTCCATCCCTTTGACCAAATACGATGGGACGGGCCGCCGCTACGAACTAATTGCCGGTGAACGCCGCTGGCGAGCATCCGCACTCGCTGGACGAGAGACTATCCCTGCGCTCATTCGCGCAGAAGATGCCGACCTCCGAACTATGCTAGAGCTGGCACTCATCGAAAACATCCAGCGCCAGGATCTTCACCCGCTGGACGAAGCAACGGCCTTCGCGCAACTCAAAGAAGATTTAGGCTACAGCTATAGCGACATCGCCGCTCAGATTGGCAAAAGTAAATCGTATGTGACCAACCGAATGCGTCTACTCCAACTCGATGATGATCTACGGGCACTCGTGGCTGCTCGCCCTGACACGATTAAGCACGTTTACGAACTGGCGCGCATCCCCGACCCGGCACTTCGAGCGGATCTGGTGGCGGCAGTACGTGACGATGATCTCTCGCGTGCGGCAACGAGCGCACGTGTTGATGCCTTGCTCGGTGGAGGATTTTCGGCAAAATCGGTGTCCCAGGACACCGAACGTGATATCCTTCACAATCTTCTGCCCTCAGAATCGGTGTCCCAGGACACCGAACGTGATACCCTTCACAATCTTCTTACCCCTGAATCGGTGTCCCAGGACACCGAACGTGATGCCCTTCACAATCTTCTTACCCCTGAATCGGTGTCCCAGGACACCGAACGTGAT
>Ga0194047_10002108_pt1 | contig 11571 bp, 12 predicted proteins | sample JunL225m_MetaG_2_FD_160070 | JGI IMG/M metagenome (GOLD analysis project Ga0194047, IMG submission 160070) | Anoxic zone freshwater microbial communities from boreal shield lake in IISD Experimental Lakes Area, Ontario, Canada - Jun2016-L221-5m | ecosystem: Environmental > Aquatic > Freshwater...
GGTTAGAGCGTTTCCTTGACATGGAAAAGGTCGCTGGTTCGAGTCCAGTAGGGTCCACCATTTAGTATCCGAACGGGAATAAATAGATCTAATCATAGAAGGGCTAAATGCGCTTTTTAGTCAAAAGTCGATAATACAAAGAATAGATTCAAACTCACCAAAGAAGAATCTGAATTCATTGAAATTAACGCTTACGGAAGACCTGTCTTTAAAAGCAAAAAACTCGTGAAAATTCCGTTAACAACTAATGAATTTTTCGTAAGAAAATTAAATTCGCTACCTTTAACAATAAAATAGACATAAGAGATTTTTTCCAACTCTTTATCAGCTCTTACAGTGATCCTAACTTAATATTTTTACCATTCTTCCACGCTATGTCTACCACACCCATTTCCGAAGATGAACACCGCAGGCAGATGGAAGAATTGCAAAAACAAATGCACGCCAAAATAAGTGCAGCTAAAGAAAAGAAAGATCTCGTCATAGTTCACACAGGTAATGGCAAGGGAAAGAGTACTGCTGCATTTGGAATGCTCACTCGCATGCTTGGCCACGCAAAGCCCTGTGCTGTTATTCAATTTATTAAATCAGGCGATCACGCTGCAGAGAAAGCCTTAAAGTCTCCCCTGCTAACATGGCACAAAGTTGGAGACGGCTTTACTTGGGATACTCAAAATAGAGCAGCCGATATAGCTCGCTGCAGAGAAGGCTGGGCACTGGCATGCTCCTACCTAGAAAAAGCTAACGTCAGATTGCTTCTCTTAGATGAGCTTAACATTGCACTTGCTCATGATTACTTGCCTGTCAGTGAAGTGATTGAGGCCCTAAGTAAACGTACTGCTGGAATTCACGTAGTCATTACAGGCAGGAGTGCACCTAAAGCATTAATTGATGCTGCAGATCTAGTCACTGAAATGACTGAGATAAAACACCCCTTTTCAGAGGGTGTTAAAGCACAAAGTGGAATTGAATTTTAAACTTCCTGCTTACTGACTTGGAGTAGGGCTTGGATGTAACCAAAGCAAAAGCAGAAGGCGCGTGCTCTTTCCACATCAGACTCAATTAAGGGAACATGGTCTGGCATTATCATCCCTTGAAAGCCTACTTCTCTGTAAGCTCTTAAAGCGGCTATCATATCTACATCACCTTCATCTGGAAAACATTCCTGAAAGTTTAAGAATCCACCTTTAATATTCCTGAAGTGAACGTTGAAAATTTTTCCTCGTGTTCCGAAGTATCGAATAATATCTCCAATTTCTTTATTAGGATCTTTGAGCATTTCACAGATCGTTCCCTGACAGAAATTAAGTCCATGATATGGACTTGGAATAGTATCAACAAAACGTTTTAGCCCTTCCACAGAACTAAGTACTGCATGAATACCTTGGTAAGGACGATCCTGAGGTAAACCAGGATCATTAGGATGTAGAGCTAACTTTACTTTACATTCCGTTGCTACAGGAACTACACGACTTAAAAAATATTCAATTCTTGCCCAGTTTTCTTCTGCAGTAATTAAGCCTGCCTGAGTAACTGCCGGTGTAGGTTTTGCTTTTGAATAAATAAAATTAGGGTCTAATGCACCGCCCCTACCATGAGCTTTGCCCGTTCTTACTACCCCTAAGAAAGTGAAATTGTATTTCAAAAGCGGTATGCCGGCTTTACCAGCATTACGAATCATCTGACAAATTTGATCTATCGCTTTATCTCGAGCGGCACTTTTATCTAAAAATATTTCTGGGTATTCTGCTTTCGCTACTGGACTTGAACTCATAGGTAGCGGCACGGCATCGAGTGTAACTCCAAAAGACTCAACATGCTTTCTAAGCCGCACTAGTCCATCTACAGACCACTCCTCTCCCATGCGTCTTGCAGGTAATCCACTACAAATATTTTTTACACCCAGGGCTGAAAGTAAAGTTAAGGTACCAGAGGAATGATCATGCTGGTGACCCACATACATTTTAAATGGCGGTAAAGGCGCACTCGCATTACTTGCAGCAGGTGTTTGCGCAGATACTGCTTTAGCCCCAAAAAGGCCTAAAGCGGCTATTCCAGCGCTACTTAAAAATTCACTACGCTTCATAGGAAGGTCATTCATGGGGTATTACGTACTGTTCGCGTGAAGAGACCTCATTTGCGAGTGTAAATTTAGCTCAAAAATGGTTTAGACTCAGTGCTGGACAACTTAATGACATTGTCTCTTAGTAAACCTTCCTTGGTTAGTTTGCTCGGGTGGTGGAATTGGTAGACACACTCGCTTGAGGTGCGTGTGCCGTAAGGCGTGCAGGTTCGAGTCCTGTCCCGAGCACCATTTAATATTTAGTAAGTTAAAAATCCTCAACAACTTACATTAAAAATGAACCGATCGTGGATTCATTTATTAGCCTTCTAGCAGACTTGGAATATCGTTGCCTAAATTCAGCTTAAATTTGCTCAAATCGATATCAAACTACCTAAGGTATTTTGCGCACATGCCACCTTGGTTAGCTTTATAACAGTGAGGCTTAACGGAACGTGCTACTCTATAGTACTTAAGCACAGTTTAGATTTGATCTCGTTTTCTAATCACCACTTCTAGGTCCAATGCGTTCAAAAGCTTGAAAAGCCTATCGACGGAAGATCGTCCTGCATTTGATTCAATCAAAGAAATAGCATTCTGCCTAAGATCTGACTGACTTCCGGCCTCAAACTGAGTCATACCTTTCTCTTGACGCGCGGCTTTAATCAAAGGTCCAAATTGCTTACTCGTGCGGATAATATAGTTCATTTTATACGATTTATTGATATTTAATGAATTAAACTAGGTATATCAATGCAATTTATACGATTTATTGATATAATAACAAAATATTCACTGCCTACTTTTCAAGAATCTCTGGTGAAAGTGGACTTTCCATTTAAACGTTTAATAGAAAAGTCCGCTTTCATTGAAGAACGCTGTTATCGCACAAATCGTCTTTAATGAGCCTGAATTTAAACACACATCGTAAGTCTAACGGCTTAAATTCTGTTATTTTGCTACACCAGGAACTAGGTCCAGGTGTGCAATCAAGGCTTACAGCGTTTCGTACTCAAAGTGTCAGAGATGCAGCCCCAAAGACTCCAGCACTATCTCCAAGAGTCGGTTTAAGAAATTCGGTACGTACCTCAGGGTTAAAGACGTGAGATAAGACCTCAGCTCTTGCTCTTGGCGTATAAAGTATATCGATATTTCCTACACCACCACCAATTACGACTGCATCTGGATCTAAAATATTAATAATGACTGCAATCGCCTCACCAAACTTTGTGACTAGTCTATCTAAGGTAGCTATTGCCTTTGAATCTCCTTCAGCAGCAAGTTTAACAATTTCTGGAAGACGTGCAGCCTTACCGGATTGTTCATGATAAAAGCGCTCTAAAGCAGGTCCACTGAAGACACCTTCAACACAGCCTTTATGGCCACAGTAACAAGGTGTATTTTCTCCATTCATTGGGTTATGCCCCCACTCTCCTCCAATACCGTGTAGTCCATTGATTACTTTCCCATCAATCACTACACCCCCACCCACGCCTGTTCCTAAAATAAGTCCAACTACATTTTTACGTCCTTTGGCAGCACCAAAGACAGCTTCAGCTAAAGCAAAGCAGTTTGCATCATTCGCGATTTCAACCTGAGTACCTAAAAGCTTCTCCAGATCATTTTTAATCGGCTGCTTATTTAAGCATAGCGTATTTGAATTCTTAAGTAGTCCCGTTGAGGGTTCAATTGCACCTGGTGTACCAATTCCAATCTTCTTGGGTCGTGCTAAGCCTGATTCCTTCTCAAGCATTTCTACTACACGCACAATCTGAGCTAAGACATGATCATAGCCCTGAGTAGATTCAGTAGGAAGTCTAAGACGAGCGAGTGCCTTCTGCGGATTCTGCGGATCTACGAAAGCGCCTTCAATTTTAGTTCCACCAAGATCAATGCCAAGTATAGGGGTGCTCATAATCTTTATATGCCGAACACTCCTTTGGCCGAGTCAACGTCTTTTGTAATCTGAGCTTTAAGTTCATCTAAAGAACTAAACTTAGTTTCTGGCCTTATAAATTCTAGCCACTGAACAGTAATCTCATCTCCAGCATCAAAAGGGCATACTCCAGACTCTAGAATATGCGTTTCAAGTTTGGGATCAGTTGTGTTTTCAACAGTCGGCCTAAGCCCATAGTTAGCAACTGCTGGTAGAGACAATCCCTTACCGCACACACGCACAGCATACACGCCAAAGCGTGGTCTTAATTCAGGTGAGTAAAACGTATTGAGTGTAGGAAAGCCGATTGTTCTTCCAAGTTTTTTGCCTGACTCAATTTTACCCGTTGAAAAATAGGTATATCCCAAAAGCTGTTTAGCGGCCGCAATTTCACCTGACAAAAGAAGACTTCGAATGCGTGTAGAATTTACAGGCGCTCCTGCAATTGTAACTGATGCAATTGCAGTCACTGATATGCCAAGGGGTAATGCAGAAGATTTAAGTAGCTCAATATCGCCTGCTCTACCTGCTCCAAACCTCCAAGTTTCTCCTACAAATACTCCAGCTAGGTTTGCCCACTTCGATTTTAACCAAGCTAAAAATACTTTCGCTTCAATCGTTGCAAATTCAGCTAAGAAAGGATGCACCACAACTGCATCTACACCTAGTTCAGATAATAAAGAGGCCTGAGTGGTCTCATTTTGCATCAGTAGGGTTGGAACATTGGGTCTAAAAATGCGACTCGGATGCGGTCTAAACGTAAGCACTACAACACAACCACCTGCTAACTTTGCAGCATCTGAAGCAGCTTTAATGACAGCTCTATGGCCTAGGTGAAGACCATCAAACATGCCTATGGCAACATACAAAGGCTGCTGCTTTAGATTTAAGGCCTCTACAGATGGAAAAGACTGAACTGTTTTCACGATAATAACTGTGAAGGAGCAGCAATATGAGCGGGAACTAAATGCTTCTCAATTTCAGGAATTGTAAGTGCTTCGATTTGTTCAAGAGTAAGTGCTTGAGCAATCTTAAGCGTACCTGAACCTGTTCTGCGCAGAGCTGAAAGACATCCACCACAGCCAAGCTTTGCACCAAGATCATGAGCTAAGGTACGCACGTATGTACCCTTTGTGCACTGGACTCTAAAATCAATGTGCGGGGAATAAAACTTAAGCATCTCCCAACTCACAACACGAATAAAGCGAGGTTCACGTGGAATTTCTTCTCCACGCCTTGCCATTTTATAAAGCGGAACACCATCCACTTTAATTGCAGAATACATAGGAGGAGTTTGATACTGATCGCCTAAAAATCCCTTCATCACTGCTTTAATGTGAACTTCAGTTAGTTCAGGTATGGGACAAGTTTGCATCACTTGACCATCCAAGTCTTGAGAATCTGTTACTTTCCCAAGTTCAACCGTCCCTTCATATTCTTTATCCACACCCATTAAGTACTGGGACAGACGCGTTGCTTTACCTACTAAAATAACAAGAAGCCCAGTAGCCATCGGATCTAGCGTACCTGCATGCCCAATTCTTTTTGTACGTAATTTACCTCGTAAACGAGCAACTACATCATGTGAGGTGTGGTCACGTGGTTTATCCACAAGCAGAATACCATCGAGTTCTTTTTGAGGAACTAGCATCGGCTGATTATACGTTAGAGGTTACTTTTTTTGCCTTATCAACTTCCGCTATACGCTGGGATAAAGCATCCACTAAACGCTCGATAAAGCGTTCAGCGTATTGAGGGGGCAGATTAAGACCTGCAGCACAGGCATGCCCTCCTCCGTTAAATTGAGCAGCAACTAAATCTAAACGGTAGATAGGATCGTTTGATCGTAAACTCGCTTTCTTTCCACCACCGGGACGCTCTTCCACTAAGACGCCTACTTCAACGCCTTCAATACAACGTGCATAATCAACTAGACCTTCCGTATCTTCAGCTGAAGTACCTGTTTCTTCAAAAATACCTTCAGCAAGTACACCTACACATACTCGCCCCGAGCAGTGCATCTGTAGTGAATTTAAATACCGTTTAAGTAAATTCATTTTACCTAACGATTCCCGAGCAAATAATTCATAACCGGCTTGAACTGGTGAAGCACCACGTGCCACCAATTCTCCTGCGAGTACAAAACAGCGCCGTGTTGTAGAATTAAATCTAAATTGCCCCGTATCTGTTAAAATTCCTGTAAATAGGGCCTGAGCTGCAATGGCATCTACTTCTAGTCCTAAATCAAAAAATAGGCCTGCTAAGATTTCACACGTTGCAGCAGACTGAGTGTCTACAATATTAACTGAAGCGTAGCCATTATTCGACATGTGGTGATCGATACAGCCTTCAGCCACTGAGAAACGCGCCTTTAAACGATCTCCCACACGAGCTTGATCTGCACAATCCACAAAAATAACTGACCAAGGTACAGGACGATTTAATACATCCTCTGCATTTAAGAAGCGTTCTTCTTTAGTAAGAAATTGTAATCTACGAGGTACAGGATCTGCGTTTACACACGTCACCTGAATTCCTGTAGCTCTTAGCACACGTGCAAGGCCAACTTGTGCACCAATACAATCGCCGTCTGGGCGTGCATGTCCAACCACAGCAACTCGTTTACCCTCTAGCGATTTTAGCAACCGACCGAAGGTGTCTTTGTATTCAGGATAAAAAAACTCCTGCTTCACTGCGTATCCTCCGGCTCTATTACTTCAGGCTTAGTAGGATTACGCTTCAAATCGTCTTTTTCAATCTCATCTAAAATCGTTAAGAGTCTTACTCCACGATTCACTGAGAGATCTAAACGATATTCAAATTTAGGAAGATACTTAAGAACAATGCGTCTACTAATTTCCTCACGGATATCATGCGCTTGTTTTTTAAGCCAGCGAAGGCGCTCTTCTACAAAATCGTCATCTCCAACAATCGATACAAATACACGCGCATCTCTTAAGTCAGGAGCAACTCTAACTTCTGAAATAGTAATGGATACAGACTCAGCTTGATATTTTTTTCTTAAAATATCGCTAAGCTCGCGTTGAACGAGCTCATTGATGCGAACCGTACGGTTAGACATGGTATCGAAACGTTAAAAACGAGGCAAAACCTCGATTACAAAGATGCTCTAACTTTTTGGACTTCAAAGCACTCAATAACGTCACCGACTTTGTAGCCGTTGTAGTCATCGAGCTTAATACCGCATTCAAGACCAGCGCGGACTTCATTTGCATCATCTTTGAAGCGTTTGAGTGTGTCCACTTTACCTTGATGAATGATTTCACGGCCACGACGTAGTCGTGCCATGGCGTTACGCGTAATTTTGCCTTCTGTTACTAAACATCCAGCAACAAAACCCTTCGCAAGCGGGAATACAGCACGTACTTCAGTTGCACCGAGCTTAGATTCCTTCAAATCAGGATCAAGTAAGTCCGCCATCATTTCGCGAACCTTATCACCTAATTCATAAATAATTTCGTACGTTTCGATACGAACGCCGTGATGCTTTGCAAGTGAGGTAACACCATTCTCTAGCTTTGTATTAAAGCCGACAATGACAGAACCAGCTGCACCAGCCATCAACACATCGTTCTTTGTAATAAGACCGACATCGGCAGAAACAATTTCAAGACTCGCTTTATTGGACTTAATACCTTCAAGCACATTGCGTACTGCTTCAGCAGAACCATACACATCGGTTTTAATGATGAGCTTTAAGATGCGAGCCTGAGTAGCTGCAATATTAGCGAAAAGTTGTTCAACAGAAACGTCTGTTGGATTTGGATTATTGAAGGCGTTAGTCTTCTTTAAGCGCTGCTCTTCTTCTTCAGCAAGTTTTTCGGCTTCACGAGCATTCTTAACAGCCTTTACTAAAGCTCCACTTTCTGGAGTTCCAGACCAACCAATAACACGTACAGGAGTTCCAGGAGGAGCCTCTTTGATTGCCTTACCTTGATCATCAAACATAGCACGTACACGTGCCCAATTTGGACCTGATACAAGTGCATCACCTACACGCAGTGTTCCGCGTTGAATAATTAAAGTAGAAAGAGGTCCGCGACCTACATCGACTTGAGATTCAATAACGACTGCTAAAACTTCTCCCTTAGGATTTGCTTTTAATTCAAGTACGTCTGCTTGAAGTAAAATCATTTCAAGTAAGTCATTAATACCAGTTCCCTTTATCGCTGATACTGGAACTGTGATTGTCTCACCACCCCAGTCTTCAGGAGCAATGGAGCGCTGCTGCATCTGACCTTTAACTTGATCTAAATTTGCACCCTTAACGTCCATCTTATTGATGGCTACCACTAAGGCGACTTTCGCATTCTTGATATGATCTAATGCTTCATCGGTCTGAGGCATAAAGCCGTCATCTGCAGCTACTACTAAGATAGCAATATCGGTTACCGAAGCACCACGAGCGCGCATTTTTGTAAATGCAGCGTGACCTGGTGTATCTAAGAAGGTGATCTTACGATTATTAAATTCGATTTGGTATGCACCAATGTGCTGCGTGATACCACCCGCTTCGCCAGCAGCTACGTCTGCTTTACGAATTGCATCCAAGAGAGATGTTTTACCATGGTCGACGTGACCTAGAATACATACTACAGGAGGACGTGGTTCTAAATTCTTAGCTTCGTCTTCTGCAACAGGCTTCTTCTTTAATTCACGATCCTTCTGAGCTTGTTGTTGTGTATTTGCATCACCTCTGTGCTTAACTTCTAGTAAGAAGCCATGCTTTTCAGCAACCTTGGAAGCGACTGCTTCATCAAGGGACTGAGTAATTGAGGCGAAAATACCCATCTGCATCAGTTCCGATATTAATTGGAACGGACGAAGACCTAGTACTGTAGCGAAATCGCGTACAATTACTGGAGGCTTAAAGTGAATCATCTTCACATCCCCAGTCACAGTGACAGTTGCAGTACCTACGGAAGCAGGAGCTGCTTGAGGAGCAAAGGTCTTAGGTGCTACAGAAGGAAGTTTCGCTGAAGGAAGTGTTGGAGGTGCTGATACACCGGATTCACCAGCGAGCTTAGGGGCTTCGCTTGGTTTAGGTAATACACTTGGAATTACTACCTTAGCTGGCTGATTTCCAACTTCAGGAGTAGAAGGAGCTGCTTTTACAGGAGCTTTAATACCTGGAATAATTGGAAGCGGCTTTGGCGAAGCAGCACGTACTGGAGCTTCAACTACAGGAGGAAGTGCAGGGGCTGCCTTGCTAACAGGTATAGCGGGAGGACTTGCAGGTGATTTAACAGCGCTTACTGGAGCTTTAACCGGTACTTTAGCTGCAGCTACCTTAACAGGTGCTGGTGCAGAAGCAGCTGAAGCGGCTGCTTGCTCAGCTGCTTTAGCTGCAGCGGCTGCTTCTTTTTCACGGGTAATATCTTGTGCAGACTTAACGAAAGCACCCACTGGCATACGCAGTTTCGGAGCTTCGACAACGACTTCAACAGGCTTTGGAGGATTCTCGGCGAGTTCTTTATCAGCCTTCTCCTTAGCCTTGAGGGCAAATTCTTTATCTACTTCTTCCTCGTAAATCTTGTTAACCGTACTGGAAACCGATTTTGTATCTGCTGAGACATAGCCGCGTTGCTTGAGCAAGGCCAACATGTCCTTGCCCTCCATGTTGTGGCGCTTTGCTAGCTCGTGAATGCGGATACTCATTTATAATTTAACAGTAGCTTAGGTGCAGGGTGTGCTGGGGCTTATGGCGTGACGCGAACAATAATCTCTTTTGCTTCTTCGTCAGTAAAACCGCCGCCTACTAAATCTTCAGCTGCAACACCTTCAAATGCGGCAGGAGAATTAATTCCCATGTCGACTAAACGGCCTGCAATGATAGGATCGAGTTCGAACGCTTTCACTAATAAAGACACTGCGTTACCGCGTGGATCATCTCCAGCTGCCTTAAATTCTTCGATATCTAAGCGCCATCCAAGTAGACGAGATGTTAAGCGTGCATTTTGACCCTTACGGCCAATTGCAACAGCAAGATCGTCAGTGGCTACTTTAAGAATGATGCGATGATTTTTTTCATCCAAAGTGATGTCACGTGGTACCGCAGGCTTTAAAGCTTCGATTACCATTTCGCGAGGATCAGCAAAGAATTTGATGATATCAATTTTCTCACCGGCTAATTCACGGACAATCGTTTTTACACGAGCACCACGAGAGCCTACGCAAGCACCGACTGGATCCACCTTAGGATCAGCACTCGTGACTGCAATCTTTGTACGGTAACCAGGTTCACGTGCAAAGGCTTCGATTTTCACTGTACCATCAGCAATCTCAGTGACTTCGAGTTCAAATAAGCGGCGTACAAACTTAGGAGATGCACGACTTAAAATAATTTCTGGCCCACGTGGGGTACTCTCGATTTCAAGTAAGAGACTACGAATACGATCACCTGGTTGAAATTCTTCACCAGGCATCTGCTCTTTACCAGGCATCACTGCCTCAGCTTTACCTAAATCGATATAAATATCATTTCGCTCACGACGGCGAACCGTACCGGTAACAATATTACCGATCTGATCTTTAAAGTCGTCATAGATACGATCTTTTTCAAATTGGCGTAAGCGTTGCATCACAGCCTGACGTGCTGTTTGTGCCGCAATACGTCCTAAAGAAGAAGGATCGATCTCTTTCTCAATTAAGTCTCCAAGGATAGCACCTGGCTTAAGAGCCTGAGCTTTTTCAACATGGATCTCCATGCGTGGGTTACTTACTGAGTCCACAACCTTAAGGATGGACCATGCATGAAGTTGGCCGTTCTTAGGATTGATATCGATCTTAAGCTCTTGGCCTGAACTTACACCCTTTTGGGCGGCAGTTTTAAGTGCATTCGCAATCGTGGCGATCATGTCCGCCCGTGGAATGCCCTTCTCTTTCTCCATATATTCGAGAACGGAAAGTATTTCGCTGCTCATGGTGATGTGTGGAAAAGTGGAAAAAAAAAGCGGGCCGAAGGGCCCACCTCTCTGTTAAGTGAGTTTGAGTGAGTCGTATAAACTACCGAACGCCCGCAAACCTTGTCAAGGCTAGCGGCAGTCCGTAAGGGCTTTAATTTAACTCAGCACAAAACCTCACTGCTATTTTACGAACAAGCTGATGATAAGTTGTTTAGGTCACTTATGATCCCAGGGCAACTTAATCACTAGTTTCTTGTGTTTCCACACCTCAAAGACCTCGAACATCTTACCCGGATTAAGGATTCCCTTGGGGTCTAAAGCTCGTTTTATAGCATACATTGCCTTCACTTGAGCTTCTCTATGCTGAATCCTCAAAAAGGGGCTCTTCGCGAGCCCTATCCCATGCTCTCCAGAGATAGCGCCGCCAAGTTGTACAACCTTCACCATCAACTGTTTAACTGCTTTTTCGGCCGATTTACATTCCGCTTTTATTGCTGAATGATACATGATATTAACATGAAGGTTTCCATCCCCTAAATGACCGAAAGTAGGTATAGATAAGCCGGAACTCTTCCTAAGCGAATCCAGAAACTTAATAAAAGGGACATACTGTCTCATTGGGACTACAATGTCCTCATTAAGCTTAG
>Ga0194047_10002109_pt1 | contig 11569 bp, 22 predicted proteins | sample JunL225m_MetaG_2_FD_160070 | JGI IMG/M metagenome (GOLD analysis project Ga0194047, IMG submission 160070) | Anoxic zone freshwater microbial communities from boreal shield lake in IISD Experimental Lakes Area, Ontario, Canada - Jun2016-L221-5m | ecosystem: Environmental > Aquatic > Freshwater...
ATCTTCCAACTCATAACAGTTTGCCCAACCTGTCCAACCGCCATCAACCAAAGGGATTGTGTCCAGCTTGATTTTTAAGTTTTCACCGTCCTCAAACAAGCTGCCAATGGTTTGGTAGCGTTTCTTTTCTTGTCCGTCTTTGTTGGTGTAAGTGCCAGTAATGACAACTAGATTTTTGATTTTCTTCATGCTAGGCTTTCAGTTTGTTAAGTTTTTGGATTTTGTCCTCAACTTCCATTAGGAAATTGATTACCTCTTTTTCAAGCTGTGCGACATAGATTGGATCGTAGTCCACCTGCTTGATAAATAATTGCAAGCCCTCGTCCATGCGTGGATCAAAACTCACAAAATCGCACCATTGACGCTGTGTACAAGCCATTTGCCATTGCATTTGCGTGATGTACTTGGTCGGCACGATCTGGGTTAATAGTGTGTCAATGTGTGTGGCGGTGTTGGGGCATTTAATCTCCACCAATCCAAACTCACCCACTAGGCCATCTGGTGACGCGCCAGCCATCGCAATGGTCGGGTGAATAGCAAACCCTAACTCATCCACCAAAACGTTTCTGGCGGATTCGTATGCGGCTCTAGCAAAGGGTTCTTGTTCTGTACCCCACTGCATTGCCGCATTTGAATACGATTCAGCGGGTTTGCCGGTCATGCGTTCACAGACCAGTTGCGCTAGGTAATTTTCACGGCTGGTGCTGTAGCCTGTCTTGATTTTGGCAATGATGTCTGCCACACGGCTGGCGGTGACTTTGCCGCATCGAGCTGCAAACCATTCTTCAGTTCGCTGTTCCATTTTTTAATCCTTTTTTGTAATCACGATATTGTTTGAAATAGTGGACTTTGCAACATGGGATGCCATCCACTTGATAACTTGCTGGCCTTGAACATTGATTAAATTTATCAAAGCCAGCTATTTTGAAAACGCTTTGGCAACGCAAAGCATCAGTAAAACCTTTGCCATTGCATTTTGTACAAAAGCAGTTTGGTTGTAGTGTGATGCCTTGCAACATTACTTAGCCCCCAACAATGCTTTTTTGGCATCTTTCTTAGCCATGACTTGCTTTTGCCAAACCGGATCACCATTTGCGGCGGCATAAGCGGCTTTGTAGGTTTTCTGGAGTTCTTCCAATGTGGTGGTTTCGTCCATTGCCGCCATCAAGTCAGCTATTTGGTTTTCGTTGACCGTTGACTTAATCTCAGTGCGGCGCACGGCGCTGTTGCCATCATCATCTTCAGGCGCAATGCCACAAGCAGCCATCAAAGAACCGCGTCTGGCATAAGTCAAACACGCCATTGCACCTTGAGGATCGTTCTTCATTAGCGGAAACCGCAGAATGCCTGTTTCCAACATTTCGCCAGACTCATGGACAAATACGGTTTCAACCATAATGCCATCAACACAGTCATAAGATTTTTGAACCAACGCAATGCCGTTGTCGTTCAATGCGTCTATGACCGCTTCCACGCAGGCTGACAAGTCGGCATAACGTGATTTGAAATGTGGGTTAGTTGAAGATTTGAGTGCCGGTCCAAAGGCTTTTTGCGCTTTGACCAAGGCAGTTGCTATTTTCTGCATCATGTTCTCCAATATAAAACGTCAAGAATGACCACCACAATGGCGGCGGCTGAAACAATCCACAGTGCTACCTGTGACCAGTCTGTAGGTTTGGTGTATTTTTCAATGTCAAACATGGTGTCTCCTTAAACGCACAACGGTGCAAATTCACGCTCAATGGCGGCAATGACGGTGGCTGACAGCACGTTGTACAGCTCTGTCGTGCCAAGGTATGCGTGCCACAAATTGCCTGTGATTGGGCAGAAATAGCAGTCCAATGGCACAATCAAATCATCATGTTCAACAACCAAGTGTTCTAAACCTTGGTCAATCATGATGCGTGCGTCTGTGGCGGGTAATGTTTCAATGTGTCTCATTTGAGTTCCTTAAAGTACAGCTTGCGTTGCGCTACTGCATGGATGCTATTGTTAAGCCAACTAAACAACAGGTCAATAGTTTTTTGTTAGGACAAACCCTAATGTTGTTATTTTGTTAATCTAGCTTTACAATGCGCCCATGACAAAACAAGAATTAATCCAGTTGGCAGGCTCACAATCTGAGCTTGCTAGGCTTTTGGGCATCAATAGGGCGGCTGTTTGCCAGTGGACAACAGTGCCTGAGTTGAGATTGCGCCAGCTTAGGGATTTGAAACCTGAGTGGTTCGTGGTGTAAAATTGTTTGAAACACGGCTAGGGTAGCTCCCGAAAAGACGATTCGTTACCGTCCTGCCGAAGTTTCTTTTTGTAACGATGACCAAGAACGTGAGGTTTGAATGCACTATTACCAATTCAATATTGGCGACTATCTGGCCGCCACATCCCATTTATCCAATGATGAAGATTTGGCTTACCGCCGACTTCTGGATATGTATTACCACACTGAAAACAGAATCCCATTGGATACCCAGTGGGTTGCCAGACGCTTGCGACTGGATCACGAAGTGGTTATGACGGTCTTACAGGATATGTTTAAGTTAACAGAAACAGGTTGGTATCACGGCAGATGTGAGTTGGTTATTGATCAATATCACGCTATGGCTGAGAAAAATCGGGCTAATGGTCGGCTTGGTGGCCGTAAAAAGAACCCAGTGGCTTCCGACTCGCAACCCATCGCTAAGGCAACTATAAACGATAAACCAATAACTATAAACCATAAACCAGTAGTAGAGAGAACAAAAGGCTCACGCCTTTCAGCAGACTTTGCTTTGCCAAATGAATGGGTTGCATTTTGCCAACAGCATCGACCTGACCTAAATCCTGCGGTTGTTTTTGATGGCTTTAAAGATTATTGGGTTTCCAAAACAGGGTCGGCGGCAACCAAACTGGATTGGACAGCCACTTGGCGAAACTGGGTCAGAAACCAGCGGCAGGAAAAGCCTACCTTTGCTGACATAGCTAGAGTGACCGTGCCATCTAAACCAGAACGTGATCCGGCATTGGTTAAGCTCGATGAGGACAGCAAAAAGGTTGTGCCGCCAAATCCTGAAATATTGGCTAGGTTTAAATTGCTTAAAGGTACAAAATGAACCATGAAAGACTTGTCGCAAACTCAATCCTTAGCCGACTCAAAGACGGTGAACAATTTAGCCGAACTGTCGTGGACCAAGCGCTGCGAGATACAGGCGACCTTGCGCCAGTTGGAGGCGAAGTATTGGATAACGAAATACCGCAAAATAGCGATGGAGGAGGGGAAGTCGGAAGCCTACGCTTGGTGGCAGAGAACCTTATTCGACTTGGAGAAAAAACGTGGGAAGAAAAATACCGCAGACTTACAGAGGCGCATGAATGAGATACGCTAAACGAGTTGACGCTAACCAAGATGCCATCGTTGCCGCTTTGCGAGCCGCTGGCGCTTACGTCTGGATAATTAGCCTGCCGGTTGATTTGTTGGTAGGTTACAACAACCACACGTTTCTGGTAGAGATTAAAAGGGACTCAAAAGCCCGCTTTACGCCCCTACAAGCCGAGTTTTTTGAAAACTGGTCTGGTAGTACCTTGGCAAGAATTGACAGCCCTGACGCGGCTTTGCGCATGATTGGAGTGATTAAATGAATCCATATCAAATTACAGAACCAACTTGCATAAGTTTTAGCGGTGGCAGAACTAGCGGATATATGCTTTACAAAATATTAGAAGCTCATGATATGAGCCTGCCAAGTGAAGCTATTGTTTGTTTTGCCAATACAGGTAAAGAAGATGAAGCAACTTTGAAATTTGTCCAAGCCTGTTCTGACAATTGGAATGTTGAAATACATTGGCTTGAATTTCGTGATGCCGACCCAGCTTTTGAACGTGTGACATTTGAAACCGCTAGTAGAAACGGTGAGCCTTTTGAAGCATTGATAAAAAAACGTAATTATTTGCCTAATCCAGTTACTAGGTTTTGTACTAGTGAATTAAAAATTCGCACAATACATAAATACCTTAAATCACTTGGTTGGGATCACAATGAACATATGGATTGGGTCGGGATGAGAGCAGATGAACAACGTCGAGCCGCCAAGATTGCTGACAAATCAAGAATTCCATTGGTTGCTGCTGGCGTAACTAAGGAAACTGTCGGTGAATTTTGGCGCAATCAATCATTTGATCTTGAACTGCCAAACATGAATGGCGTAACGATGCACGGCAATTGTGATTTGTGCTTTTTGAAAGGTGGCGCACAAGTGTTATCTCTGATTGCGGAAAAACCAGAACGTGGTATTTGGTGGGCAAAAATGGAGGCATTGGCATTGGCATTGGCATCCAAGCCAAGCGGTGCGGTATTTCGTTCTGACCGCCCATCTTATGCTTCAATGATGCAATTTGCCGCAGATCAGACTGATATGTTTGATCCTAAAGAAGAATCAATTGCCTGTTTTTGTGGAGATTAAATGAAACCAGAAGAATCAACACAAGCCATCAGGGACAAAGCACCTGCTTACGGCGCGGCAAAAGCACAGCGGGTTTACCTTGAGGAATTTCGCAAATCAAAAAAAGCCATGCTGATGCGTGACGCACTGCTAAACGGGATTGACGCAGCCAGCCACCAAGAACGTGAAGCCTATTCCAGCCCTGAATATCAAACCTTAATCAAAGGCTTGGCGGCGGCGGTGGAAAAAGAGGAAACCTTGCGCTGGGAATTGGAAAGCCACCGTTTAGACGTGGAAATCTGGCGCACAAAAGAAGCAACTAACAGAATGCAAGATAGATCACACCAATGAAATGTCCAGAATGCAATGAAAAAGCCAAGCCGCTAGAAACCAGAACTAGGCAAAGCGGAATAATCAGGAGGCGCTATGAATGCCCACAGCACCACAAATTCACCACATTGGAAGCCATAGTCGATGATTCCGAAACACAATTACATTCGAAGCAAAAAGCTACTAAAACTCGCGGCAGGGCTGGATTGTCAGCACTGTGGTTCAGCAACAATGGTGCAGGCAGCACATAGCAATTGGGGCGGTGGTAAGGGGCGCGGCATCAAGTGTGACGACAACCTGATAGCCGCTTTATGCCAAAGCTGCCACTATGAAATAGATCAGGGTAAAAATTTAACTAAAGCTGAACGCCAATCAATATGGCAAGCCGCCCATGAAAAAACAGTCAGTCTGCTGTTAGATCGTGGTGAATGGCCTGCCGATGTGCCAGTGCCTAATATTTCCTCATGTTAGGCAAAGGCGCTGATTTTTGACTGGCTTCATGTGACCGCGGGGGATGGGCATGAGCCATGTCAGTCTTTTCGTGCTTTTTTAATTCTTTTTCTAAAGCCGCTACTTTGCGAGCTTCTTTCTTATACTCGCGTTCAATAGTGTATTCTTTAGCTTCGTGTTGCTTAGATTCACCACGAGTAAATTTAAAATTTGTTGCCATGACTTCTCCTGATTTGTCATAATACAAGCATACCATTTTAAACGGCGATTGTGCCAAATTTTTTAAGGAGTGCATCATGTACAAAATTGAAATTGCGATTTCCGGTCAAACTGCTTGGGCTGAAGAAGAGACAGTGACCATTGAAACAAATGACTTTGAGAAAATTCAAATCATTCAAGAATTCATTGAGTTGCAAGAAGAAAACGGCTGGGATGCTGACTATGCTTTGATTGAGTATGAAGATGCTCAGTGCGATGAAGAAGAAGTTGCCGAAGAAGATGTTGCCGAAGATGAAGACGAATTGCAAGTTGGCGACATTGTTGAAGACGAAGACGGTCTTGTTTGGGAATTGGTGGGCTGATATACTGTCCACGCAGTTGCTAATTGCAGGGGGCATTACGCCCCCTTTTTTTATACATTATGTATTTTGCCTCTAAACTCAACTTGACCATCTGCCCAAGTATGTACCAGTTCAGGCCACAATAAATTTCCATCATGGAATGTCAGAATAGCAAATCCTGATCGCCAGTTGGTCGGTGACAACTCTAAGTAATTCTCAAACTGTGGGCCGCTAGGGTCTGCCAACGTGCCTGTATCAACACCATAGCGCGTGCCGTTGTAGTCATCAAACGGTGTCACTTTAAGGCTGTGTAGATGCCCTGTAACCATTGATACGCCAGCGTTCACAGTATTGTTGTGTGTGGCGTGTATGCCGCCTTTCCAGCGGTGCTTGACAATAGTATTTTCAGTAGGCCAGCAAGCCCAGCATGGATGCCAAGCAGGGAAATGGTCTTTTAGGCTGAACCCTTTGACAAATTCATACTGCGGTGCATTGGCAGCCAAACGGTTCTCAAACCGTGCGTCATGGTTGCCTAGTGTCCAAATCAATTGTGTGTTGCTGCGTGTCTTTTTTGCAACATCCTCAATTTCGCCCATCGCAATTTCACAGGCTTTGAGTTCTTGAATTACGGATGGTGTGGAATCCCAGCCAATTCTTGGATAGCGAGAAATACTAGCGCCATCAAATATGTCGCCATTAGCGATCACAGACTTTGGCTTAAACTCTTTAATCGCCCATAAAAGTCCTTTAAACGCCGTGGTGTGGATGCCGGGCCAGAAATGAGCGTCACTAAATACAATAACAGTCCCATTCAATATCCCCAAGTCTTTGCGAGCCGTACTAGGTTTTGTCGATATACCCACTTTCGGGTTAGCCGCTACTAACGATTCGCCATATTTAACTTCTAAGCCGCGTCTGCGCCTAAGAATGCCACGGTGATCTAAGCCCGTGGTCTCAGCAAATTTTTTTGCATTACCACCATGAGATTTCCACAACTCAATAAACTCTTGGTCAGTAATTTTTTGCATATATCAACCTTGTTAAGTTTTGCGTATTACCGCATTGATTTGTGACAAGATAATTATGCGTAGGTTCTTGTGCCTGATTTGTCGATAATTAACGACATAAGACGTGGCTCATGTTCTTCTTCGTTAGGAATTGAGACATGAGTCCATGCGTCAAATTCTCTTATAAGCTGGTCATATTGCAAATCAGATGCTTTGATGGCTTGCACAACTTCATCCGGTGTCATGCTTGGCACTCGTATATCTGCGGCACAACCGTGACGATGCTGGCTGGTATCTTTTGATCCCACGGCTCGATTGATTTCTTCCGACCGATAAGCCGAATTCACAATGATTGCTTTACCACCTAGAAGTTTCTTTACTTCTTCCAAAAATAAAGCCAGACGTTGCAAATTGGCTAATTCTTGTTCATTAGGGGTATTGTCATATTCACGGTGGTCTGTAAACGTCAGTTCTTCAAGGGTAAAGTGCAAAGTTAAATTCATGGTGTAGGTGTAGATTTGTGAAGAAGATCGTCTTTGCGTTGGCTTCCAGCAGACGATCCAAAGTAAAACGCAATGATGCCAGTCCATGCCGTGCCAAGCGAACCTAGCATGATGTCAATTTGCGGAGCATGTTGAATTTGACCGTACATCAGGCCAAACAAAATACCAAAAAAACCAATAGTCACACCTATTGCCATGACAGATGGAATCCATGACTGTGTTGCTATTTGCATATCACGGGCTGACTTACGGTCATCTACGGCGATCTTTTCAAAGTCCAGACCCATTTCCTGCGCCCGTGCCGCCATTGCCAATTCAGCGGTCTTAATTTGTGCAATTTGGTCGGCGGTCAGCTTACCCTCAGAAATGGTTTTGGTAACGTCTTTGGGGTCAACACCGATAGCTTTGGACACCGCATCCACAGCAAGTCCAGCAAGTGGACCGCCAAGTGCGGTAGCGATAGTAGGTGCAATTTGTTTAAGCCAATCCATCATTTTTCCTTTGCTTGATCAATCAATTTTTGAATCTGTTTTTGCTGGTGCTGTGTCTCATGTTTTGCTTCAAGAATGTCTAAATAAATCATTCCCATGATCGGCAAAATGACCACAAAAACAAAACACATCACAACCAATCCAACTAAAAACCCCATCGTGTTCTCCTGTCCATCACTAGAAGATACGCCATTAGGTATAGGTACAGAATAATCACCGTAATCACCACCAGATACAGGGCTTTGTCTTGCAGTGCGCTTATCATTTGCTTTCGTTGCCATGATTTGATTCTTTCCCTTTGCGCCTGCTCTGCTTCTGCCTGTTCCTGTTCTGCCTGTATTACCTTTCGCATTTCAATGAAATCTGTATATATCGCACCCAATTCAGGGGGGCTTTGATATATCAGCGTTTCTCTCAATTCCACCTCAATCTGCGCCATTCTTCTTTGCGCCAACACCCGATCTAGGGCTTGCTGGTTCAATGACGTAGTTTTTGGTTTCTTTTCTTCTTCTTTAACAACCTTGGTTAAGGTTTCTTGTGCATTAAAGAATTTACCCAAGTGACCGCTGATGTCTTGAATGACATCAACCACTTCAACACCTGTTGCTCTATACTCTTTGTATAGAGCACAACCTTGTTTGATATAGCCAACAGCCGTACTAGCCATTGCAAGAAGCGTAAGCGGGTCAATTCTTTACCCCTTGTGCAGCCAGTTACTAAAATAACCGGCAACGCTTGAAACCATTGACACAACAGCCATGCCCATCCAAAACCCGCCTTTGGATTGATTGGCCAACTCTAATAGCTTGTCCATGCTAGTTTCTAGCTTGTCAATCTTTGCTTCCAAAGACTCCACCTTTTGCCAGAGAACGCCGTATTTAACTGGGTCAATATCCATGATCAGGTTTTCATTATGTAAGCCAAAGAATAGTACAAAGGCAAGTTTGTACCCGCGCCACTGGTTACAGATGAAGTAAATCCACCGGTACTACCAACTGAATACGATGTGCCTGATCCAACCAAGAAACGATCACGCAAATCAGGTGTACCGTTACTGCCGTTACAAAGCACATATCCAGATGGAATTGAGCCGATTGAGCCTGACCACGCAATAATGCCGCCAGACGGTACAGCCGTTGCAGATGCAATGCTAGACGGTATGCCGTAAAGGTTGTCATATGTCTGAATCACAGAGTTGCTTGAGTCTGCCAAAACAAACTTGTAGGAATAGCCTGAGTTCAGCCAGATTTCATTTGGTGGTCTGCCATCAGTGCCAAGCTGAATTGGATTAGGGTTTAATGCCGAGCCAGCAGAATCAGCGTAGGTTGCCAGCGGTGTGGTTGAGCCTGCTTGGTAGGTATAGATATACCCGCCGTTTAGCGGCAAACCAGTGGTGGTGAAAAACTGAAAGCCGTTGCCGATTGGTGCAAGTAGATATGCCATTATTGAACCCCTAATTCAGAAAGTTTATTTTGTTCGTTTTGTTGATTGACATACAACAAATCAGCCAATGTATTTGCTCTTGATGGATTAAGACCAATCCCGCCAGAAACATCAGAAATTCCTCTAGCAGCACGACCGCCATAATACAAACCAGCGCCTACAGCTCTTGGAGTTTGAAAAGGAAGAGCAGCTAAATACCAAGGATTGCTAACAAGACCACCAATGGCTGTTGCATTTTCAACTGTTCCCGCCATTCCTCTTGCTGATGGCGAACTTAATGCTTGTCCAGACAAAGCATTGATAAATGGTCTACCGCCCTCTTCTTCAAGTTGTTGAGCTAAATTAAGTCTATTTCCATAATTTGTGTTTACATTATTTCTTGTAAGACTTTGCAATTTACGCAACGCAGTATCAGCAGATGAACGATTACCTAAAGACAAAGCACGTTCAATTTCCTGAATGGAATCAGAGGCATTTGAATAATCAGCCATAACATTTGCATATGTTGGGGCTTGATTAGAAATTGTTCCTTTTATAGCGTTATAAACATTTCCGCCAACCCTGCCAGCGTTTTGTTGCTCATAAGGCACACTGTAATTTAATGCGCCAATTTTTTGTTTAAGTGCATCTAAACCCTCTGGTGTGTGATACGTTGCAGGGTCAGAATTTTTCCAATCGTTTACCGCATCTTCAATGTTTTGCAAATGTTCATTTGCCACAGGGTCTTTTACTTTTCCTTTATATGCAACTTCTGATCTTGCTTTAGCAATTGCATCATCTATGTCTTTAAAATCCAAAATGCTTTGATCGGCAGCAATGTCATGCATACCAGAACGATATTCATTGCTTCTATTTTGACGCATAACGCTTAAATTGTGTCTTGCATCATCCAATGGTTGCGTCATTGGCACTTTGCCAAACAAATTTTGCGTAAATGAAGTGTCTCCTGAAAAGCCAGCTTTTGCAGCTCTACCAATATTTTCTGCGCCAGTACCAGTGGACAAACCAAGTAAAGGCTGTGCTGTTTTTGCTAAAACTTTTACCGGTGCAACTAAAGGATTTGTTACTTCAGCGGCTGTACCTAATGCGCCAGCAACTTTTGGCAAAACACCTGTTTTTGATAATGCACTAGAACCACCAGATAAAACCGTTGACACATCTGCGGCAACTCCAACAGGATCAGTTGCCAGTGCTTGCTTAAACCCCTCGCTACTTCCATACCTATTTTTATAAAACTTGCCAATTGCATTTGCAGTATCTACGGCGCGTTTTGTTGCTTCTGGATTTATGTCATGTGTGTCAATAAAATTTGCAATGTGTTTTGGAGTAATGTTATGCAATCCACCAGCCGCAATGTCCATAACATTAGAAACCGTTTCCAATGGATTAGTTACCGCATGATAAAGACCTTTTCCAAATTCAGTTGCACTTTTTGGAAAATTTGTAATAGCATGAAGCGGCACATCCATCCAAGGCATTTTTTCTTCAACAGGCATAGTTTGTAATGCCTGAGAAAAATTTTCTGCCGTTATAGGTGTGTTTGTTTGAGCAAGCTGGCCTTCTTTGACAATACTCAAAAAATCATTTGCATCAATTGGTTTTGCCATTATTGTTTTCCTTTAACAAGATTTTCCAATTTTGCTTTATTGTCAAACAATGATTGGACATCAGCGGAACTCATTGACCCAAACATTTTTTTCAAATGTTGTTTATCAGTTGGGCTTAATTGTTCAATTGATTTATTACCGACAACACCAATTAAGTGCAATACATTTGGATCGCTAGTCAATGCAGTGTAATTATTTTTAAATTGATTAATAGCGGATAAATTTGGCGAATTTGGATTTCCTTGAGCTTTTAAAATGCCTTGGTTAAACAATTGTTTTGCCGCTAAAAGTCCTTTGTCGTTGTAAATGATTTCTTGTAAAGCGGCTTTGTCAGTACCAAATGAACCAAATGCGCGTCTTTGAGAATCCTGATCTTCATTTGATCTTGAACCCTCTTGCCTAATGCGTTGTTCCAAATATTTTTGAATTTCAAATTGTTTTGGTGTTAAAGAAGCACCACCAGTTTTATTAGCAATTGCGGCAGCAATAGGGCCAACATCAACATTTTTATCACTTAATAAATTTAAAACTTTGTCATTTAAGTTTTGTAAATTTGGAACAGATGCAGGATTTCCCGCATTCATTGCCGCATTTGCTTGTGATGGCAATGCAGACAATTCTGCTGATCTAGCTTTAAATGCTTCATAAGTTTCATCTGGCGAACGCTGCAAACCGCCTTTATTTTCAAATTCAGTATTTAAAGTTTGAGCAACGCCTGTTTTTGATTTTTGTTGTGTTGTAGGTGTTATTGGAACATTGACTG
>Ga0194047_10002111_pt1 | contig 11566 bp, 10 predicted proteins | sample JunL225m_MetaG_2_FD_160070 | JGI IMG/M metagenome (GOLD analysis project Ga0194047, IMG submission 160070) | Anoxic zone freshwater microbial communities from boreal shield lake in IISD Experimental Lakes Area, Ontario, Canada - Jun2016-L221-5m | ecosystem: Environmental > Aquatic > Freshwater...
AATGCCACTTTGGCTTTAAATGCGCCTGTTAATGTTCGTTTTTCTCTTCTCATTTTTTCTGGATTTGGGGTTAAATTTAGCATATTTGTTTTAACTTTTTCCAGTCTAAATTTTGGGGAGCATTACAGTTCAAACAATACAACAGGTAATACACCGGGCGTGAGTTCATCTTATTGGAACTTTGATTCCGATGTTTTATTTTTAGAAAACGAATCGGAATATCAAAGTAATTATGATTTTATAGTTATGGTACCAGCAGCTGTAGTATTTGATATTAACGCTATGAAATCGCTGGTAAATTACTACAGGTGTGCAGGTAAAAGATTTACAATTCAAACATTTTAAAATATGAATAGAGTTAAGAGTACAGCAAATGGAGGTTTTCCAGTCGTATTAAATGATTTAAGATTTAATGAACAAGCAACAAGAGATGCATTCTATGGATTACTGAGTGCTTTTGGTATTAATACACCGGACTGTTTTATACTTTCGGGATGCCAGTTAATAAGCGGTGTATGGCAAGAAGGATGGGTAGCAATAAACAATGAAATTCTGAAATTTGATAGCTGCTCCTATGTAGCACCAGCAACTGGTTATTTATTATGCTGGGATTTAGATATTAGTTATGATTCAGCTGGGAATAAGGTATTCAGAGATGGTTCATCGGTGCAGACGTATGAGGTGCGGAAGGCAAAGATTGTACCTATTTCCGTAAGCGGATTGACTGGTTATACATTAGTTTCTGATACTTTAACACTAGCTAAATGTTTGGTGAATGATATTTATGGGGATATAGCAGCAAATTTGTTTTTAAGCAGTTTTGTGGGCGACAACTTGTTATCACGATTCGCTGGCTTGGTACAAGAAAACTGGCATGTAGTTGGGAGTGGAGGTAGTGAGCCAGCGTATACGTCAGGTTTTGCTGCGATGGGTGGAGGTAATCAATTACGGTTCATGAAGAATACAATGGGTGATGTGAGAATACAGGGTGTATTTGTAGCTACTGCATCATTAAGTGGATTGGCTCAGGTATTTATTCCACCAATTACACATCAAGCCGGAACAGAAGCGAGAATAGACTTTGCAATTTATGATATTACCGATAATACATGGGGTAGAGTATCGTGGGTTAATGGTGGTGGATTACTCGGTATATACATCGATAGTCCTATTTCGGGACATGGATATAGCATTGGTAGTATAAGTTACAGAGCAGTTTAATAAATAAAGGGATTAAAAATCCCTCAGTCTACAGAGGCTCTCACACCTCTATAACAAAGAACGCACTACGTTCACCTGAAGGCAAAGTCTTCAGAACGTAGTGCGTTCTTTCTTTATTTATAGTTGTGAGAGGCGACAAAAATAGTAATTAATTAAATCAATAAATAAGTAAAATGAAGAAAGAAAAAATGAAGATTGAGTTGAAAACACCGATTAGCTACTACGGTGGAAAACAGAGTATGCTGAAACATATCTTACCGATAATACCAGAACATGAAGTGTATGTAGAGCCGTTCTTTGGTGGCGGTGCAGTATTTTGGGGTAAAGAGCCTGTAAAAGCAGAAATTGTGAATGATTATAATGGGTTGGTAGTTAATTTTTATGAGCAGTTGAGTACTAACTTTGAAGAGCTAAAGAAACGAATTGATGCAACTCCATATAGCAGGGATGCTTATAAGTATGCAATGGTAATATATCATCAGCCTTACTTATTTAGTCCGGTTGTGAAAGCGTGGGCATTTTGGGTAGGAACTGTTCAGGGATTCTCAAATCAAATTGGTTCTTGGAGATGCAGCCAGACAAGAGTTAAGGAATCATTGCTTAATTTCAATAAAAAAGGGCTTATAACGAAAGGACTAAGCAACAGGCTTAACTTAGTACAGATTGAGAATATGGATGCCGTAAAATTGATTTTAAGCAAGGATACTGCCACAACTTTCTTTTATGTTGACCCTCCTTATGTGGATGCTTGTCAAGGACATTATGGAGGATATACTCAAGAGCATTTTAATAACCTTTTAAATGCTCTTTCAGGATTAAAAGGAAAGTTCCTTTTGAGTAGCTATCCGAATGAGGAACTGCTCCGCTTCAGGAAGAAGTACAAATGGTTCAGTAAGGATGTTAATATGGCATTGACAGCAGCGAATGGAAGCGGTAAGCGGAAGGTAGAGTGCCTGACGGCTAATTATGCGATTTAGGATTAATTACACAGCCTTCCTGATTGGGTGGGCTGTGTTTTATTTTTTGTACTTTTGGTTCGGGTTAGTTTGATTTTTGGTTCGGGTGATTATAATAAGACATTATACATTTCAAGAACATTCAATGAATTACGAAATTATTCTTTTTGTTTACAGTGTTGAGGTAAGGCGTTGGCACAAAAAACATAAAACCATTGATTTTTTCGAAGACTACGAAAACATTACCAAGTTTAAAGCTGAAAAGAAAAAGGAGTTGCTACACAAGCTTTTGTTGTTTGGTTATAAAATAAGAGGCGAAATAAACGGGATGATTTCGTTGAGCCTTGCCAATGACGACTCGCAAAAAGCAATGCTTACCAACCGTACCCTTCGATTTTCGACAACAGGTGATGCCACCGAACTCCGCCTCTATGTGGCCGAATTTTTGGACGACAAGACGCTCTCCATCTATCATCCTCAAACCGAAAGTTGGCTATCGAAAGAAGATATTATGAATATCTAAATACCCAAGCCATCGATAACGTTCACCAATAATCAATAAAAATACCTCAACCCTCATCTCATGAAACGTTTTTTACCAACAATTGCACTTTTCTTATGCAGTTGCATCCTCAAAGCAGTGCCAGCAGATACTGTGAAAGTGCTGTTTATAGGCAATAGTTTTACGAGCAACAACAATCTTCCGCTCTTGTTTCAAGAGATGGCCATTGGTGCCAACAAGGCAGTGGTGGTGAATGCCTACACCCCAGGAGGCATGTCGGTTGGCGATATTTCGCAGGGAACTTCGGCACACATGAACAACCCTATTGTGTACAACCTCATCAGAAGCAACAATTGGGATTTCTTACTCTTGCAAGATAATCAAGGAAGGTTTGTAAATACATTCGGAGTATTCCCCTCCTCTAGTTTGGTTATTCAGGGACATATAAAAATTCGCGATTCGTTATTGTATTATCACCCTTGCGCAAAGATGTTGTGGTTCGCAGGTTGGGGGCCAAAAGCCGGATACCTTCCGTATGCTAGCACCGGCACCGGTTTGATTGACAATATTTATAACAATTATCGTTATCTACTCGATACAGCCCAACAAATAATAGCACCCATAGGTCCTGCATGGCAGCGCATCATCGCCAACGATACCTCTATTAACCTTTGGGATGTAGACGATGTGCATCCTGGCCTTAATGGCTCGTGGTTAACAGCTGCGGTGGTTTATTCCACCGTATTTAAGAGTAGTCCGATGATGAGCACTTACATTCCTGCTGGCATAACATCCGCAGTCGATTCCATATTGAAAACAACAGGTTTTAATACCGTTTCGGATAGTATACAAGTCACAGGTCTGCAAAACATCACTCCACAAATTGTGGTTACTGGCAATACATTAACCGTAACGGGCTACCCTTCGGTAGATTGGTATCTGAACGATAACTTTGTCGCTACTAACGCTGGAGTGTTGAACATCAGCCAAACGGGCACTTACACCGCCATAGTGCACAATCAAAACAACTGCAGAATGTGGACTTCACCATCCACGCTTACACAAATAAATGGTATTGCTCAGGCGAGTTTATCAATCACCACTACCCTATTTCCTAATCCGAGCCAAGGAAGCATAACGGTGGAGTCGAGCGAAAGGATGATAAAGATTGAGGTAATCAACTATTTGGGGCAATGCCTACAAACGATACTTCATCCTGAAATGAAAACCGAATTGGATGGTAGCCAATTAGCCAAAGGCGTTTATTGGGTTAGAATTTCACATCCCGACAATCGTGTTGAAGTCCTGAAAATGACAGTCAATTAATTTCGTTCATCCCTTATATTGGATTACTAAGATAAAATCCATTTTTGTTGATAATATTTTCACACAGTACCTCTTAAAATAATTCTATATTTGTTGCCAATTAACTTATTACAATGAAACTAAAATTACTCTTTCCTATTGTTTTCTGTGTTGGTTTCAGCACCATGAGCGATGCACAACAAGATGTGGCAAATCCGCTACACACTTCTATTTGGAGGTCGAACACCATTTCCGTTTGTTGGGACAATCCTTTGCCCGAATATAAAAACATGATGGATACCGTGAGGGAAGCCATTCGTCAATCGTGGGAAAAAAACTCGTTGGTCAATTTTACCGACTGGTGTCCAAGTACACAAAAGGATGGAGATATTCATATATTTATAAGTGATGAAGGTCCGCGTACAATAGGCATGGGAAGTGAAATAAAAAACAAGCCGAAAGGAATGATTTTAAACTTCAGTTTTGTGGCTTGGGGAGCAGCTTACAGCAGTAACAAAGTTGCAGCTATCAAAGCAATGGCTATTCATCAATTTGGTCATGCACTTGGTTTCGCTCACGAGCACAATCGCAGCGATTGTGAATTGAACGAATGTTTAGGCAAAGAAGAAAGCACCAATGCAGCATGGTTCATCACCCCTTGCGAACTTACTTCACCTATGAACACGTGTAGCCCAGCCAATAATTTTTCAACCAACTTAAGTAAATCCGATTTACAAGCCGTTCAAACTTTCTATGGAAACAATTCGATAGTGGCCACGGAGAATACAGCAAATGCTTTGAATAACGACACACTCAATTATTTTCAAATTGTATTCTCTACCGAAGCTTTGGTAAAAAAGAATAGCATTAGTTATGTTCCTTGGCATGATTTCCGAGTTTACATCAATCCGGTGAATAGCACCTTAGCGAACATTGTTAAAGTGGTTTATCACCTTGGGCCAAAATTCAAAACGCCTGATTTGACCCTTACTAGCAAAGAAGACAATTTTGGTATTTCATTTCATTCGAAAGATGAATTCGAAATTACCGCTGATATTTATATGAAAGGAAGTAAGAACAAGTATACGGTAAAGAAATTCATCACGTATTATTAGTAGACCATGTTCTACTAAATGGAATGGAGCAAGGCTAGTGAAACTAAACTTGCTCCATTTTTATTATCTTCACAGGGCAATGGTCGGCAGCGTATTTGTTCTCTTTCCACTCATCATCGCCAACAAGTACTGAGAAAAAACCTTTCTTATCCACTCCACCCACAAGGGTGCTTTTCCCATCTTTACGTGACATTCGCCAACGGTTTTTAGCCACTTCTACGCATAAATTGCAGCCAATGCATTTTTCTCTTTGGTGAGTTATTCTAATCATCGTTTGTTTTCGGTTCTTTATTTATTGCGCATCCACAAGTTTATAGAGCCTATCGGATGGTCGGAGTTTTTCGTTTAATGGCAATGTAAACACATCACCTTTCTTTACTGAGTCGGTTGTTACATTGTTCAATCTAAGCTCGTCCACAAAGGTTTGGATAACTCCAGTAGTTGGCCCAATGATGAGGACTTCGTCACCCAAGGCAATGGAATGACTTTCCATTCTGAATTCGCCTGCTTTGGCATCATCATAATATTTCAAACCTTTGGCAACGTATATTTTTTTCTTTGTTGCTTTCGAACCATATTCATTATTCCATTCGCCAATGGTTTTGCCAAGGTAATATCCATCCCAAAACCCACGATTGAATACAGTAGCCAGTCTTTCTTTCCAAAGTGCTACTTTTTCGCGCGAATAAGTTCCATCTTCTATCGAGTCAATGGCTTCGCGATAACACTGAATGGTGGTATGCACATAATCGGCACTTCTACCCCGCCCTTCTATCTTCAATACCTTTACACCGGTATCAATTACCGTGTCGAGAAAATCGATGGTGCATAAATCTTTTGCCGACATGATGTATTCGTTATCAATCTCCAATTCCACACCATCCTCTTTGTCAATCACCACGTAACTTTTTCGGCAATTCTGAATACAAGCTCCTCTATTGGCCGAAGCATAATTAGAGTGTAAACTCAGGTAACATTTGCCCGACACTGCCATACACAACGCACCATGAGCAAATATTTCTACCTTCATTAATTCGCCTGAAATGCCTCGCAAATCGCGTCTTTTTATTTCTTTTACTATCGACTCCACTTGTTTTAAGGTGAGCTCACGAGCTAAAACCACTACATCCGAAAACTGAGAAAAGAACTCAATGCTATCAATATTGCTCACATTGGCCTGTGTGGAGATGTGAATTTTTACACCTTCCTTTTTGGCTTGGTTGAACACCGCATAGTCGGAAGCAATGACTGCATCTATCTTACTTTCTTTAACAGCAACAATAATCTTTTTCATCAACGAGATGTCGTGATCATAAAGTATGGTATTGAGTGTTAGGTAAGTTTTTACGTTGTGCTTACTACATATTTCATGTATCTCGGGTAAATCGTCAATGGTAAAATTGTTGGTAGAACGAGCCCTCATGTTGAGTTGCTCGATACCGAAGTAAATTGAATCGGCTCCTGCTTTTATTGCGGCCGCCATCGATTCGAACGAACCGGCTGGAGCCATTAATTCAACCTTATAAGATTTTGTCATCGTATACTTATTATTTCCAGATTGTTTTTTGGTAGAAATTTGGGATGCAAAAATAATAAAAACTAAATGGCGACCTTATTCTTTTATCAACTTATAAATCTTTGTTGATGCATCAGCAACCACTCGGATGATGTATACTCCTGACGTATCACCCGAAAAATCGTATTGCTCGATGTTTTTGTCTTTCAAACAACCTTTCCTACATTATCAATTAATTCAATTGTTTCGGTGCCTTTTGCATTCTTCAATTAGAAATTATTGACGAGAGATATCAGGAAATCACCTTTTTAATCCCTCCGTCTTTCACTTTGGGCAAAGATGATAAGCTAAGTTGATTGACTTATCTCTTTAGATTCTCTTTCTAGAAGGTTTTGGAGCAGCTGCAAATACACGGATTATTTTGCGCAATACATCGAAATAAAGCATCAACCACAACAACAACGACATTGCCCACATCACTGTAATATTCACCCAAAAGGTTGAATACTGCTTTCCAAAAACATTTTTGGAAGGAGCATAAAAGTGAGAACGCACAAAACGAGCACTCGAACCATCTCTGAAAATAGGGTCGGCCGTTGGTACCAACTTTCCATTTTCCACCACCAGCGGGTCAACATCCACATTCGCATTCTTCACAGCATCCTCTAGTTTTTTATTTTGATAATTTGATACAAGTGCTGTGTAGGCAGCTTTCCCCGATTCGGTTTCTTGAAACTTCGCCATCCATTCATCGCGTTTTCTGTTGGCCTTTTCATTTATTTCAGAGTAATGTTTTTTCACCTTGTCGAGGTATTCTTTCACAAGGTTATTTACATTGTCGTTATAGGTATCAATGTTTATTTTATCAATATTATCAAAAGGAATGGAAGGAACAGCTTTTACTTGGTCGGTAATCTCAGTTCTTAACAAATCGTAGGTTTCTACCGTGGCCTTTTTCGACTTGCAATCACTTGCAATATCATTCATTTTCGAAACCCAATAAACCTTGTTCAACATCGAGTTGCTTATCTCTTTATCAAACGAATAAATTTGCTTTTCGTAATCGTTGTTCAAGTATTGATTCACAGCCAATGCCTCGAACGCCCATCTCGAAGTCATTATCTCGCCCCACATTGGCACCACTTCTTGACTTGATATTTTCGGATTCAATTCATCAAACTTCACAATCACACCACTTAATAATATTTGAGGAATCAATAAAAAAGGAATGAGTATATAGATAGTGACAGCCGAATTGAAGGTAGCTGAAATGTTCAATCCTAACATATTGGCAAAACAGGAGGTAGTGAACAGCACCAACCAATAATCGAAATACATACCTTTTATCTCAAGGATATAATTACCGATGATTACAAATGTGAATGTTTGAATGGCAGAGATTACAAAGAGGATAAGTATTTTGGAAAGCAAATAACTTCCTTTACTCAAGTTCAGAAACGATTCACGTTTCAGTATTTTCCTATCTCTAATAATTTCTTCGGCACTCACCGTAAGCCCAATAAATAAGGCTACCAATACACACATAAATAAATAGGCTGGCATGTTTTTATTATCCGAAAATAAATAAATGTTGCTATTCTTGTAATACTTTATTAATGTTGCAAGCAATGCGGCCAACAAAGGTGCTTCAAGTAAATTGATAGAAAGGTATTGCCTGTCGGATAGTTTAGAAAGTATATTCCTTTTTGCGAAAACTTTGAATTGATTAATGAAATTAGGTTTCCGGAATGTATTCTTTATTTGAGGTTGCTTCTCCCCTATAGATTGTTCAGTGTTTTCAACAAGTTTTGAATGATAAAATTCATTCCATTCCTTAGGTGGTATTCTTCTGTTTCTGGTTTGGTTTCCATTTTCATCCAACACTTTCGCTTCGATAATATTAAAAATCTGCTCAGGATTGACATTACCACAAGTAACGCATTCGCTTTCGTTTGCATTCACTTGATTAATGATGGTCTTGAAATAGATAACCGATTCCACAGGGTTACCGTTATAAATAGGATAGCCACCATTATCGAGCAAGAGAAGTTTATCAAACATTTTAAAAATATCTGATGATGGCTGATGGATTACCACAAACACAAGTTTGCCTTTAAGAGCAAGTTCCTTTAGCAAGTCCATGATGTTCTCTGAATCTCTTGACGACAAACCTGAAGTAGGTTCATCAACAAACAAGATGGAAGGCTCACGAATAAGCTCCAAAGCAATGTTCAATCGTTTGCGTTGTCCGCCACTGATTGTTTGTTCGAGCGAATTTCCAACCTTCAAATCTTTGGTTTCAATCAAGCCTAAATCATTAAGCATCTTTATTACCAATTCATTTATCTTGGCATCATCATAACCCGCAAAACATAATTTTGAATTGTAAAATAAGTTTTGATAAACCGTCAATTCTTCAATCAACAAATCATCTTGAGGAATAAATCCAATAACACCTTCTAGGTGTTTTTTATCTTGATGTAAATTGTAACCATTAATTAATACTTCACCACTCGAAGGTATATTACTTCCATTGAGAATGTTCAGCAACGTGGATTTCCCTGCACCACTTCCACCCATTATTCCTATTAGCTTCCCACTGTTTTCAGTAAAGGTGAGCGGGTGTAAACCAGTTTTCCCATTCTTGAATTTATACTCAAGCTTTTTTACATCAAGTACAATTTTATTCTCATTCTCACTCTTGAGGAAACAGCTTACAATATCACTGTAATAAATCGGATTAACCTTGTTGCTACGAATTGAAGAGCCCGGTGAAAGAATATAAATTTTCGAAGAAGAAATGATTTGCGAATTCAAAAACAATTCGGAATTACCATAATATCGAAGAAGATAAATGCCGATACTATTTACTTTCAGAACAGCTAATTCACCAGAAAGTGAATCGGAGTAAAGATATTTCGAATTGGTGTAAGCTTCCTGTTTCTTTGTTCCAATTAACAAGAAGTTATTGGTATCTTCTATCATCGGAACATTGCTCCTAGCACCTAGTTGCAAGCATTGAAGGAATTCCTCATCAGGAATATTAAAAGAAGAAGAAACGGTTGATATAAACTCCATTTCTTGTTCTGAAATAATTTCGTTTGAACTTACAAACTCAATCAAATTCAACAAAACAATGAACTTCTGTTTCTGAGTTAGCTCTTCGTTGATTTGATTGCAAATAACAATTACCTTAACCGAGCTAACAGCTAGTCGTCTTTTTTTCTTTTCACCTTCTACCCCTTGATTTTGTTGTTTGATGTAATCATCATAAATGGCAAGGTATTCGGCAATTTGTTCTTTATTGAGAAGTTGTTTTAAATACGACTCCACCACATTTCGGGGGTCGGCTGCATTTTCATCAGCCTTTGCAATAATTGCAAACAACCGCATCAACGCTTTTAAAATTTTCTCACTCATCGTTTTTAAAGTTTAAGAAAAAAGCCTTGAAGGAATGACCGCTTCAAAGCTTTTCTATAAATGTTGTTCGCGAAAAACTAGTTTACAATTTTTCCTCGCGCACTATTTAGCTTATCATATATTTTAGCTAATTTGGCTTTGTCAATATCACTACCAATTTTTACATCTTTATACACTGCTTGAATATTTTTCAATTCGGTTTCAATAGCCATGAATTCTTTGTCTGCAGAAAATTGTCCAAGCAATTCAACAATCTTCGAAACGGTATTGCCTTGCTCCGAAACTTTTTGATATAATATCTTATTCTTATCAGTCATGGTTTCATCTTTAATTAAACTCACGGTGATGTATTGACTTTCGATCCAGCTACCAACCAATATTTGTGTTGCTGATAACAAACGGTCGTTCGAACGAAGATAGTCGTCCATCTCGGTATAAATTTGATCAATTACTTTGTTGATGGTGTCTTTTTTATCAATGTTTTTCTCGATACGTGAACCTGCTATCTTGTCGAAACTATCAGCACAACCAAGGCTTTGAGCCAAACTTCTACTTGTTTTGAAATAATCTTTCACCATGGAGTATTGTTCGTTGGTTGACAAGTAAACTAAATCAACAACGTACACTCCATAGTTCAAACCTTTTTTAGTTGAGGTGGTATATTTCGATTCTTTCTCCGTAGGATTGATTAAAGCTTTGTTGAAGGTCTCTCCACATTTCGGCAATTCCGAAACAATTTGGAAAGGTGATGGAATATTGATAACTAGCGTGTGAAATTGAAAATCGGCTAAGTCGTTTGTGGCCCCATTTGATGCCGATTTAGGTGTTGCTGCCGTGTCTTTTTTTGTTTCTTCCGTCTTTGTTGTCGAATTGTTTCCGCAAGCTACCAAGGCTAACGCTAATGAAAACACAAATGCTTTTTTAATCATAATTTTTATTGCTACTTATTATTAAGGTTTATGAAATGATACTAAATTGAATTTTGTTTTGATGATGGATTGATAATCTTCTCCTGCTTCTTGCATATCTTCATCGTCTTCGTTGTAAAGCCAATTGATTTCTGCTTCTGCTCCGCCATTCTTTGAAATATTTTCAAACTTTTTGAATAAATCAACTATGCATTTTGAAGAAGATGTATTGAAATAATCCAATTGAATGGTGAGAACTGTCTTAGGTGCGGGCTTTTGTATGTAGTTGTCGAGCCATTCGAACAAAGGTTTGTAAAAAATAACTGAATTTTCGGGAATCGATTTCCCTTTTAATTCAAACTTCCCTGTGGTCGCGTCAAATATAATAAGCGGTGTTTTTGGCGACTGTTCAGTTTTGTAAATATTTTCTGCCATATAGTTGTTTGTTTTTTATTGCGGTAGCAAATATATGTTTATTTTCAATATATCTATTAAAAATGTATAAGTTCTTGGTTTTATTTCCATCTCATCGAACTTCGAAGTTTCTTCTCGACACCATGTTTTGTTCTGATGAAACAAAATATTACAACTTTCCTTCCATCATCATCAACTTTGCTTTGAGA
>Ga0194047_10002113_pt1 | contig 11559 bp, 11 predicted proteins | sample JunL225m_MetaG_2_FD_160070 | JGI IMG/M metagenome (GOLD analysis project Ga0194047, IMG submission 160070) | Anoxic zone freshwater microbial communities from boreal shield lake in IISD Experimental Lakes Area, Ontario, Canada - Jun2016-L221-5m | ecosystem: Environmental > Aquatic > Freshwater...
CTTCTGCATGCCCTATTCTCTCGTCCAGATCCATTGAAGTCACTGGGATCTGGGCAGATTCAGGGGCGTCTGTGGAGAGCGTGGCCTGGGTCTATGCGCAACACCCTCCTAGCGGCTCCGGGCAGCCTCCAGAAGCTGCTGGCGCCGCTGACGCTGGGCTCTGCGATCAGCCGATGCCGAGCGCTCTATAAAGGGAACATTCCAAATGAGTCAACACGTATACTAGGAGTAACAGAATTGACGAGTCAACGCGCCCTCTGTCGTTGCGAATCAAGGAGTGGTACGTGGCAAAACGGGCCAATGGGCTCAGCCAACAGGTGGCGGCTGATGCGGCGGGGATTTCGGTGCGTAGCGCTCAACGGATCGATCGCTGCTGCTGCAGCCCCAGGGGCAACAGCAGCAGCGCGGTCGCCATTGGCGCACCCGCGGCGATCCCCTGGCCGAGGTCTGGGAGAGCATGTTGGTACCGATGCTTGAGAAGGCAGCGCAGCTTGAACCCCAGACCCTGCTTCTGGACCTAGAATAGATTATGTCTGATGAGGAGTGGTTTCGTCGCAAACGGACCCTTCAGCGCCGCGTCGAGCAGTGGCGGGTCCTGCATTGACCCGGCCCAGGAGGCGATGTTCCTGCAGGAGCGGTGCCTTTTAGGGAAGGTGTAACTCCTTGACTGCCATTCAGGCGGCCTCGATTAAGTGTAACGCGAGGATCGGATCGGTCTCCTCTTGTGGCTTGTTGATCCACACTTCTTTCTGTTGGCGCCAGCAGCGAGTGGATCGGCTCCAGCGTTTTGGATGGGCCTGGCGGTCCGTCTCGTAGATATCGGCTCGCTGCTGGCAAATTGCCTTGGCGGTACCGCTGTGACGCTGGTGAGGCGTGACGAATTTGTTGCCGCTCTCGCGGTGTTGGTGGTTGTACCAATCCACAAAGGTCCTCACCCACTCGCACGCCTCCTCATTTCTGGCAGAGGGGGGTCCTTGGTGCGGAGCTTCTCGAGCTCCTTCTGCTCGGCCATCGTCAGCGCCGGCTTGGCGTTGGAATCCTGGGCTGCCTGCCGTCAACGGCTCACCTGCTCAGGAAATAGCCCCCGCTCCCTTCAGTAGCCGCTGAGCTCTGTGGAGTTCAAGCCGGCCGCCTCCCGCACCACCATGAGCTTGTCGGCAGCACTCTAGCCTTCTGGTTCCTTCTCGGATGCCGGCACCACTTCCCCATGCAACCGCCAGGTCTTACTCCATTTGTAGAGAGAGATCACGTGGTTGCTCAGCTCCTCTGAAATCCGGGCCACGCTCTGCTTATGCGGCGGGCTCATCCGCCTCCTCACATCAGCTTTGACGGCCTCGCAGTAGCGACGTATTGGTCATCTCCTCAAGCTCCCGGATGTCCGGATGTAAGGGGTGACATCTTTTTTGAACTTGGGGTCCCAGATTGGCCGGTGGAAAACCTTCATTAAAAGTGAATGGCTTGCCGGGAGCTTCGTCACTGCGACCAAAGGTTAAAGCAAATACTACTCTACCTGTCATGACCGAAGTGATGCCGCAATCAACTGCTTTCGTGATGTTTAGATGTGAGCCCAAGCACTTCCGTGATTAAATAAATTATCTTCGAGACGCCTTCGCGTTGGACAAAGTAATCTTCCCTGTAGTTTGGCAAATCCCCATGTCCGGATTCGGACACTTGTCGAACGTTCTCTACATATTCCGGCGGGAGAAATCGATTAATAGATGGATTTTCGACGATGGCAGTAGATGTATAGATATTCCAGTCGCCATATGTGTGATCAAGAACCTGCTTGTTGCCATAGATAATGAGTGGAATTCTCAGTGCCCAGGCAAGCTTGGCCAGTCCTGCCCCCCAAGGGGCAATAGCAAGTATTGCAGAAGATGCAAGGATCTCGAACTCATTGCTGATATCAGAGCCAATCAGGCTGAGCACTCTGGGTCTAAATGGAGAAGGAAGTATACTCGTAATGTCATTAACTAGCCCCAATTCATATTCAAGCAGCTGTAAATTCCCCTTCGAGGAAAACGCTACACCGCCACCCCGATTAAGGCCTGTAAATGCCAAGTTAAAGTTAGTATGCTCAAGAATATAATTAGATATTGCTTGAAGTATCTCGAATTGATTGGTCGGCATTCGATTCCCAGAACGTATGTTGAGTACAATATATTGATCGACTGTCTTGCTAGGTGCAGCGCTTGGCTCTGTATGTTTACTGTCTTGAAAGACCCAGCTAGCCAGAGGTGCGGTGTAATATTCTTTGACTCTATCTGCAAGAATCCTTGGTACTCTAGTCTGCCTGCTAACCAGCATGGATAGCTTTGGATTTCTGATCCAATACTCTAAACATAGGGGCCATGAAAATGCGTAGCTTACCGTCGACAAACTGCTTAATGCATCTCGTGAGAATAAGGCTTTATAGTCTAAGAACTGCTGGCGAGATTCTGGGACAATTGCATTTAAGTTTGTGACTTCGGAGTCTTTTTCTTCAGTCATAAGTTCTGCACAGTGAGCTACCGCACTAGCCTCAAACCAGATTTGATGCCCAACGTGGTTGCTTAACATAAGAAGAGTGGGAGTAACGCCAGCTCTGATATCGTCAGAGTTGGAGGAGGCACAAATTGACCTGTCCTCATCGTTAATCCTGATGGCGTAGACAAGCATTGAGGCAATCAGGGTGACAATAAGGGATTCTTGACTCATGGAGGTTCTGTAAATACGTAACGAGCATGTCTCGTATTCAAAAAAGCATGCCGCTTGGCAGGAAGAAGGCATGCATCCAGTGATGGTTACTGAGTAATTTATTGAGCCGCTCTCGCTGAAGGTGGTAATTAGTTGCTCGTAACCAGTATTGCCAAATGGCATAAATACTTTTCGAATATCCGAGCACTGAACGAAGCTCTTGCGAATTTCGTGCCCAGATGACTCCACTAGCTCCTTATCACAAACACTCTGGAGCCAGGCCGGCTGTTGATCAAGAGCCTCGTATGCTAGGGAGAGGATGCTTAAATCAATACGATCAAAAAGAATTGGCAAAAAATCTTTGTCTTGAATGACCTCAATAAGGAGGAGTGATAATAGCCGCGATTTAGTTTTACACAGATTCAGCGGCAAGATGCCCTGCTTGCTACAGCATCTATGGAAGAGAAATGAGCAGTCCAGCGCAATTAAGTCATAGATCAAGTCTAGTTCGCTTTTCCCCAGTAGATTACCTTGATTGTCTGATACCCAAAAGGATGTCTCGTTCGAAGAATGCTTGAGGGAAATCAGATACCTGCTATTAGAATGACTCCAAAATGAAAAAATTGTTTTTATTTCCCACCCAGGGTTGGTCAGCGGAAGCAGCAAGACCAATTGAGAGTAATCAGAATAAGCGGCCTCAATGAGCTTGCACTCTGCATTGAATAGGGCGTCCAAGGCAAATCACATGTAACTCATTCTTATTATAGCATGACTAATGAGCATCTCGCTGTCGCCATGCTGCCTGTCTGGAAAGATGGCGCCCCATCCACTGGATGTTGTCGTAGCAACGCTTCTACCTGACCAACTGATCTTGATCTTCTCGGCCTGCAGCTTGGCCACGAATTCCGATGAGGTGAACTGACATCCTTGATGGGATTGGAAGATCTCTGGCTTGTTGCAGCCCTCATTATATCAGGTGCATCCAGTCAGAATTCCGTGTAAATGTTTTTGTACAGTTTCCAACCGTGCACATTCCTGGAGAAGAGGTTCACGATCGCCACCAAGCAGAGAAAGCCTTTCTGAAGAGGGATGTAGGTGATATCCGTGGCCCACCCCTGGTCCACTGCCATGACCATGCAGAGACCCACCAGGCAGGTGAACCGCTCGGATGGATGACCAGGGACCGTGGTGCGCGGCTTCTGGAAGATCGCCCGAAAACCCATGCGCCGCATGGGGCTTTGCTTCCGGTCTCGGCTGATCTGGATTCCATCTCTGGCCAGGTAGCCCACCATCCGGTTGCTGCTGCTGAAGGGATCTTGCAGGTAGAGAGCATCGATCCTGGCCACGATCCGTAGTGTCGATTCCCCACTGGTTTGGGCCGGCAGTACAGCGTGAATCGTGCCAGACCCAGCAGGGCGCATTGCCAGTTTCCGCTTAGCTCGGGTTGGTTATCTTCCACCGGCTTCCGTAGTTCACGGCAATCAGAGGAGCCGAGACCTTTTTGAGGTACTCCAGCTACATCTAGAGCCGGCCGATCTGCTGGAATAGCTCAGCTTTCTTGGCCTGCCCCTCGTCCTTGTCCTTAGTCTGCTTGCCCCTGATGAACAGCTCGCTGTCTCCATCAAGCAGCTTCCGCTTCCACGGGCTCACCTGGGTTGGATGGATGGCAGGATGGATGAAATGGTCGGCGGCGACCTCCTGAATCGACTCCATGGCGACCCCCTGCCTTGAACTCGGGATTGTGGGTGCGGCGCTGATTCAACTCCTGCGGAGAAGGCTGCGCCTTCGGTAGGAGCCCCTTCAGGAGCGGTGCCCCGCCTTATAGGTTAACGATGGGGGCTGTCCGGAAAAGCCAGACCACCTCAAGGGCGACGGGCGCCAGTTCTTGGATCGGCCTACCGAGAGTCCCGCTGCCAAGCAGCTGTTCGAGCTCATAAGGGGCAGCATCGGCCATGGCCAGGGGATCGCCAACTAATTGCTAGGGCGTGCTTGTGGTTAAAGCGGTGCTTATGTAAAATGATGAAAGGCCTTCGAAGACCTTGGCTAAGCTTGTGCTACTCAACGACTCCAAATCAAACTCAATGTCAAAAAATAGGCAATATCTGGAAAGACTTGGAACTTCTATAAAGTCATCAACTCTAGATAGGCCTATATTGCTTGTATCCCATCAAGCCACCCTCACTGGTGCCCCCAGGGTTCTTGCTGATCTCGGCCGAGCGGCAGCTCAAATGGGCGCCTCTGTAGTGTTTCTTTTTGTAGAAGGTGGAAACGAACTCGAATCGTACTCCAGAATTGGCCATGTGTATTTGCTTTCTCAATTTAATAACAGCTTCGAATATGCAGCAAGATCAATCATATCGAGCCATGATCCACGCGTAGCAGTATTCAATACTATTACCACGACTCGTTATGCTGAGATACTGAAAAGTCTGGATCAAGATATTAGGTGCATAGGATGGATCCATGAACTCCCAACGGTAATAAACAGCTTTTTTGGCGGTCGAGAAACAGTCATTAATGCGCATACTTACTGTGATAAGCTCGCATTCGGATCGGATTATGTGCGCCAACAATTTGCAGTTGAGTATGGTCTTAATAGTGACTCTCTTTACGTATTACCTTATATTTGGAAGATGCAATTCCTGTCTAGCTCAATTAAAGCGATAGATCATAAGGCAATTCCAGCTGCCAGTATAGCAGATTCTTCAAATGACAAAAATACTATTTTGCTACTTGGCTGCGGTACGGCTGAACCCCGCAAAGGACTCGATATTTTCATCAGAGTAGCATATCAAGTTCTCGAAAATTGTAAAGAAGAACATAGGTCTAGAATAAAGTTTGCATGGTACGGATGTCCGCCTTACAGTGATAACTACGTCGATTTTTGCAAGTTTGACGCTAAACGGCTTGGCATCGATGAGTTTATTGAGTTTAAGCCTGTCTCTGACGAGTTTGCAGAGAGGCTTGCACAGGCAACAGCCTTTATGTTGACGTCAAGAGAAGACCCCTATCCGCTTGTAATTTTAGACAGTATGGCCAATGGAGTTCCCTTTGTCTGCTTTGAAGATGCTGGGGGAAGTGCAACCATAGCAAAATCAGGCCCAGGAATAGCGATTCCCTACGGAGATGAGCAGTTATTTGCAGAAAATATTAATTATCTCATCGACAACCCGGCCACATGCGAGCAATTGGGGCGCGCTGGGAAGAAAAAAGTTATCTTGGACCACAATAAGCGACACGTTCTTGAGATCTTTATCAGCCTATTGAATACTCAATCGTCGAGTGATCCTCTCAACCCTAATCTATTGTCTGCTGTCGAAGACAATCATCTCTTGGAGCATGGCAACATAGCAAGCGACGTGGATAATCGCTATCGAAATATCTTAGTAATTTCTTTCGGACCACCACCGCTTAAGCATATGCAAGCCGTTGAAGGAGGAGGTTTAAGGTGTTGGAATTTAGCTAAGGGCATGCAAGAAGCAATGCCGAATTTTGATGTAACTCTCATGTATCCGAATTGGTACGATACAGACGATCAGCCAGCTGAATATGATGGAGTCAAGCTAGCACGTTGGAAGGATAGGCAAGATATGCTTGAGAAGCTTCCCCACCATGAAGTCATCGTTGTAAGTTATTGCTATGGAGATTACTCGCTTGACATTGCAAATAGCATGGGCCCAAACCAGGTCCTAGTTCTTGATTGCTATGTTCCAATCCATGTTGAAATGTGCGCGCGTCGATCACCTGAGCGCCTCGAAGAAGCGGCGGCTTATGAAGTCGAGCGAGTGAGGTGGGACGAGGTACTCTGCAAGGGCTCCTTTTTCTTGTGCGCAAATAGCAATCAGATTCATTATTACCGCGGAATCCTACATCAACTTGGCAGGCTAAATCCAGTTAACTACGATAATGACCCTTTGATTCTTGCCCCATTTGGCATATCAAGAGATCTGCCTGTCCCTGCGGCTACACCAATTCAGGAGCTTGGCGTGCAGCCAGGCGTTAAAAAACTACTTTGGTTTGGCGGAGTTTATCCATGGTTCAATGTAAAAGTATTGTTTGATGCTGTTTCAAGGCTGAATTTAATAACCCCCTGTGTTCTTATCGTTGTAGGAGTTAGGAATCCATTTAACTCTCATCCACTATTTGTTGGCCTTGCTGCCGAAATTGAGGCTATGGCCCAGTCAGCCGACTATGCTGATCTAGTTCATTTGGTGGACTGGGTCCAATACCATGATCGCGCAAACTGGTATCTTGATAGCGACCTAACGGTAATGATTTCCCAGGAGGGTGTGGAAAATAACTACGCTTGGAGGACGCGATTAGTCGATTATATTTGGGCAAATTCTCCTGTTGCCACTTCAGGTCAAGACCCTTTAAGCCAAAGAATGATCGAGTTGGGCATTGCCGCAAAGCTTGACATCGGGACCTCTGAGCAAATGGCTCTTTCTTTGGCTAATGCTCTTGATGCGCTTCCTACTATGCATGAAAAGCTTAGAGAAAAGGGACCGATGCTTAAAGAAACTCTTTACATAGATAATATTGGTGCGCGTATTTGCGATATTTTGGTGTAGTACTTGCTCTCAGACCCTTGTTGCTCAGTAACCCTGGCTGTGCGCTGGTTAAAAATTACTACAGTGGCTATGGTCTGAGGTTTAAGCCTCCATTTCCTGGAATTGATCTGTTCACAGAATGTTTGAGAAATTGATTTGTCGCGAATGTCGCTTAGCCGATGGGTGTCAGTGATAGCATTGGAATGTTGTTAAATAGCACCAGACGTGGAACTCGCCCGAATGTTACCGCTGCTTAGGTGCCCCCGTTCTGGCCGTTCACTGATGTTTGAGGACGGCCGGCTCGTGAGCACGGCAGGAGAGTCCTACCCTCTCGTCGATGGTAAGCCGATCCTCGTGCGCACGATTCTTGCCATGCATCTAGCGAGTCCACCCGGCAACAATATCTCTCGCAACATTGGTGAATACTTGCCCGGTAATCACTACGCAGGCCCAGATGCCGTGATCCTGCACCTCGGTTCGGGGGATGTCCCTTCAACCGATCCGCGTGTGATTTCGATGGACGTCCTGCCTTGCCCGAATGTTGACATTGTTTGTGAGGCGGAGTCTCTCCCGTTTCGCTCTGATTCGATTGATCTTGTTGAGTCGGGTGCGGTTTTTGAGCACCTTCATGACCCGTGGGCCGCCATCGCTGAGGTTAAACGGGTCCTAAAACCGGGAGGGATTTTCCGGATCGACACGGCCTTCATGCAGGGCTACCATGGTTTTCCCGGCCATTACTACAACATGACGCCGCAGGCGGTGGAGACCCATCTAGCAGGTGATTACGAGCTGCTCGAATCATACGTGCCTGTATCCTCGAGCCCGCTCATGACCGTCACGATGGCCATTGACAGGTATCTCGGTTGCCTAACCACCGATCTTCAGAAGCGTCTCCTTGGCATGCCATTGGGGGATGTGCTCGACGAAATGCGGCGAGACCTTTCTCCAGCCAGCCCCCTTCTCGACGGATTTGATGATTTTTCGTCACGTTGTCTCGCTGCTAGCTTCGCCGTGGTTGCTCGCAAGCCGCACGACGATGCGATGCGACGGGCATTACTGCGACAAGCTGGTCCTGCCGCTACGGAAACCCGTCAGTCGCTGGTTCGTGAATACTACACCCGGAGGCTTGAGCTGATCCAGCGCCATCACGAGGTCGGCTACTATCGCCGGAAGGCTCAAGAGAAGCATGGGATTGAACGGCCTATTCGTATACCCGATGCGCTCCCCGAACTGCTCGAATACTGCCGATGCGCTGATCTCCTCGATGTCGATACCATTCGTGCAAGCTTGCAGCGGTTCGAGATCAAGGAAGCAGATTTACGAGAGATTCGCGATGAGTGGATTGGCCTCTATCTCGCCGACTCGCTTTGATATCGAATTATTTGGTCCAAATGCGTTGGATATGGCGAGCTTTGCCATTCAAGAATTGACTGCTTTGAGCGGCTATTCATCAAGTCAGGGCGCGGACTAGTCTGGGCGCCATCTCATCAAGAACTCTCGATATACTTTCGTCATCGGTAATGTGAGAAATGATTGCCCGATATATCTCACTCGCCAGCTTGATCAACATGGTATCGCGAGTACGTCCTGTTTCCGAAAAGTCTTTTTCTGTAAGGATTGCCCGTTGCCTTCTCAGGCTTTTATCGATAAATGCTGTTGCTTGATCAAAGGCTTCAGTACGGTCTTCAGTATAGTATTTTAAAATGCTTGCTGTCTTTTCAGGATCTGCGCCAAGTTCAACGAGCTTGAGGCAAGCCTCCAGAACACTGGCTGGATCTTGGATAAGGATATCAAAGCTGATGAACTTTCTTCTGTAGCCCCTTGTGAATTGCTCTGCTGTGAGAATCGAATGAATCCATAGACGCAAGGTGTTGTTAAGATCAGTGCCCTGAGCTTTGATTAGAGAATTATAAACCTCTAGGGGGTTTCTGATTGGGATGATAATGCTAGTCTCAATCAATCTCGATTCAAGCCAGGATTCGAGCCCAAGGATTAATGTGCAAAACCTTGGATCTTTAATTGTTGGCAGCTCTGCTCCTCTAAAGACTTCCGAGATCAAGTTTATCAGCGAAGATCGCCATTCGCGCGCGCTGATGCTTTCGCTCCAGCCTGCTGGCAGCGGTAATGAAGAGCTCCAATGGCTTTCCATTTTTTCCAGGAAGTCTTCATTGAGCTTTGCAATGCTTAATGATTCCCAAAATCCTTTGGGATTTACTATATTTGCAGGCATCTGATCTGTTGGTGCGGCAAACCCCGCCTGGGCCAGCATCCCGGTGATTGCTGATGTTCCACTTCGGTGCATGCCAAGGATAAAGACTAGGTGTGAAGCGATCTTGCCTTTTATTCTTGCCTGCTGAAGTTCGGCTTGGCTAGCAAGACTGTTGACGAAACCGCGTGCGTTTTTCGTGAGATCATGTCGTTCTAGCTCAGGTGTTATGCCAAGGCGGTTTAGTCCTGCTTCTAGATTGCTGATTGCATGGCAGCATTCCTCGTGTGCAAGTTGATAGTCCTTGTTGACAACATGTTTGTAGGCGAAAAGCAAGCTTGCTCTGTACAGGGAAAGGTTGCAAGCTGCGAGCGCGTCTTCGTTGGCCACTTCTGCCAGGTAATGGGTGCCATCTTCGGTTGAGTAAGGAGCTATGCTGACATAGTTGATGGCGTGTAATTGAGTGTTGTTCACCGGCATCTCTTTGGCTTGACTGGCATCAACACACAGGCGATTGAGCTTTCGCCAGGCGCCCGAGGTTGTCAGTGAAAAAACATCCGTCATCCCTCTTTTTCTTGCGTTGGTGATTGCTGCCTGTCGGCTAATCTCGCAAACACATCTTTCAGCGTTTCGAGCTGTTGATGAGTTAACCTAAACTGCGCCTCCAGTTGATTTAGTTTGGTCTCAGCTTCTTCGTTCTGTATGCGACTCGCTTTTAGCTCGGCATCTAGTTCCACATAAGTCTTTAGGGGCGTCTCGTGTCGGCCATGTTGCAGGTAATGGAGGATCAATTGATCGTCACCGAGGTCGCTAAGCTCACTGCTTACCTCCCTGTAAAGCTCTAAGGGCAATAGGCTTTTTATTGCTTGTCTGTCGTTGAGGCTTGTGGTTTCCTCCGTCTGGAGCTTTTGCTGTAATTCCAATTTATCGCCGGTTGTTTGTTGGAGCTCCTTTTGGGCGTCTGCCAGCTCGCTTCTGAGCATTTCGGCCTCGATCTGTAAATGATTGATTTCTGCGAGGGTTTGACTCTGCGCTTCCTTATGTTTCTCCCATTGCGTAGTAAGCTGTTCAAGTTTGGCCACTACAACATCCCTCTCTGCACGCATTGTCGCGCAATCGCTGTTCAGCAGTTGGTTGGCAGCAAGTAGGTCTTGTCTTTCCTTTTCTTTCTCCTTCAGTAACCAGTCTCTTGTGGCAACTGGGTCGCGATTCCAGATCGCCGAAGTTTGCGGATCTTGGCCAAAATTCTGCTCCGCGAGCCAGGCCTCTGCTAGCTGCATCGTTGCTTCTGGCCATGGCAGCATTAGTTGCACAGTTTGCAGCTGGCTGATCCAAGGCCCTAACCCCATCAGGGCCGCCAAGGGATCTCCCTGGCGCAGCACGAGGTGCAGAGGTGCCAGAGCCTGTTCCCCTTCACGCGGGACCCAGTTGTCCAGCAGGTCGCCGAGGCGCCGTCCACAGCGCTGCTCTTCATCAATCTGTCGCAAGTTTGGGAAACGCTGCTGCCAAATCGTGAGATCGCTTGGCCCATTCAAGCGCGTATCGTTAAAGCGGTGCCATCGCACAGTGGCTTCGTTTTCAGCCGCCAGCACCTCCTCGCAGACCAGCGCCTCTGGCCGATCCCGCAGCACTTGCCTGAGTTCTTGCGCTCTTTGGGGCTCGGCCTCCACCACCAGCAAGCTCCCCGAGCTTGGCAACCCTCTGGCCAGGCCGGGAAAACCCACCCACACCGTGAACTCCTCGCCGCTGCCCTGATCGGACGCTACTGCGGTTGTCTCTTTTGAGGTCATGGAGCTCAAAACAATAGGTCCAGCCCCCTTCGAGTGGTTTAACTCAAGAGGCCCGCTGACCCTCTCTAGCAGCGTCTTGTGGAGGCGTAGCTAGGGTTGGCCAAGGACACTAGGTTACTTCTGTGGTTGGAGGGGGCGTTTGGGTTTGGTAAGTCCCGTTCTGGTATGAGGGTCGTTGCGCGGTCCGGGGTTCAGGTGGGGATCCCCTACCGCGCAGGGCACTCGACTTAGGGAAGCTCTGGGCAACAAGGTCGTGAAACGCAGTTTGCGCTCCGATTTGTTCCTAATGAACGTTCTTGGTGCAGATTGAGGAAGAGTTGGCCTGATTCTACTGATT
>Ga0194047_10002114_pt1 | contig 11556 bp, 12 predicted proteins | sample JunL225m_MetaG_2_FD_160070 | JGI IMG/M metagenome (GOLD analysis project Ga0194047, IMG submission 160070) | Anoxic zone freshwater microbial communities from boreal shield lake in IISD Experimental Lakes Area, Ontario, Canada - Jun2016-L221-5m | ecosystem: Environmental > Aquatic > Freshwater...
GATTTACTATAGAAAAACTCTCTTTGGTAGTGGACCTAAATTGACAGCAGTTCACACCTGGAAAGCGCCAAAGCCCAGTTACCGCTTAGATACTAAGCGCCTTGAGGCTGAGCACCCAGACTTAAGCTCTCAATATCAAATGTTAGTCAGTAATTCACGTAGGTTAATTATTAAAGAGCTTAAAAGCGACAAATATAAAAACACCACTTCTAAGGAGTCTTTATGAAATCGAGTCCAAAAAAGCGCACCGGCGTACTCAAAGAATTGATGAGTCAAGATGGTAAGCCCAAGGAAAAGAGCTTACTAAATATTGCGGAAGATTTGGTAGATAGCAATCAATCTATCCTGAAATCTCAGATTAAGAATACTTCGTCCTCCAGTTTGCAGATCATCCAGATGCCGGGCTGCCAATATCAAGACCTAATAGACTCTAAAGCACCACCAAATAAGCCTGATCTGACACAATCGATTGCGCTATTTGAAAGGCTCATTCAAAAAGAATTGGCGAGTGCAGCTGCAAAGCTTTGTATGGATAGTGAAGAGCTGCAAGCTTGGATTGACTTACAAATAGAAGTGCCTGCAAAAACCATCCTAAGCTTATTACGCACTGCAAAAGAGACGGGCTTAGATCTCTTAAGGGAAGAAGTAGGGTTTACCCAATATGAAGATGGTAATTGGCAGGTCTACATAACAGTTGATGGAGCGATCAAGTTACTTAATCGCCATCCCGCATTTGATGGTGTTACTTTTAACCAATCTGAAAACCTCATTGAAGGAATACCAGAGTGGATAGAGTGCACTATCCATCGCAAAGACCGCTCATTTGCAACTACCACTCGAGAGTACTACTTAGAGGCCAGGAGTGAGCAAGCTATTTGGCAAAAAATGCCGCGCAGAATGCTCAGAAACCGGGCTATTCAACAATGCGCGAGATTAGCCTTTAATCAAAGTGTCAGCACTAGTTGTGCTTTATGAAAAAAACATCTTTTACAGCCATTGGCAGTTTTTTTAACATTGATTGATTTATAGCTTAAAGCCGGCCTCTGTTGCATCCTTATAAAACATCTTTACTGTATCTAACGAGTATTCATCTAGGTTGTAACCGACTAACGATAATTTTTTCAAAATATCGTTAGTTACAGTAATTACTTGGCAACCAATTTCGTCGGCTTGGAAAATATTCAAAAGCTCACGTGGGCTAGCCCAAATCAGTTCAGAAGCAGGCGCTACTCTCAATATTTCTACAGCTTCTGTCATCATCGGAACTGGATCAAAACCCGTATCAGCAATTCGACCAGCAAATACAGAAACATAACTAGGCACATTTGGATTTAATGAAGCTACGACATCACGCACTTGGGTGATCGTCATTAAGGCAGTTACATTTAACTTTACTTTTTGAGCCGCTAGCTTCTTGACTAATGCATAGCATGGCTCCTGCTTAGTATTTGTCACAGGAATCTTCACATACACATTTTCACCCCAGCTAGCAATTTCCATTGCCTGGCGCTCCATCTCAGAAAAATCATCTGAGAAAACCTCAAATGACAAAGGCTTATCTTTAATCACAGTCAGAATGTCTTTACAAAAGGCACGGTAATCAGTAATTCCGGCCTTTTTCATTAATGTAGGATTGGTAGTGAGCCCCTTAATGAAGGGTTTCGCATACATTTCCAACATTCCAGCCTTATCGGCGCCATCAGCAAAAATCTTTACTTTTAAGTCTTCTACTTTTTTCATTTAAATTCTCCAAGAATAATTTTTTCAGCCTCTAACAAAGAGGAGACTATGAAATCTGGTGTATCGGGTATTTTCTCTGAATATCGATAGTTTACAAAGAATGTTTTACAGCCTGCTGCTGCTCCAGCCTCAATATCACGCCAACGGTCTCCCACCATAAAACTTTTTGATAAATCAATTTGATACTCTTTTGCAGCATCCAATATAGAACCGGGTAATGGCTTTCTACAGTTACAACCATCTGAACTATCGTGATAGCAGGTTCTAAACTGATCAATGGGCAACTGCGAAGATAGATGAGCATTCATCTCTTCAATATCTTCCCTCTTAGCTGTTCCACGTGCCACATCGGGTTGATTTGTCACTACTATTAGTAGATAGTTTGCCGCATGTAATTTTTCTAGAGCCTCGCTAACGCCTGGTAGCACTTCAAGCTGGGTAATGTTAGCAGGAGGAAATGGCCTGCCATTTCGCACAATCGCACGATTAATCACTCCATCTCGATCTAAAAATACTGCACGCTTCATTTAAGAAATATCCCTAACTTACTTAACCGTCGATTCCCACTTAGTCTGATTCGCTTTTAACTTTGGATGGGAGACCAAGAGATGCCAGACTACTGCCTGAAAAGCTTCAGAATGTGGAGTTACATTTTCAGGATTAACGGTAGGAATGATGACGCATGCATCAGCAACCTTTGCCGTATATCCGCCATCACGTCCTACAACACCAACCACTTTAGAGCCTACAGACTTTGCAAGCTTTAAAGCTTCAACTAAATTTGGACTAATATTTTTTTCTAAATTTCCACCGCCAACTGAGAAGATAAACAACATATCTTTTGGGGAGAGTTTTGAGATCTTCAACCATTCAACGAAAATCGTCGGCCAACCTTCATCATTAGTTCTTGCGGTTAATTCAGAAACGTTATCGGTCGGAGCATAAGACTCAATACCAACAATTTTACGGAAATCATTTACAGCATGAGAGCAGTTACCAGCACTACCACCAACACCTAAAAAGAAAATTCTGCCGCCATCTTGTTTCACTTGAGCCAATAAATCAGCCATTTTTTCAATTGCAGCTACATCCATCTTTTGAATAATTTCAATGGATTCATTTAAATGTTGTTGTGAGTAACTCATTTCTTTTCTCTCGATGTTAAATATTCTTCAGTCTCTAAAATACCTTGGTGGGAGCCAATTTCATAAAAACGCTCAAAAACCTCAAATCCATATAACTGCTTATTGAGCGAAAGTTGATTATAAACCTTAGAAAGGTCAAATGATTCTTCAGTTGGGTATGTATTAAATACTCCTGAATTCAAGATCCCAAGTCCATAATCAATATAGTTCATATTGGACTTAATCTCTTCTTTGTTGTACTCAATTAAATAGTCATTCTGATATATAACATTGCTTTTATCCCATTGATTCTCATTTTTCAGCACTGTCATTAAACCTAATTTATTGCTTGATAAATAGGCTTTTTCAACAGATTTAAAATCAATCGGTAAATATGAATCGCCATAGAATATAAAGAAATTATTTCCAAGTAATGGTATAGCTGCCTTAATCGCTCCACCAGTACCTAAAAGTTTTGGGCCATCAAATGAATAACTTACTTGAACTCCAAACTGTGAGCCATCGCCCACAAGCTTTTGAATCATTTCACCCAGATATCCAATGCATAAAACAACGGAAGTAATTCCTTGCCCATGTAGATAGCGCAGTTGATGAAAAATAAATGGCTCTCCAGCAATATCAATTAACGCTTTTGGAATTGTTTCGGTAATAGGACGAAGACGGGTGGCTAAGCCGCCAGCCAAAATTGCTACTGGCAGCATTATGAGGACATCATGACTTTGGATCCCTCAAAATCAAACTTAAAGCGAACCTCCTCTAGGCCAGCTTTACTCATCGCTTGTCGCAATTGATTTCGATCTTTTGCCATGAACATTAAGAACCCGCCACCTCCGGCGCCCACTAGCTTGCCACCAATAGCGCCATTATTCATCGCTAACTGATACCACTCATCAATCTGAGGATTACTCATACCTCCTGAGCGACGCTTCTTATGCTCCCAGTGCTCATGCATTAATTCGCCAAATAAGGTTGTATCCCCAGCCTCTAATGCCGTCTTGCTCCTAAGGCCTAGATCTTTCACATAATGCAAGTTAGCTAACATTTCTGCATTATTTTCTTGTGATTTAACTTTTTGATCTTTCAAGATACCGCTAGCACTTCTGGAAAAACCAGTAAAAAATAAAAGAAGATTATCTTCAAGATCAAACATGGTTTCCATGTTGATCTTCAACGGAATAGCTGTGACACTGCCATCTCGGTGGAACGTAAAACATGTTAACCCACCGACTGCAGCAATATATTGATCTTGCTTCCCAATAGGCTCACCCAAAAGATCAATTTCAATATGGCAAGCCAATTCAGCTAGCTCCTCTTGGTGAATATGACGCTTACGATGGGTATACAGCGCCTTCATTAGAGCGGTAGTAAAGCTACCTGAAGATCCTAGACCAGTTCCCGCCGGAATATCAGCTAGCGTAGTAATTTCAATTTGGGGAGTACGAAAGCCCATTAAACCAAGAGCTTCACGAATAATTGGGTGATGCACATCAGCAATTTTCTCAACATGCTCTAGCTGTGAATACTTTAGGTAAATGCCTTCAGTAAAGGGGCGCATCACTGTCACATATACATACTTATCAATTGCTGCAGCAATTAAAAAGCCTTCATGATCTTCGTAATAAGAAGCCAGATCCGTACCACCACCGCCAAGTGTAATTCTTAACGGGCTACGCGCTATGATCATAACCAGATTCCTTATATATTTGTTCAATAATCTTCAACGCTTGAAGAGCGTCATTTAGTCCTGCGGCAGGCTGCCGATCTAAACGGATATCTTCATAAAATTCACGCATCTCAAGCGCCCATGAATCATCAGCCATGGGATATTCCCAGGAAATAGTTTCTGGAGGTCCCATTTTTGGCAACATTTTGTAATAGGTTAACTTTTCTAAACCATAACTACCGCCAAGGCCGCTTAGATCAAGTTTGCCTTCTTTTCCATAGACCTCCATGGAAAATAAATTCTTCCATTCGGTGCAGGAGGCATGCAAAAATGCGACTTGCTGTTTAGCTGTTTTGAGCAACATAAATCCATTGTCATCAACTGGCATATTCCAGAAATAGGTATGAGCAAAACCCTGAGTCTGAGTAAATTCTCCCAAAAACCATCTAGAAAGATCTATGAGATGAGGGCCTTGATCAATCAGCTCTCCACCACCGGATAATTTAGGGTCTGAGCGCCATTCTTGATCATAGCCAACTCTTGCGCCATGTCCATAGCGTGCACGAACAAACATTAAATCACCTAATACGCCAGAGTCGACAATTTCCTTAGCCTTTTGCAGTGAGCGATGATAGCGATGATTAAAGCCTACGTGAACTTTAATATTCTGTTTTTGAGCTGCAGAGATCACAGGCCCTAGTTCAGCAGCACTCCGAGCAGCTGGTTTTTCGACCAATACATGTTTTCCAGCAGCTATCGCTGCTAAAGTAATCTCAGCCAACGAATCATGTAAGGTAGCTATCACTATCAGATCAATCTCAGGAACCGCTAATAATTCTTTCCAACTAGAGTAAGCTTTTCCACCAAAGCGATTGGCTAACTGCTCTGCACGAGGTAAATTAATATCTGCACAGGCAACAAAATTTCCACCAACTCCTAAATGAGCAGCCCTTTTTTGACCAATCAACCCGCAACCAATAATGCCCACTCCTAACACTTTGGGTGCGGTACCTTGCTTTTCATTTTGTGACGTAACCTTAGTTAAATTCATCGTCATATATCACCCCAGTCCATTCCGCGCTCACGTCCAGTAATGCGCCGTAGCGTATACGCGTCACTAGCTTCTAATTCCTCAATATGTTTAGGCCACTCTTGCCAGCGGTCCCAGACAGCACTAATAAGTTTTCCAGTAATATCCAAGCTGGCATTACTGGCTAAAAAGAGTGCTAAGTCTGCCACCTTATCCATAGATGCACCACCTTGTGCAAAGACTTTCTGGGCAATCTCAAACTCACGCTTCCCAGATACCGTCATTCCAGAAGTGACCACTTGCTCTAGTAGATCAGTCTTCATGGCGCCAGGTGCAATACAGTTAACACGTATCTGTTGAGCTCGTACTTCTTGTGAAAGGGTTTCTGAAAAGCGCACTAGAGCTGCTTTGGCACTAGCATAAGCAGTAAAGTTCACCCGTGGCCCAGTGGCGCCACCGCCCGATAAGTTAATGATTGATCCGCCGCCGAAAGAGCTCATGAAAGGAAGCAATCCATGACATAAAGCAACAGGCGCCAAAAGATTGACCTGAATTGCTTCATTCCACAAGCTTGTACTATTTTCTACTAGAGGGCCGATAGGGCCATGAATAGCAGCGTTGTTAATTAGTACATTTAAGCTCGGTAACTGCTGAGTAATTTGCGAGGTTAAACTGGTGACTGCTTTAGGGTGGCTTAGGTCACAGGGAAAAGTGATGGCTGTTTGGTTGGGTCGTTTAGGCAATTCATTGCTGAGATTCAATAGGGCCTGGTGATTCCGCGCAACTAAAGCAATATTCCATCCAGCACTCCAAAAGGATTTGACTAAATGCGCACCAAGACCACGTGAAGCACCAGTGATGATCACCCAAGAATCTCTCATTAGCGAGCCTCAAACACCCATTCGTTCGCACGTAAATATTGCACCGTCTTTAGCACGCCTTCGTTAATACTTACTTTGGGTTTCCAGCCTAAAGACTGGATTTTCTGGGTATCTAAAAAAATAAATGGATTATCCCCAATCCAACCACGATCACCGCCACTATATTCCAATGCAGGCTTCACGCCTAATTCTTGGCAAATCCATCCAATGGAGTCATTGACCTCACAATATCCATCGACACCCAAGTTAAAGATGCTGACTTTTTCTGTAGCCTTATCCACCGCAAGTAAGATTGCATCAATACAATCTTGTACGTATAGATACGATTTTCGCTGCTTGCCATTACCTAATACTGGTAAACGACTAGGGTCGGCCTGAAGCTTTTGGTAAAAATCAAAGACATGGCCGTGGGTATAGCGCTCACCCAAAATTGAGACAAAACGAAAAATCCAAGACTGAAAACCAAAACCTTCACAGTAAGCGGCAATCAATCCCTCACACGCTGCTTTTGAGGCGCCATACAATGAAGTTTGAATTGGGAAAGGGCCATTTTCTGGGGTAGGAACAACAGGAGATTCACCATAGACAGAACCAGTAGATGAAAAAGCAATCTTTTTAACACCATTGGCGCGCATCGCTTCTAATACGTTATATGTGGCAATTGTGTTTTGCTCTAGGTCCTTGCGAGGATGGTCTGTGCCAAAGCGTACATCAGCATTAGCTGAAAGATGAAATACTATTTGACCGCCAGCAAAAGCTTTTTTTAGAGCATCCAAATCGAGGAGATCTATTTCGAAAAGGGTGAAATTTGGATTCACTAATGCCTTATCTAAAAAACGACGCTGGCCTGTAGAAAAATTATCAATTCCAATGACCGAATGACCTGCCGCTAATAGCCTATCGACTAGAGTACTTCCAATAAAGCCTGCACAGCCGGTAATAATTGCAACATTCATAAAAATCTTACCCTTTTATTTTAAATACCCAGAAATGCCCTAAAACGTAACCAATGGCCGATGTAAAGAGTACAGAAATACAGACTCCTAGATATGGTGATAATAATAGCCGCTCTACACAGATATTAACTATCAATATCGTGATGAGATAGTTCACTACCCACATCACCCCATAACGCCGTAATTGATCCCAATGGGCATCTTGCGTTGCCAAAAACGTATATTGCCGATTCATTAAAAAATGAAACATTGTTGAAACAAAATAGGCCAAACTAATCGACAGCAGGTAATGGAACAAGAATACCGACTGCGCAATCCACATGATTAAAAAATAAATCAGCGCAGTTAAACCACCTACGCATGCAAATTTTAAAAATCTGACCGCATGTGTATTTTTAAATATATTAAGCGTCATTGCCACTTATAGATGCTACCCTGGCTTCTGGGCCGTAACGAGTACTCTGATTCCAAAAGGCAAAGCCACTCTTTGAAAGTATTTTGACTCTAATTTCATTGCCCAATTGACCAGTGGACTGCTGCCCGTCTTAGATGCTCTATCTTTAACTACAGTTTTTGCATTATTTTGAGGTAACAGTTTATTTAAGTATTTGACAGATGCAAATGCGGGAAAAAGAATGGTGCCCAAATGGGACTGTCTGCATATATGAAATCCCACTTTTCTCAGTTTATTTTTTAACTCAAAGGCCGAGTAGCGCCTAAAGTGCTGCAACTCTGCATCATAGTTATCATATAAACTTTGGCCTGCAGGCACTTCAATGATCAATTTTCCACCCGGCTTTAGCAATTGAAAGGCTTGCTTAAGAGCACCCACGTCATCTTCAATATGCTCTAGTACATTTAACATAATCAAAATATCAACACTACCCTCCGGCAATGGGCATTTTAATAAATCAAATCGAAGTAGTGGAACCCCCGGCATAGATTGCGCTAAACGATAGAGGGGCTCTTTAACTACATCAGCCCCTATCACCGAGGCGGTTGGAAAAAATTGCACTAAATCCCGAATCAAAAATCCTGAAGAGCACCCAATCTCCATAATGACAGTGCTGCTGGAAGGATTGCATTCCTTTACTTGCGATATGGCATCTTGTCTAGATGCTATATCAATAGGATGACCATCTCCAGATGCTTCTTCATGAAGTGCAGTGAGATCATCAGACCAACCTGCAAAATTTTCACTGTACTCAAGAACTGGCTGAGTAAGTCCATCAATTAAAAAATGACGGCCATCCCAGACTGGGTTATTTACAAAACCTGCAGGAGGTGGAAGCGAGAAAGGAAGCATTACTTTACATCCTGAAAGTTGATCTTTTTATCGACAATGTACATTGGTCTTCGCTTAACTTCATCATAAATCCTACCAACATACTCACCAATTAAGCCCAAACCCAAGAGCTGTACACCAGAAAAAAAACTGATTAATAAAACAGTGGTTGATAGCCCTGGAGTAAGATTAATTCCAAGCAGTTTTTGCAATAGATACCAGCCACCCAACATAAAACTTAAGCCGGAGAGAATAAATCCACCAATAGACATGATAGAAAGAGGCTTTGAGCTAAAACTAATTAAGCCGTTAAGTCCAATTTTTAATGACCCTGTGAACGGGTTGTAATTTCCCTTTCCTGATAAACGAGGATCACGGTCATATTCAATAAATGCTTGTTTAAATCCGACGTAAGCAACTAAACCCCTTAAAAAACCATGTGACTCATTAAGCAAGCGAAGTTCTTCAATCACTCTGCGAGTCATTATCCGGAAATCCCCTGTATTACGAGGAATTTGCACGTCACTAAAACGATTAATCATGGCGTAGCCAGTATAAGCAATCAACTTTTTAATAAAGGTTTCACCTTGTCGAGTTCGCCTCTTGGCATAGACCACCTCGTAGCCCTCTTTCAATTTTTCATACATAGGCAAAATTAACTCTGGAGGATCCTGCAAATCAACATCTATCACTACACAGTAATCACCAGTGCAAGATAAAATTCCAGCCATGGTTGCAGCAGGCTGACCAAATCGTCTTGAGAAAACTAATAATTTAATATTTTCATTACGATTAATTTCCTCTAGTATTTTCTCTTCTGTATTGTCTGGAGATGGGTCAAGGCAAAAGATGATTTCATAATCAATATCGATAGATTTGAAAATGCCCTCAACTCGTGATAGAAAAGGGGAAATATTTTTCTCTTCTTTGTAAACCGGAACGATAATTGATAGAGTGCTCATAGATATATCTGTAAATTAATCTTATTTATTCAAAAAAGATAGGTGGGCACTTGTGAAGAAAAGTGCAACCTCTCTTGTATCGCTGGAATTAGCAATAAAATCAGCAGGGCGCCCAAAATTATTAAATTTGAACGTAATTTTACTAGCGCTACCTGATTTCAGAAATAATGGCAGTTGAATTTTGGTCCTCTCTTTAATTGAGAACGACTTTATTAATTTTTCATTAAGATACACATCAAAATTTTGAGGCTTACTAGCTACAGGCACAAATGGTGAAACATCAAAAGTAAGCTCTGCTGCTTTATCATTCAAAAATGCCGGGTGCGCTAACTTAAAATTTAGTACACGTTCTTTAGACCATCTTCCATCTACTTCAACGCCATATAAATTATCCCAAGTTAGTAATTTAGATAGAAGCCCACAATTTTCAGCCCCAAAGAAATAATCCATCCCCTCATCCTTACTAGTCAGCGTGTATTTATGAAGGGGATCATTTTTAACAGCACAATTCCGTACGACATAAAAATCAATTGGAGAGGCAATGTCGACAATATTTACAGAAGGTCCATACCACTTATTCAAAGGGTATAGAAAATTATTTTTTGACAACACGTTAAAGGCAATAAAAGTATCCACCCAATCATCTGTATCTAACACTACATTCGCTATAGTATCTTTAGCCCTTAATTCAGATAAATTTTTATATACAGGGGTATATGAAAAGAAATACTGAGAAGAAACATTAGAAAAACTCATTAAACTAATAATATAGCAAAATGATATTACAAGTAACCTTGAAATCTTAGTATTTAAAAACCCATTTATCAGTGTGCCGGTAACAATGAATCCAAGTGGTAACAAAATAAATGATGCTGCTTTCCAATATTGATAGTTGTTTTCCCTTGGCAGAAACCACTCACTCAAAAAATATATAAGGTATAACAATATCCATGCTAGTAAAATATACGAAGAGTGCTTAATTTTGTGTTTAAGTATCAAAAATATATATAACAGTAAAAATACTAAGATTAAAATTTGAGGTTTTTGCCATATTGCCTGCACTGGAGTAATAGTTGGCCACCCCAATAACATTTGTGGCACTTGTGTTGGTAAGCTCCATCCTGCAATAATTATGGCTGCTGATATTGACTGATTGTAGAAATGAGTGATTAATGGTGGATATAAAACAGCACATATTCCAATTATCATTCCTATATCAAATGCTAATTGCAGCAAATATTTTACTGCCAAAAAAAATCCTGCTTTAGATGGGGCAATATTTAATCTGTAGAAATTTAAAGCACAGACTATAAATAGAGCGCATATCAGATAGGCAATAAAGCCAGATTGATAACTTATAAGGGAAAGAAATACCCAGGGAAAAGTGAGGAGTATTCTTTCAAGTCGACTATAATTGTGTTGATTTGCATACAAATAACTATAAGAGGCAAATATGATGAAAAAACCACCAAGTAGTTGTCCTAAGAAGTAATTGGAAATGATATATAAAAATAATGGATTTCCAATTATCAGAATTGAAACCAGAATTGATGTAGATCTCTCAAAGCCATTTTGAGCTAGAATTTTGTAAAAAATAATCTGATAAAGTATTGCTATAATCAGAATATTTAGACTAGAAAATTCTAATGTATTTCTAAAAAATAATGTTGGAAATATGCCATTGATTATGTAAGATCCAAAAGCATCCTGCCTTACTCCATCCCATATTTGCTGCCCAACTGGCATAATGTGCGTATAATTTCCATATCCGCTAATAGTATTTGAGGATAGGGCCCAGTTAAAAATATCATTATTAGGTCCTGTTTGTATTAAGCCTCCTTTAAAAAAACCACTTATTAAAATCGCTAAAATTGTTAGAGAAACAATTAAAAAG
>Ga0194047_10002116_pt1 | contig 11551 bp, 7 predicted proteins | sample JunL225m_MetaG_2_FD_160070 | JGI IMG/M metagenome (GOLD analysis project Ga0194047, IMG submission 160070) | Anoxic zone freshwater microbial communities from boreal shield lake in IISD Experimental Lakes Area, Ontario, Canada - Jun2016-L221-5m | ecosystem: Environmental > Aquatic > Freshwater >...
GCGGGATTATTGCCTTTACTTCCAATACATTTATACCAATCCGGCAATGAGCCTGGTTCAAAATGACCAGCATATATTTGTTCTGGTCAGAATAGGGGAGATCAATGGCTTTGGCTATCTCGCGGGCGCGTTCAAATAATGTTTTCTCTACTTGTTCTGCATCGGTCAGCTTAGCCTCAACCTCAGGGGCGGTGGAAGCCAACTTTCGTGAATTATGTTGTGCAAGATATTGTTGCAAACGGTATTGGGTAGCAGCGATTGAATTTAGATAGGGATTCATAATTTCTATAACCTGTATCTATTAATTATCAAATGTCTTTTAATTTTCAAACTCCGTCTGATACTGAATTTCTTTTAACCCCGTGCGTACCAGATTCAGCAGTTCACCGTAGGTAATACTGGGCAAATTAGGGCTGTGCTCGGTAGGGTTTGAATTTTCGAGGATAGAAATTATGCGGTTGTAAGCACGCGCCTGACGTTGTTTATTTCCAGCTTGTGCTTCAAGGCTGATAAGGTAAAAATAGCCTTCTGGTTTGTGCGGTTCCAGATATACGTACTTTCTCGCCATTTCCAGTGCCTTGAAGGTGGCGTTTTGTTCCTGATACAAAGCGACAAGGTGCAAATAGAGCGCGGAGTTCAGCGGGTCTTTTACCAGCTTTTCTTCTAAAGGACTGATTTCAAAAACTATTTCAGGCTGCAAAGTAGGGTTTATGCTCATATGTGCCTGCACCTTTTCCGCATTTATGCGCGAAATTTTGGGCGAAATCGGAAATTCATTTTTAACCAGCAGTGGGCGGCGTAAAATTCTGTAGTTTACCGTATCGATTATCTCAAAATCTTCGAAAAGTTCTTTTGAATATTCGCTTGGAGTGATTACCAAAAAACCGCCCGGCGCGAGGGTCTGGTACAACCGTTTTGCTACCGTTTTGATAGTTTTTTGATCAAAATAGATAAAAACATTCCTGCAAAAAATGAGGTCGTACATGTAAAGGTCAGTTTTTAGGGGTTGGGAAGTGTTTTCCAGCAGGTTAAGCCATTTAAACTGCACATTGCGCCTGTATTCTTCTTTAATCTGTAAATTTCCCCTGCCTTCTACCTGAGTAAAAGCCTCCTTGAATCTGCTTTGATGCCTGAAACTATTTAAGCCGTACACTGCCCGCCGCGCCTTTTACAAACGGCTTTTGTTTAAATCGGTGCCCAGAATATATATTTGCCAATCCTTGCCTGCGAAATATTTATTGAGAAAAATAGAGAGGGAATACGCTTCTTCGCCACTAGAACAACCGGCGCTCCAAACTCGTAGGCTATGCTTGAACGCATCAAACTGCTTGACCAACTCCGGCAATACCTCTGCCGCCAGCATCTCATAAGCTTCATAATCCCGGAAGAAGTAAGTTTCGCCAATAAGCACTTCATCAAGAATCGGCTGAATCAGTTCCAGCACTTTGACAGGATTAAAAGAAAAACGCTCGACCAGCCCAATCAATTCTTCAGGGTCTTTATTTATATGCGTTAAACCGCTCTCAAGGTGAGAGAGTAACTCGGCATTTAGACCATCCGGAAATTTAAAGCCGGTATAGTGGCTAACTATATTTACCAGCGCTTTTACCTGTTCGTTGTTCAGTTTCATATCAATTCGTCAATTTGCGGTCATATTAGCAAACGCATTAGTACTGAATCTTCTTATCAATGCTGCATTATTCAGAACAGGAACGAGTCCAATCTCCAGTTTTGCGATAAACTCAATAATTTCGTTATCCTGCGCATCTGTTATCACCTCTGAGATATTTTTAACTTCATTGGGGCTTTCGAACTTTAGCACCTGATCTACTAGCAGGCAAAGTTGCGGTACGGTTGAATCTGTACCGTTACTTAAAATCAGCATATGTTGTTGTATCAAAGGGAGCTTGAAATCCACACCAAGTAACTTGCTGCCATTGATAACCGAGAGCAAGGTTCCGCGATAGTTGATAACGCCACAAATCGATTCGCTCGAACCCGGCACAATGGTAATTTGCACTGCTTGAATGATTTCTATCAGAATCCCCGTTTCGAGGGCGTAAAACTTATTTCCAATTTCAAAAGTCATCAAATTAAGCATCGGTTTTATTTTTACGATTCCGCTTTTGCTGCGCCATTATTGCCCCGACCCTCGCCACAAGAGTGGTGAGTTGCTTGTCACATAAATATACTTTGCTATCCAGATCGGCTATATTGAGAGCTTCAAGGCTATCTTTGGTTGTGTTCAAAATTATCGGCAAGTCCTGATTATGTGCGTGCAGCTTCCGAATCAATTCGAGACCGTTCAGGTCGGGCAAATTCAGGTCGGTAATAACTAGGTCATATTGAGAATTCAACGCTTTTTCCAGTCCGGCGCTACCGCTCGTTTCGGTGTCAAGCGCGTAGGTAGGGGGTACAAATTGCATCCCCGCCAGTTTCAGGAAGAAAGAACTATCATCAATGAGTAGAATATTTAGCATAATTCGGTACAAGCCTTTCGATATATGCCAGCGTTCTTGAAATTGAGGCTGTCCTCATTATTTAGTATATTATATATGTAAATAATTTATTAAAATAATTTCACATGCTTATAAAATTAATTTAATAAGATATATTAAATAACTATTGCGTTAAATGATAAAATAATATTGAATATGGGTTTCCCTATCAGCCGCACTCACTAGAAAACAACCTGATTTGCATACTGCTCAATAGCAAGCAACATGGAAATACAGGCATTACTCCAGAGAATGCAAAGGAACTAATATGCGTGTTCTTATCGCTGAAGATAATAATGTCTCACGTCTGATACTTAAAACTGCCCTCCAAAAAGCCGGACATCAGATTTTTGAGGTAGATAACGGCATCACCGCCTGGGAATTGTTTCAGAGCAACGAGGTAGATGTAATTATCAGCGACAGAATGATGCCGGGAATAGACGGCATCGAGCTTTGCACGCGCGTCCGCTCTTTGCCCCGAAGCATTTATACCTATTTCATTTTCCTCACTTCGATGGATAACAAAAGTCAGTTGTTGGACGGTATTAATGCTGGAGCAGACGATTATTTAACTAAACCACTCGATGTTGAAGAATTAAAGATTCGACTCTATGTAGCCGCGCGAATTACTGAACTGCACCGCAAGCTGTCAGAACAAGCCGAAGAACTGAAGCGATTAAATCAACTGAAAAATGAATTTGTTTCAATTGTCAGCCATGAGTTCCGAACACCGCTTAGCAGTATTTTGTTTTCGGCACAGTATTTGCAGCGTTACGAAACAACCGCTAGTGCCGATAAAAAATTGAAACATCAGGTGCGAATTGAAGATTCGGTAAAGAGCATGATAGAACTGCTGGATGAAGTTTTGCTGGTGGGTAAGGCTGAGGCAGGCAAGCTCGATTTCTTACCTGAGCCGCTGGATTTAAGCGAATACTGCCGCGATTTAATTGAGGAATTTCAGGAAAGAGCGGGGGCACAATACAGCCTGGAATTGGAACTAAAGTACGCCGTCAATTACACCGATTTCAGCGGTGATAAAAAATTACTGCACCATATCCTCGGCAACCTGCTTTCAAATGCCATCAAATATACTCCACAAGCCGGAAAGGTTACACTTACGCTCGATTATCAAAGCGATATTGTGGCGCTGAAAGTAATAGATCAGGGAATTGGAATACCGGAAGCGGATCAAGTGCGTATGTTTGAGAGTTTCCACCGCGCAAAAAATGTCGGCAATATCTCCGGTACCGGTCTTGGTCTTTCAATTGTGAAACGCTGTGTGGATTTGCATCAAGGTAGCATTAAGCTGGAAAGTCAGGTAGGGGTTGGCACTACCTTTATTGTGACACTGCCGCGTATTCCCGCCGCAAGCCCGGCGATAGTAGCGCAAGGTTAGAAAGTATAATTATGGCAAGAATTCTGGTAATTGAAGACGAAGAAGCAATCCGGGACGATATTCTGGATTTGCTGGAGGCGGAGGGTTTTGAAACCACCGGGGCGGAAAACGGCGCGGTTGGGGTTACTACTGCCCGCTTCAAGCTGCCGGATTTGATTATATGCGACATCACTATGCCCGTACTGGACGGCTACGGAGTGCTGGAACAGTTGCGGAAAACGCCCGAAACTCAGCTAATCCCTTTTATTTTTCTGACGGCTATGGCCGACAAGAATCATCTGCGGCAGGGCATGAATCTGGGAGCAGATGATTATCTCACCAAACCAGTAGATAGCGATGAATTACTGCACGCAATACAAACGCGCTTGAGCAAGCAAGCCTCCATTAGTGAAGCCACTCAAAAGCAGCTTAAAGAATTACTCGACAAGTTAAGCGACAGTTTACCAGAAGAATTTATTGAACCGCTCTCGGTTATTATGCTGTCCTCCGAGATTTTGATTAAGCACGCCGACACGATGAAGGCTTTTCAGTTGGAAGAGTTGGGTCAAAATATTAATCGTACCGCCGCTCGCCTGAATCGCATGATTCAGAACCGGTTGCTGATTTCCAAACTTGAACTGCTGGCAAAAGAACCTGCAAAAGTCAATTTATTGCGCAGCCTACAAATTAATGAAGTCAATATGGCAGGAGTAATCAGCAGGTTCACAGCGATGTTTAAGGAAAAGTCTCGCCAGTACCACCGCATGACCGACCTTGACTTGCAATTAAACCCAGCGGCGGTGCATATCTCGGAAGAACATCTAAAGAGAATCGCGGAGGAACTGGTAGAAAATGCCTTTAAATTCTCCAGAGCAGGTTCCGCAATTACAGTGGTGAGCGGTTACAACCAGCGGCATGACCGTTATATTTTCGCAGTTTATAACTACGGTAAAGAGTTTGATCGGGGAATTTCAAACAGGTTTTCGGGCAGCGGCATTCTTAAAGACTCTGATGATGCGAAATGTCTGGGTTTAACAGTAGTCAAACGCATTCTCGAACTTTACAATGGGGATCTGATTATAGACTACAATTCAGGAAGGCAAACTGTGGTAGCAACCCGATTGCCACTTTAATAATCGTCCTGTGGGGTATTCGTCTTAGCACTAACTGATAAATAGCACATACCTACACAAAGGTATCGCCTCAATTTTTGGGGTAAATGCAGTGAGAAATGCCATAATTGAACCTAAATCTGCTCAATTTTTGCCTACATTCCTCGAATTATTAAGAGGATACCACAAAGAAAGTGTAAAAAATGGACGAGAATAGCTTAAATGTGAAAGCAGCGGTGACAGATATTAGTAATGCCATAATCGATTTCACCATGCTATCAAATTTGTTAAAACTGGCAGACGGCAGCGAAGAATTTGTATTAACAATTGTTGCGCTATATCTGGAAGACACTGCAAATTTATTCAATGAGATAAATCGTAATTTGATGGCGTATGATGCCAATGCCCTTATGTTTAATGTGCATACCATCAAGGGTAGTTCTGGGAATGTAGGAGCACATGCGGTTATGGCGCAATGCACCGAGATTGAAAATCGGCTAAGTGTCGGGGATTTAACCGGAATTGAGCCACACTTTAACCGCCTAAAAATGGAATTTGAAAAAGTGAAGGGCGTTTTGGAAATAAATAACCTGATGCCTATTTTGCTCAATCTAAAAAGCCGCTTCTAATTAGAGGTACAGCAAAAGTGAGACAAAACCTTTTTTTGCTGCAGCTCTGAATTCATACTGATATATTGCAATTTTTCATTGCATCTTGTGATATGGATTATACTTAATCTGGCTAATAGCTTAATTAGCATTAGCACTTTCTTAAATACTAGGCACAAGTCGGGAAAGTTAAGGTGCATTATGCTCAAGCACAGGCTTCTTCACTTTATTTTACTCTTTGGTATTACTACTACACTGATTACTGATAGCCTTGTTTTTGCTCATATTTCTGAAGCAGCAGTTTATCAAGCAAGTGCCCAGAACAATAGCCGGGAATTTCCATTTTACAGTGAAAATGAAGTTCCCCGCGAAGTTCAATTGAGCGGTGCCAGCGATCAGCGTGACTTTGACTTTCCCGCGCCTTTCTATGTAGCTTTGGGTAAAAATTCTGCGCTGAACCTAATGCTGTCACACTCGCCTTTACTACTGGGAGATCGTTCGGCGTTGACCGTTTATTTGAACAACCAGCCACTTGATTCTATCAGGCTCGATAGCTCAAACAAGACTGATTATCTCTGGAAAGTAGCTTTGCCGGAGAATGTAAAACCGGAAGACGGGCGTTATCGCATCAGCCTAAGCGCAAATATGCGTACCAGCGATATTAACTGCCCACTACCGGATGACCCCGCCAGTTGGATTAAAATTGATGCCGCCTCAACGGTTCAATTGCAACTGTCTAGCGATAGTGCTAGCCCCGATTTAAAAAACCTGTCGCAATATTTCTTTTCAAGCCGCTCACTTTTAGATCGCCAAATTACGGTGGTTGCTCCTGAAGTTCCCACTGATAAAGACTTGAGCCGGGTTTCACAGCTTGTAGCGCGGCTAGGTGTAATGGCGGGATTCGACGGGCTGAACCTCAACCTGAGCTATGGTGTTCCTAACATTGCTTATGCCAATCGGATTTATATCGGCGGGCCTGCTTTATTCCCGCTTCTTTCGGAAATGAATTTAAAACTGACTGCTGGAAGCGATGGCTTCAAGGGCGCAGACAAGGAAGCGGGTGTTTTACAACTTGCTTGGAATCAAAACGGTAACGGCGTAGCACTAGTGGTTAGCGGCAACTCGGATAATGCGGTTGATAGAGCGTTAGGAACGTTGCTAGACAGTCGCGGGTTGAACATATTGCAAGGCGAATATTCCCTAATCCAGCCTGATAGCGAATACAAATATTCGCCTGAAGATACAAAACTTAACCTGAATCCTGTGCCAAAAGATGGGCGCAATATTTTTGCCAATCTCGGCTATAACAACCAAACCGCACGTGGAATCGGTCTTAAAGAAACTCGTTTTAATTTCTTTATACCCGGTAGCAATACTATTGATAGTGATGCCTTATTAGGGATAGATTTGAGCTATTCCGGAGCATCAGACTCGAAACGTTCTTCCCTGAGCATAGTAGTAAACGACGTGGCATTGCAGGCTATTCCCTTGACAAACCGAATGCCCACCACTACTCCAGCCTCTAATACGGAGGTAAAGCCCGCACGCCTGAACCTGTCTATCCCTTCAGATTTATTGCGAAATGGCGATAACTCGCTGGTATTCAGATGGAATTTTCGAGTTGACCACGAAACCTTGCCTTGCTACACCGAAGAATCCAGCGACTTGTGGGGTACAATATTCCGAACTTCCGAGATGACAATCAAACTAGGGGAAAGCGGGGCTAAGAGTTTTGACCTAGGGAGCGTTCCCTATCCATTTAGCGGCAGTAAAAACGTAACGATGGTGGTTATATCGGAAAAGTCCTCTGTTTCTGAAAGGCGGGTGGCAGCGCAATTAATCGCCGAGTTTGGGAGAAGTGAGCCGTTTGGTAGGCTGGATCGAATTTTGCTGGTACACACCGATAAAGTAAGCAAAGAACAGTTGGCTGGGAATAACATTGTGCTGGTAGGTACGCCCGTCAGTAATCAGATATTAGCCGATGTCAATGCTAAGCTGCCGATTAAATGGGATAGCGATACCAGCCGGAGCTTGTCAACTCAATGGGGCTTAAAACTAGCAATAAGCGATGCTGGTACTCCGGCTTTGCTTCAGGTTACGTCATCTCCTTGGGGGCTACAGCAGAATGATAGCTCCAGCACCTCTCAATTTGGTTTGATGGCGGTTCTAGTACCTGCAAATATGAAGGAGGACTATCAGGAACGCTTTGTAAATAGCATTGCACGCCGTCTTTATGTCGGCAAATATGAAGGAAATGTGCTAGTCGTAGATAGTAGCGGAAAGGCGACTTCGCTTAACACCTTGAAACAAACTCAGGCGATTGACCCCTCCGGTTTGCCGAGCAGAACCGCTTCGGTTAGCGTGCCTCCTACCATTAATCCAGTAGATTCTGGGTTGCCTTCTGGGACTCCGGCAAAAACTGGAAGCACCACCAGCGTTAGTAGAGATAATTCGGCTATATTTCTGGGCGCAGCCGCTGTAACCGTATTTCTGGTGGTAGCCTTCATTTTCTTTGTAAGGCGTTCCCGTAAAACAGGTGGTGGAGGGCGATAATAATGTCAGAGCCAATACAAAAGAAATCTCTGGTAATGGTAGTGGATGATAACAATGACATCCAGCTAATGGTTAGAACCGTCCTTAGTAAAAATGGCTTTGAAGTGACAAGTGCCTACAATGGAGTTGAAGCACTTGCTACAGTTGGAAGCATTTTACCCGATCTGATGATTCTCGACATAATGATGCCGGAAATGGACGGTATTACTCTTCTAAAAGAATTAAGGTTGCGCCCGGATACCCGCCATATTCCGGTTATTATGCTGACCGCCCGCGACAATGAGAACGACCTTGCCGCGACACTGGGTTTGGGCGCGGATGATTTTCTGGGTAAGCCCTTCAAATTCGATGAGCTAGTGGCAAGGGTGCGCTCCAAGATAGCGCGACCTCCTGTTCCAGTTTCTGCATTGACACTCGATAGCCAGACCAACTTAATCAGCGAAGCGCGTCTAAAGGAGGAGGTGGAAAGAGAACTAGAACGCTCTCAACGTGGCGGTGGTCCCGGTTGCCTTGCCCTGCTTGATTTGGCAGAACTTGGGCAAGTTACCTCACAATTTGGGCTGGCAGCAGTCAGCAAGGTTTTACGTCAGGTGAGCAGTCTACTAAACAAGGATGCCCAAAATATCGATACAATAGGCTGGAACCAGAACGGGAGTTTTATGTTATTGCTGCCTGGAACGCCTTTTAAAGCGGTTAAGCGGCGGCTTGAGGTAATTTCTAGCTTGATTTCGAGTGCCTCCTTTGAAATACAAAACGGCGATGAGAAATCTCTACTAAGATTTACGCCCATTATCGGCTTTAGCATGTTTGAAGATGCTAACACCTCGCTAGAGCTTATCAGACAAACCCGATTGGCGCACCAGCAGGCTTCGGCACTACTGGATATGCAGCCTTATCATTATCATAACGGGCTATTGGAGAATATAAAGGTTTCAAGCACAGCGGATTATATTAGTACCATAATAAATAAATTACAGATTCCGATTCAAATTACTATTGTAATCTTAGTGGGCTGGATTTTCCCTTTTTTTCTTTATATCGGGCTAGATGCACTAGAAATAGATATTGCGCCCGTAATGTACAGTGCTATTGTAATATCATATCTTATTCTTGGCGCAATAATCTGGGCGGAGGGGTTGCTTTCCAGCAAAATCGAGCGTCCAACCGCTAAAGCGGAAAATCTGGTTTATCCCACTGCCAGCGCGATAATAACAGCTTATCTGCCTGAATGCGCCGCCAGTATAATCGAAACTATTGAGAAATTCTTGCTACTAGAGTATCCCGGTAAGCTTCAAATTATTCTTTCGTACCATTCCTACCAGACTATGCCGATAGAGGACGCTCTAAGAGAAATTTCAAAACGAGATCCACGACTGGTTTTGTACAAGGTGGGGAATAGTTCCACAAAAGCTCAAAACATCAATGCGGCACTGGCAAATGTAGTAAATGGTGAGTTTGTCGGCATCTTCGACGCAAACGACTACCCCGACTCCGATAGCTTTAAAAGAGCGTGGCAATGGATGGTTTCAGGCTATGACGTGGTGCAAGGTCATACGATTATTAGAAATGGTGATACTTCGCTTATCAGTCGCCTTTCCGCCATCGAAACCGAAACCTATTATGCCGCCTCGCTACCGGGAAAAAAGCGGCTTGGGCGAGGGATGGTGTTCGGAGGCACCAATAATTACTGGCGCACTCCGGTATTAAAACAGACGCGCTTGCGAAGCGCGGGGCAAACTTCGGTTACAGATATGGTGATGCGGGTGGCGCTGGCTGGTTATCGTATTGCCTATGACCCTATGTTGATTTCAAGGGGTGTTGCTTCGGTTTCATGGTCGGTTTGGGCTAACAGCCTGATACGAAAGGCGCAAGGCTGGTATCAGGTAATGGTTAAACATACTTGGAAAGTGCTATGGGATGATAAACTCACGATTCGCCAAAAACTTGGTTATACTTACTCCCTCTTATGGAGAGAACTAAGCCGCTGGCTCATGATTCAAGTTGTACCCTTATCGGCGTTTTTCATAGTTCATCAGGATTATTACTCCGCAATAACGTTAGTATTGGTTTCACTGCTGGCAATTGGTCCCGGTCAAACCTTGCTAACTTATTACAATGCACACCCGGATGTGCGGAAACATAAAAACTGGTTTGTAAGTTACTTTTTCGCTTCCACTTTTTACTTCATAGAGCTAAAACGCTATCTGGCTTGCATGGGTCAAGTCCGCGAGTTAATTCATGAACCTTTTGCCAATCCGATAATCCGCTTTGAAATAGAAGAAGATTTAACAGATGATGACGCACCCGCAATCCCGTTGCCAGCACCCAGTTCAATTTTAATAGTGGATGATGCTAGAGATATTCTCGCGCTGGTTGAGATGGTTTTGAAGAAAAGCGGATACACGGTATTAAAAGCGGAAAGCGGTTTTGAAGCACTTGAGGTGCTGGAAAATTATCGCCCGAACCTTATACTGAGTGACATTATGATGCCGGGTATGGATGGCTTTGCCTTACTGGAAAAAATCCGCGAAAACCCGGACACAGCCCATATTCCGCTCATCATTATGACAACTAAAGCCCAAGAAGCTGATATTGTCAAAGCCTTTAATATGGGAGCGGACGATTATGTTACCAAACCACTGCGGCTTGCCGAGCTTTCTGCACGGGTTAAAGCTAAAATCGAGCGCCCCACCATGCCCGGTGAGGTGTTAGACTTTGACCAAGCAACCGGGCTTTTATCTGCCAGATTTTTCCGCAAGCTTATAGAGCGCGAGGTGGAACGCTCTTATAAATCACTTTCAACCGGATGCCTAGCGGTTCTTACCTTTGAAGAAGCAGATGTGTTGCGCGAAAACTATGGCAGTAGAATAGAAAGAGCGTTAGCAAAGCAGGTTCAAGCACTTGTTATGGTGGGATCGCAGCCACTCGACCGATTCGGCGTAGATGATAAAGGTAATTACCTGCTGCTGCTGCCTGATACGGAAGCCCTAAATGCAAGAGAATTGTTAAGGGAACTGTCCAATCGCATTGTAAATTACACTTTCACGCTGGTAAAAGAAAATGTGCGCCTGACACCCGTTGTTGGTTTCTCTACTTTTGGGCAGCAAAAGAAAAGTGTTATTGAGCTACTAGAGCAGGCGGAGAACGCGTTGAATGTCGCAACCGTAAGCCACGATTTACAGCCACAACAATACCAACCGATACCACAGGCAGAACATAAGCCGGAGGTATCGGCATCAGCAAACCCTGAAAAGATAGATAAAATATGGAGTATCCTCAAAAAAAAGCTTACCTTGCCCTTTCAAATATTCCTTACTTATTTAATCAGCTTCTTCATCCCGCTATTGTTTTATATTGGCATGAGCGAGATGGGTCTGGATATTGCCCCCTCGATGTATATAATAG
>Ga0194047_10002117_pt1 | contig 11551 bp, 10 predicted proteins | sample JunL225m_MetaG_2_FD_160070 | JGI IMG/M metagenome (GOLD analysis project Ga0194047, IMG submission 160070) | Anoxic zone freshwater microbial communities from boreal shield lake in IISD Experimental Lakes Area, Ontario, Canada - Jun2016-L221-5m | ecosystem: Environmental > Aquatic > Freshwater...
TTGCCATATAGCCCATCAAACTGTATTCAACCGTAGCTGGGTTATCAGCGAAATAGTGCGACATCCACTCAATCCCCGAAGGTGCGCCGATCAATACCACGTTCTTGGCATAGTAACCAGCACGGCGGCGGCGCAGAAAATAGATGCGGATGCCAATGCGGTAGATCGCCAGTCCGGTGCCACTCAGAGCCATGAAGAGGAAGATAAACAGACGGCTATCGCCGGAGCTTTTTAGGGCAAACAGTGCGAGGGCGATGAGGCAGAGACCGACTAGCGGTGCCGCCAGACTCGTGACGACCAGCCGGGTGTACGATTGATCAACGATGCGTAGGTACCCGCCGATAAACTCCAAGAAGAGGAGTGAGGCGATAGTGGTGGTAAGCAGGATCCAGAGCAGGTCGTTGATCTGTGGCAGAACGCTGTTGGCTACCGCAAACCGATCAATCCAGGGCATGCGGAGCGAGCCTCCTAGGGGCAGCCAACTCTGGAATGTAGACATCACCACATACGCCAGCAGGAAGGCCGCAGCCAGCACTAGGATATCAAAGAGCCAGAAGATACGACGAGGGATCATAGTGGCACCACGTTATCGTAATGAGAGAGGTTGTCAATCATCCTACTTTATCCGAACTCTTGCAAGAAACGCCACTGGCGGCGAATTCCCTCCTCCAGCGAGATCTGACCCTGCCATCCCAGTAGGCGTGCTGCCTGAGAGCAGTCGAGTACATTCACAGGTGCATCCACCAGTCGATGATCAATATAGTTGACGTCAATAGCAATGCCTGTCACCTGAGTTATAAGCTCAAGTAACTGGTTAATAGATGTTCCTTTGCTGGAGCCGATATTTACGATATGGTTCGCAGTTTTGGTATTGCAGGCGGCAAGGACTGATCGAGCAATATCATCCACGTGTACATAGTCGCGTATAACCGAGCCGTCGCCCCACACATTGAATGTATGGCGAGAGCGGACTGCATCAAGACATGCAGCAATTACCCCCTGTCTCTTTTTGGTCGATTGCCCCTCACCAAAAGCGTTGCTCGGACGTAGAATAATATATTCTAGTCCATATAGATGTGAAAATAAAGTTATATACTTTTCGACCATCAGCTTGGAGATACCATACGACGAGACAGGTACCTGGGGATGACTTTCGGGGACAGGTATATAAAGGGGTAGACCATAGATGGCTCCACCGGTTGATGTAAAAATGATGCGGCGCACCTTCTTTGCTAAACAAGCTTTTAGCACATTGAGACTACCTATCACATTCGTTTGAATGTCATGTATTGGGTCGTCAGTTGCTGATTGGGGAACAGTAGTCCACGCCAAGTGAATAACGGTATTGACCCCATCGAAGGCTGTACATAGACTAGCAACATCCAGAAAGTCGACTTGCCTAGCATTGATCGATGAGTCAGTTGTAGCATTGCCTCTGACTACATCAATTCCAGCCTGTGACAAAACATGGGTAACATGCTTGCCAATGAATCCGTTGGCACCTAACACAAAACAACGCGGCATGCTATCCCCTTCTTTTTCTTCCTCGCAGAGCTTCACGATAAGCAGTTAGCGTCTGATTTACTGGTTTCTCACTATTAAAGTGTTCTTCAACAAACTGGCGCCCACGTATAGCTAAGCCTCTTGCCAGGGTTGGGTAGTTCAGCGCCAGTAGAATGGCATGAGCCATTGCTGTCCCATTCTGTGCCGACACTAGCAACCCATTTTGAGAATGCGTGACAAGGTCGGTAGTCCCAGAGACGGCTGTGGCTATAACGGGGGTGCCAACCGCCATTGCCTCAATAGGAGCATACGGCAATCCTTCCCACAACGACGGGAATGCAAAAATATCAAAGGCACGCATATACTTTAGGTAGTCATCCCGCTTGCCCACCATTACCCACTGGTCATTGCTCAGACCTAGACTCTGGGCCTGGCGTGCGAGATCATTGCGCAGTTCACCTTCGCCGACAATGATAAATCGTGCTTGGGGGAGATGGGTGCATATGATCTGAGCGGCTTTGACAAGAGTATGCATCCCCTTCTGTGGTGAGAGCCGTGCGACTGTGCCAATCACGGGTTGATCGACAGGCCAACCCATCAGACGTTTGGCATCTGCGCGCTCATCGAACGACCAGGGGTAGTTATCAAGATCAAAACAGTTAGTGATCAACTGTATTCGGTTCGGTGAGATGATCTTGCTCTCAGTAAATTCTGCTAATTCAGCACGTGAGGTTGCAATCATCACATCAGTGATCTGACCAAGCAATTTTTCTAGCATATAGTAGAGATAGTAGCGCCTTCCCTGTTGTAGCTCTTTTCGAAAGGGCAACGAGTACGGTGTATGCACAATCACTGGTACACCGCTCAAACGAGCGGCTAGACGACCGAGTACCCCTGCCTTGGCACTATGGGTGTGTACCACGTCAAACCGTGAGCGTCGTAGAAAAGCAACCAATTCGCCTAACGCCCAGATGTCATCTCGCGGGGAGATCCTCCCGTGGATCATGTGAAATTGCTCGACGGACACCCCTTTTGCACGCATGGTATCAGGGAAAGTGTAATCCATCAATGCACTATGGGCTTCATAGGGTTGGCGATGCGGGAGTGCAAGCACCACCTCTATCCCGTGTGTGCGAAGCCCTTCGACTAGCAACTGCACATGTTTTTTTGTGCCGCCGCCCATTGACTCAAGGATGTGCAAAATACGCATTGATGATCCGTGCAAGTACCCCCCTATGTTATGGTGTTCATTCCGTGACGAGGATTTGTTTTTCGCTACGCATCCCTGTGGGAAGATGTTAGTTCTATCTGACAAACATAGCTTAGCCGTGATTTGATGTTGTCTGAGACAATGTAGCTCAGTGCTACATCGGCCTCCTGCGCCACAAGCCAAATGATTCGCAGGATATAGGTTATGCCTTCCGGCTTTTTGTCCTTGATTAGGCCCATAATGACGTTGTCAACGAGTTTCAAAAACAGAAAGATGATCGGGAAGTGTAGCCGTGAGTTGCCCCACCCACAAGCGAAGGCATTTACTCGCTTCTTATCAAGCGGATGCTCTGATTTGCTACCCCAACTGGGAATGCCGAAGCGACCAACGATATATCTACGCCCTAACATTAACAGCGGATTCCCGGCCCAATTTTCAATGAAGACGGCTCGACCTCTAGTTCGTAATACTCGACGTAATTCGAGTGAACCAGCCGGAACATCCTCAAGGTGATGCAAAATATCGACACCGAAAGCGAGATCGAATGATCCAGCTTTGAATGGCATTTCCTCAAAAGACGACTGTATCGGCGTTAGTGTGCCGTTGGGTACAGCTCTGTGGATACGTAGTTGACTCAGCCGACACATCCCATGCGACAGATCGAAGGTTGTTACGTGGGCACCACGTAAAAGCAACTGGATCGTCTCGATACCCTTGCCGCAGCCGCAAACAAGCACTTCTTTCCCGGTAACGTCGCCAAGTGCTTGGAGTCCCACCATGAGGCGTCGACGTTGGAGTGGCGGAAGAGATTTCAGGTACCCTTGCCCAGCATACTCCTCGTCGGCCAGGAATGCCTCAGCGATCTCATCCCAATCTCGCTTTTCTTGCTCGATCATTTCGCCTCCATTGTTTGTTCGAGTAAGTGCCTTATGTGAGTAACACGACTATCCCAGGAATTGGCACGAGCAAGGCGTTTTCTCTCCTCTTGCTTCGATAGTGTGTCATCTCTTAGTGCAGTTTCTACGGCCTTGGTGAAATATTGAGGTTCCGTAATCGTAATCGTATCGGTATAGGCTAAAAGTTCCTTGATTGGCGTTGCCACAACTGGCTTACCCGTCGCTAATGACTCGAATAATTTTGCCGGAAAGACACCATCTGTGAACGCATCAACTAGATAAGGTATACATAAAACGTCCATTACATGTAAGTAGGCAGGTAGATCTGCATGAACTTTAGCACTTAGCAAGACAATATTTGGTATCTCGTTTAATGTTGATACCTCGACTTTTGCTGGCCCGATAAGTACTACAGTCCAATCCGGGTGGGTACGAGCGAACTGCTTAAGGATATCATAGTTAACCCACCAACCAAGGGTGCCAAAGAAGCAAAGACGCGGCTTGGGGATGATGCGTAACTCCTCTGGTTCGCTAATATATTGCCTAAACTCAAATTGGTGGTAGTCAACCCCAGGTGGAATGCGAAAGGTACGCGGGTTCACCATGACTTTTTCATCATACAACGACTGAGCATCCGTAAGAATTATATCTGCAGTGCGAACCCATGCCTCTTCGGATGCAATAAGGTCGGGCGTTGCGTACGCATACCCCTTGATATTTGTTACGCAATCATAGACCTTATAAACCGAACCTAGTTGTTCAGCGAGTTGGAGCGCAAACCATGTAGGTGAGTAGTTCCAGAAGATCGGCCTGATGAACCCAAGCGATTTTGCGCGTGCGGCGATGATTCGGACAAAGAGCAGCGCGTTGAGCCGCTTGGCCCAAGGGGTCTGAAATGGAAGCACAATCGGCGATAGAACTGTCACCCCATCCATCTGGCGTGTCCCACTGAACACTTGCTGGATCAGGTTACGCGCCCGCAAAAAAACTCGTTGCGCATCACGTAGACTAGGTGTGCGGCCACCCGGATTTTCGATATAGAGTACAGGGATGCCACTGGTTGCTAGTGCGCTCATGAGTATCTGGTGGCGCTGTCGCTGAAAGTTCCAATCAATCGTCGATAGGCAGACTATCGGATGCATATAGTCATTATTCTGCATGGCTTGTGCTTAAAATAACAGCCTTCGTACCAGTGGTGTGATGGCTACGTTGATTGACAGCTATAGCCCCACCCGAAAGCCCAAGGATAACCCAGATCACAACTTCGCTGAACGCATATTGAAACACGCCTTGCACTAGCAACGCAATCAGGGCCGCAAAAACCCCATACCAGAATCGCCCTTTATTTTTGATAGAATGCTGAGTGGCTTGCCAAACGCCAAATACACTACTAGCGATGATGAAAGCGATGACCGCGATGCCCAGTAGTCCGTATTCACCAAGAAAGTAGAAGTAGATATTATGGGGATTTCCTAAACCTTCTATCACAGAACTGATAACTTCCTCCAATCCGGCAATGCCAGTACCACCAAGCGGGTGCTGGAGAAACGACTTCCAAATCGCAGTCCAGACGTCAGTGCGGGTCAATCCTAGATCTTTGACGTTGCCTAATGCCATGAGGCGGGCAATAATCACCTGATCGAAGCCCAAAAGATGTAGACCCGCCATGATACCGACAAGGAATGTGACTACCCAAGCAATTCGACGAAGTGAGAAACGAAAACCACTACAGAATAACCAAGCAAAAAAACCAACGATTAGGCTGAACCAAGAAGAACGTGATAGCGCAATAATCACAAAAGCTAGTGCCAGGAATGCAGTGAACAAGAGTGTTCTGCGCATGATCTGTGACAATCCAATGGCTTCAGCTTCCTTGTATACACCCCAGAGCAAAAACAGACCCAACACAAGCCAGCCACTTAATACATTGCGACCCGCCGTGGTTACTGACATCATCACCGTACTATCAAGGACACCCAGTCCGTTTGATCCAGACAGCGCGGATGTCTGCAACTCGGCGAGTAGGCTCCAGATCCCGACTTGCCAGAGGTTGTACGAAGTAGTGCCAATGAGGTACCACACAAAAAGGGCAAAGCCAAACACGACGCGGATCATAGTGCCATGCCAGTTAAGTGCGACCTCGCGGGCAAGAACAAGGTATGCCAAGACATTGACGAAGAGCATTCTGATAATTAGAATAACCGCTGTACTAGATGGCACTGGCGTCCAAAGTAACGAACTGATCGCCAGCAACACATAGAGTAGCACTGCTAAATCAAGCCAGTGAGGGGAGCGCAGTCGCCAACGATGGCAGATAAGCGCAGAGACACCTTGCTGGCAGATCATCCCGATCAGGAAAACATGGCTGGGGTGGACAGTCGCGCCTAAAAATTTTGCCAGAGGGAGAATCTGCACCATAAACAAGGCAACATAGAATGTCAGCCATAAATTGTACTTGATACATACCACTAAAACCACCATACCGATTATGCCAATCAGTATGAGGAGTGGCACGTTTAAGACAACTGCACCTATTACAGTGACGATAAAGATAAGGCCAAGCAGCATCCATAGTAAGAGGCTCCACACGCCGATCTTGATTGACCGAGGGAGTGAAGGAGTCAGACTCATATGCACACCATTATGGTACCACTGGTAGTGCTTGCAACGCCTCTTGAGCGATGGGAAACAACGGCGAGTCTAGCGTAATCCGGCTGTATGCCTGACGTGCAGATTCAACATCACCTATAGCGGTATATGCCGTACCAAGTTCCAATGTAGCCCAGAGACGATCTGGCTCAACTGCCGACAGCTTCAGAGCATGTTCAAGAGCCTCAGCGGCGTCACCCGGCTTCCCAGTTTGCAAAAGGGTGTGGCCAAGAGCTTCGTAATAGTAAAAATTTGTGCTATCCCATACTATTGCGTCGCGCAGCAATGTTTCAGCAATCATGTACTTTCCCTCGACCATCATCTGTCTGGCTTGAGTAAAGCGTAGGCGGGCCGAGGGAGTCTCTAAGCGTTCCAATCGAGCAACCACGTTGTCTCCAATAAGCGAATCTTGGTAGAGTAGATCTGCCATCGTATAAAGGATGTGTGCATTATCTGGCAGAACCTCCAACCCCATCAATAAAGTCGCTCTGGCCTGATTGAGGTTACCAGTATGTGCGAGAAAGCGCGCACGCTGGCTAAGATAATCATCGAATCTCTCAACTTGCTGCCAACTTTGAGTTGCTGTTGGCCAGTCGCCTATGAGTGCCGCGCTATATCCACGCCAGAGATTGGCCATATAATCGGGCGTGTCGGGCCGCGTTGCCGGGTTCGCGTTGCCTAGAACATAAGTCCATAACTCAGTTGTACTCGCTGTATTAGATTGAACTATCTGGCGTTCAGTCGCCAATTTGGATTCACAATCGGGTCGGGCTAGTTCAAAAGCAGGCAGGACAACGACTTCACGGGTTGGCAGCGACTGAAAGTTGCTAACAAATGGCACCTTGGTGAGGGTCGGATTCACACAATGTATGATATTGAGGGCAAGGGCATTGCGCGTGATCGCACTTGATAGCAACGGAGTCAGCTTCAACGCGCCTAACACCCCAAGCACGATCAGCCAGAAGCGCACTAACGCTAACTTGCGCAACATTGCTGTCACCACTGACTCATCGCCAGTTTATCCCCAGGTGGCGGCGTAGAACTCGGCTTGGTTTCGCTGACGGAATGCACGCACTAATCGCTCGCCGCCGAAGGTCATCAGAAGGCCAATATAGGGCTGTGGGCGAGCTAGCGGGTTCGTCAAGATCGCCTTCAGAAAGTAGCCCCGCGCCTTCTTGAGTTGAAGGCTGAACAGGTAATACTTGCCGTGGGCATAGGATAGCTCGGAGTATTGGAACTGGACAGATGGAATCAGACCTGCTAGGTAGGTCAGTGCTAGCAAGAGGTAGGGATGGAGACGACGCGGGTAGATATGGATCGCATTCTGTAGGCGGCGACGCCCAGCGATAACCTCACCACGGCTAAACAGACGCCAACCGAAGTACTCCTGATAGGTAGCGAGGCGCAGAGCCTTAAGATCGCCGATCAGATCAGGGTAGCGCTCTGCGGCAGTAACAAAGAAGGCCATCATCTCCTGTTCGCGAGCCTCGTAGTTCGCAAGGGCGGAACTGAGGACGCTGGCATGAATCCGATAGAGTGCCAGATGCTGTGGTACAAAATCGAAATCGTACTCGACTGCAATTCGTAGCCACATCTCCCAGTCATCAGAGGTAGCACGATCCTCGGCAAAGAAGCCAACCCGATCAAATACCTCACGCCGGATTAGGGGGGTCGCCCCACCAACAAATTGATCCAAGTAAAGTCGGCGAACTACCTTGCCACGTACAAAGCGTGAAGGACTGAAGTGGCTGATAATTGCGCCAGTCTCCGACTCAAAAAAATAAATACCACAGTAAACTAAACCAACATGAGGGTTGACTGTGATAAGTGCGACTTGAAGTTCAAGTTTTTCAGGTAGCCACTTATCGTCAGCATCAAGAAGAGCGATATACTGGCCGCGCGCTGCACGGATGCCTACATTGCGTGAGTTGTTTGCGCTCGGGCTAGGTGCATAGACATAGCGTACAGGTTCGCCATAGCTCTCCGTAATCATACGCGTATTGTCAGTCGAGCCACCATCAACCACAATGATCTCATAGTCACTGAAGGTCTGAGCGAGGACGCTGGCAATGGCCTCTGATAACAGGTGACCATAGTTGTAGCACGGAATAACGACACTTACAAGAGGTATCATTGCTACTTCACAATTTGTGCAAAGGCCAGTCGGGTATTGCGGATGCGGAATATTTTATGTTGTACGGCTAGTTCGTGGAGATAAGTAGCAACACCAAGGGCATTAGGGTAGTCATGCCAGAGAATCCAGCCAGTGGAACCAAGCATCTTTAGTGCATTTTCGGTGTCGCTTTTGACATACGGATAGTCATGGCCGGCATCAACGAGAACAAAGTCCATCTGACCATAGTAGGGGCTATAATCGAAGCGAGCCGAGTCGCCAAAAAGCTGCGTGATGCGGGCAGCTTCAGATGTGTTGTGGAAACGCTCGCCAGAGCGCTCCTTCTGGCGAACCACCCGGCGGTCTTCTTCGCTGTGTGTGAACGCGATCTCAAGCTCTGGGCCTGGCAGGTTTAGTGTCCACAGGCGAGTCTCGGGCGGGGTGTTGAGGGCAAGGTGGTAGGTTGTGTTTCCATTGAAGGTACCGAACTCAAAGATCGACTGCGGCTTAACGCAGCATGCGAGCAGGCAGATCGAGTATAACTCCTCGTGAGTCATATTACCGTGTTCAACGAAAGCCCGTTTGAGGGTTACGGTCTCATCATTGGCCTGTGGGAAGTGTTCGAACAGAGTCGCATTTGGAATACGCGAACTCTGCGGATCGATAGGATCGAACTCATAGATATGCCAGAGGAATTGCCTAATTGCCCGTGGGTAGATCGGTGCCATCAAAATATTCTTGGAGATGATCGAGAAAATTCGACCTATTCTTTGGTTTCGACTGATCATCATTATTCAGGATCTCCTTGTATCGTTACGATAGTAGTTCTATTCCGGTTGTGAAGAGAATTTAAAACTTCAGTCAACTAAAGCCTTGGGTACTATAGCAGTCCTAATTCCGGTTGTAAAGGAGGAACCAAGGCTTTAGTCGGCTGAAGCCTTGACCCTCTCACAACCGGAATTAGGACTGCTATGTGTTTCGCCTTTTTTATCTAGTCCCAGCACAGCGAAGAGTTGCTCAAACCGTTTATGGTAGGTATGATCGCATAGCGCACGCGCATGCCCTGCCTGCCGAATAGAGTCCGCCTTCGCCGGATGTTGTAGGAAGAAACGTATTTTATCAAGCATATCATGCGTGTTGTGATATGTGATGACCTCCTTATCCGGCTCAAAGAACTCAGCTAACTCGTCGCTATAACCTGTACAGTAGAGGGCTCCACTCATCGGAGCCTCAAACTCGCGGAGATGCAGATGTTGGGTAATAGCCTTGCTCGCATCATTCTGTTCGTAGACCTCTAGAAACCCCAGACTGATCTGACTACGGCTATAAAGTGCAATAAGCTCGTCGTCTGAAACAGGTGGATGGGTGTTGTGGGGAAAACGGGCTGTGATACTACGACGGAAGTCGTGTTCAGCAAGGTTCGCGGATGCCCAATACTGACTCTGGGGTGATCTTGCCATCAGGGCAAGCCATAGGTACTTCAGCCGCTTGGCAAAAGAGCGCCAACGCGATGCGGCCCCCCACTGCCACCCAGGGCCATAGGCATGAACATCTATACCGTTCTGCAACAGGTGGGCAATGTATTTGGCCCGTAAGGCGTAATTTGCGCCAACAAACGAAACCCCGATGGTACGTGGTAGATCGCGTGGCTTGTAGTATTTAGGGTTAGATGCCATCTGCCACCAGATCGGTGTCGCCCCTATCGCCAGGAATTTTTCGCGGGCATCCCGCTCAGCGTGCAGGTTATAATCGAAATGAGAAGAAATTTTGTCTACTACGAAGAACTGATGAATGTTGTTACACGAGAAGTTGCAGGTCGGGACTCCACTCTTGCGGATCTCGTCAATAGCGCCAAACTCAACCATTCCGTTCATCAGGTAGGCAAAAAATAGGTCGAAGGGCTGCCGGGCATGTTCACTACGAAAGGTGTCCAGCAACTTCTGGCTAAAAACGGCGCGGGCAGCACTATCGTTACGTTGCATTGCGATCCGCCCCTCAGTCGAGGCGAAGAAACAAACGTCGTGCCCCATCTCAATAAGCGGCTCATACAAGTTGCGGTACCACGTTTGGCTACCGGCAACAGCCTCATTTGAGGCTCCTTCGATAACCTGAAAGATTCGCATCAGCTCCTGCTCTTCATTAAAGCGCCAAGGGATACCTGCGACCGCACAATAACCCAGTTTTGGTATTGGAAGTTTTCGAGCCGCTGATCATACATCGCGATTTTTTTGATGTGTCGTGGGTAGATTTTGTAAAAATCATAGCTGAAAGGCTGGAAGATATTAAAAATATCCTTTAAGAGTACTCCCGAGTCGATGTTTGCGCCACCATATTCAAACTGAATGAAGTCAACCTTCCCTTGCGCTAAGATCTCGCGCATGCCTTTGAAGACCTCTAGCTCATGGCCTTCGACATCTATTTTAAGGAAGTCTATCCTCTCAATACCATGTTCGTGACAGTAGTGATCTATCGTATCGAGGCGGATGATCTCTTCATGCCGCTGTGTCTCAAGACCAAAGCTCTCTAATCCCTGGCGTTGGTATAAGGAGTTAATGCCTGACCCCTGCTCAAAGATAAATAGCTTTGCTGTGCCTAGCGTTGAACCCATGCCGAAATTGTTGCAGATGACATTTGACTTGAACTTATTGGCAACAAGATGTTGGTACGTCGCCCGGCTTGGCTCGAAACAGTGGAGGCTCACCGCTGCGTTGATACGCACAGCCAGACTTGCCCAATGGCCAACATTTGCCCCTACATCGAAGACGATCCGACAACGCGGGATCACCTGTCGCATCAGATAGAGTTCGCCATTGGATCGCATGTCATCGTCGTTCTCACTTGTGTAGAGATCGACGTACCTCTTGCACACACGATACAAGAAATTACTCTTGGGGAGCAACTTCCATAAGCGTCTTTTCACGAACGGCAGGTAGTTATTCATAGTTGATTGTTCAGGGGACATCAGCACGCCCATTATCGAATTGCTGTGGCAAGCCGCGCCATTATAGCACACCTGTAACCTAGCCTGACAGTCTTACATGCAAGGGGACGGGATGCGTCCCCAACGATCTGCTACAACTCACTCTACCAATTCAGCCAGACCGGTGGCTAATCCGACCTCGGGATGCCAGCCGAGTGCTTGGAGACGTGTACTGTCACCGCACGAATGCAGAATATCAC
>Ga0194047_10002118_pt1 | contig 11548 bp, 13 predicted proteins | sample JunL225m_MetaG_2_FD_160070 | JGI IMG/M metagenome (GOLD analysis project Ga0194047, IMG submission 160070) | Anoxic zone freshwater microbial communities from boreal shield lake in IISD Experimental Lakes Area, Ontario, Canada - Jun2016-L221-5m | ecosystem: Environmental > Aquatic > Freshwater...
TTTATACGGCTACTTTTGCAAAAAATAAAGCTATGTTTTGGACTTTAGAATTAGCCAGCTTTTTAGAAGAAGCTCCATGGCCAGCTACCAAAGATGAATTGATTGATTATACCATTAGAAGTGGTGCACCCATTGAAGTAGTCGAGAACTTACAAGAGTTAGAAGACGAGGGAGAAGTGTATGAAAGTATTGAAGACATTTGGCCAGACTATCCAAGCCACGACGATTTTATGTTTAATGAAGATGAGTATTAATTTATTTGAGATTTTATAAAATATAAATCTCAAATAAATTAATCTCTGATGAATTTAATAAAAAGAGAGGACATGAATTCGTGTCCTCTCTTTTTATTAAATAGCGAAGAATGTATTAAGATCTTTCTAAAAAGTCAATTTAAAATAAAGCAACATCAAGCTTAAAGTAAGTACAATGGTATTCGCCACCAGTACTGGTTTACTTTTAATTAAATAAGCATAGGTTAACCAAACAATACAACTAAAGTTCACAATAAGTATCATGAGTAGGCTAAGGCTTTCTACATTTTTTGTTTGCCAAGTTAAAAAAACCTGTGGTATAAAAGTGACACAACTAAGTAGTGAACCAAAATATCCTATGGCTTCTACTAATTTTGGGTTGATTTCTTTCTTGTTCATTTTCTTATTGGCTTAAATATAGATAGGATTAAATTATCCTTCTACAATGCCTGCTTTTTGCATAATTAAATCACTTACGCCAGTAGTTGAATAACCGCCATCGTGGAATAAGTTTTGCATGGTCACCATTTTAGTTAAATCGGAGAATAAAGTCACGCAGTAGTTAGCGCAATCTTCTGCAGTGGCATTTCCTAAAGGGGCAATGGCATTGGCATAATCGAAAAAGTCGCCAAAACCTTTAATGCCTGTACCTGCAGTAGTTTTAGTAGGCGATTGAGATACGGTATTCACACGCACTTTATTTCTTAAGCCATAGTGGTAACCAAAGCTACGTGCAATGGATTCCAACAATGCTTTGATATCGGCCATATCGGTATAAAAAGGAAAAGTTCTTTGAGCAGCTGCATAGGTTAATGCTACCACACTTGCATGCTCATTTAAAGCATCCATCTTATAAGCAACACTAAGCATTTTATGTAAACTCATTGCAGATACATCTACGCCTTTTGCATAATAATCATAGTTCAATTCAGGATAAGCAATTTTCTTTCTAATATTCACACTCATTCCAATAGAATGTAAAACGAAGTCAATCTTACCACCTAGTATTTCCTGAGACTGGGTAAATAAATTCGTTAACTCTTCAACGCTGGTCGCATCGGCAGGTACAATTTTAGAATTTGTTTTTTCAGCAAGTGCATTTATTTCTCCCATACGCATCGCAATAGGGGCATTGGTCAATACAAAACTGGCACCTTCTTCGTGTGCTTTCTCGGCTACTTTCCAAGCAATAGAATTGCTATCTAAAGCGCCTGTAATAATGCCTCTTTTTCCTTTTAATAAATTGTAAGCCATTGTAGATGGTTGATTTAATTGCTGTAAAAATAATTATAATATCTTATAAATAGACAATTATAAAGCCAATAATGCTAGGAGGCCAATAGTTCTTTGGCATTGTCCAGGGCCGATTTGCTTGGTGGATCGCCGCCAATCATTTGGGCAATATGCTGTACACGTTCCGTTTTATTTAAGGTTTTTAAATACGTATGTGTGGTAATGCCTTTTTGTTCTTTATAAACATACAGGTGTGCATTGCCTTTTGCTGCAATTTGTGGTTGATGTGTAATGCATAGAACTTGTCTGGCTTGTCCCAAATTTTGCAATAAAAAACCTACTTGTTTTGCAGGTTCGCCTGATATACCCGTATCAATTTCATCAAAAATCATGGTTGGTAAATCCACCGATTTTGCTACTAAAGATTTGATACAAAGCATTAATCTGCTTAGTTCACCACCACTTGCCACTTTTTTAATAGGCTCGAATTTATTGGTATTGTTGGCATCAAATAAAATATCAATTTTATCTTTTCCGTAAAAATTAAAAGGCACTTCGTCGATGCTTACTTTTATTATAGCATTGGGCATACCTACTTGATGCAATAGTTTATTTACATTATTTGTAAAAGGCATCATTTCTTTTTCTCTTTTGCTGGTCAATACTTTTGCTAAAGTGTTTGCTTTGGTCTCGGCTTCTTTTACAAATTTCGTAAGCTTTTCAATACTGTCGTTTAAATTTAATACTTCGGTTAAATCTTTTTCCAATTGTGCTTGAATGGCCAATAGTTCATTGGTAGATTGCACCTTGTGTTTCTTTTGTAAATTGTAGCCTATCGATAGACGTTCTTGAATACTTGCTGTTTTTTTATCGTCAAAATCTATTTTATCCTGCCAACTGTTTAAATCGCTAGCAATATCGGCAAGCTCTATTTGTGTGGCTTTTAAGCGATCCAATAAATTGGAAAATTCAGGCTGAAATTTCACAATACTTTCTAAACTATTGACTAGTTGTTTTAATTGCTGAACGATGGGGTTGTCTGAACTGTCTAAAAGATGCAAACTTGCCGCCAATTGTGTTTTAATCGCACCAGCATTTTCTAAAAATTTTAATTCCTGTTCTAAGTTTTCTAATTCATGCGCTTGTAAATTCAGGTCAAGCAATTCACTGAGTAAATGTTGGTTGTAACTTTCAGTTTTTTCAAAATTCTCTTTTTGAATAATTAATTGTTGTAATTTTTTTTCATTGTCTTTCCAATCTGTAAATGTAGATTGATAAATTATCAAATCTTTTTGGACTCCAGCCAATGCGTCTAGGACGGTGCGTTGAAAATCGGTATCGCCTAGGGTAAGGGTATCAAACTGTTGGTGTAAATCTACCAATTTACTGGTCAAATCTTTCAATACAGTAAGTGTAACAGGGCTATCGTTGATGAATGCCCTGGATTTTCCTTGGGCCGTTATTTCTCTTCTGATGATTAGTTCATCCGCTAAATCAATATCATTCTCCTTAAAAAAGGTAGCGTACTGATTTTTATTGCTTAATTGAAAAAAGCCTTCGATAAAACATTTTTTTGAAGCATCTCTACAAACAGTACTATCGGCGCGGTCGCCTAAGATGAGTCCAAGGGCGCCCATGATAATACTTTTACCAGCACCCGTTTCTCCTGTAATTACGGAAAGTTGGTCGGATAAATCAATGCTTAGTTGATCTATCAGTATATAATTTTGGATTTCTAATTTACTTAACATCGCTTACTGCAATATACACTACCCCTAAATGATGTACAAATTTTTCTAGTTGCTGCCTTAGCCGGATAAATAGGGGCAAAAAAAAGGTCCCGATCGTTCGGAACCTTTGATAGTATCTATTCTAGTAATTATTTTTTTGCTGGGGCACTTGCCAATTCTTCTTCTACTAAAATACGACCGCAGTTTTCGCAAACGATAATCTTTTTGTGTAAGCGAATCTCGCTTTGACGTTGAGGGGGAATAGAATTAAAACAACCACCACAAGCATCTCTTTCTACCGTTACAACAGCCAAACCATTGTGGTAACTGTTTCGGATACGGTCGTAGCTGTATAATAAACGCTCGTCAATGTGCGCACGTGCATCTTCACTATTCTTCCTTAATTCTTTCTCTTCGATTTCAGTATCAGCGATAATTTTTTCTAATTCACTTTTCTTGTGGGTCAGTACACCATCTTTCACAGCAATGGTTTTTTTAGCAGCGTCCAAAACCTTTATTTTTTCAGCTAATTCCTCATTTGCATCACGAATGTGTTTTTCGCCTAGTTTAATCTCTAAACCTTGCATTTCTAATTCTTTGTTGATGGCTTCAAACTCGCGATTGTTTTTTACGTTATCGCTTTGTTTTTCATATTTAGCAATCAATTCCTCGCTTGCTTTAATAATTGCTTTTTTCTCCTCAATAAATTCAGTGATGCCATTGATCTCTTCTTCAATTCTTGTTTGTCTTTTTTGCAAACCCAACACTTCATCTTCTAAATCTTTTACTTCCATGGGTAATTCACCACGAAGAATTTCAATTGCGTCGATACTGCTATCCACTTTTTGAAGTCTGTAAAGATTTACTAATTTTTCTTCTACTGAAAAGTCTTTGACTGATGCCATATTTAAAAATTTATTTGGATGGTCTTAATTATGTGAACCTCAATCTTTAAGGTAGTGTACAGGTTGTGTATTTACCAAGGATTCGAGGACGGCAAAGGTAGGGAATTTCAACTTTAAATAAGCAACAATTAGGGGAGCTACCCATTGTTCGCTTTCCCAGTGCCCTATATCTACCAATAAAATCTGCCCGTCGGCCTCAAAAAAGTCATGGTATTTAAGGTCGCTAGTGATGTAGCAATCGGCTTTTTGGGCTTTGGCATCTGCAATTAAAAAACTGCCCGAACCACCACATAAAGCAATGGTTTTCAATGATTTTTTTGTAAAATTAGTATGTTTCACTACCGATACATTCAATTTTTCCTTAATCCATTGTAAGAATTCAGTCTCGTCCGTTTCTAGGGGAAGTTCGCCAATTAATCCAGACCCAATATTACCCCCATTTTGGTCTGTAAAATTGCCTTTTGGGCTTAAAATTCTTCTATTTTCTAAGTGAAGCCTGTCTGCCAGGGTTTTATTCACCCCATCGAGTAAGCTATCTAAATTGGTATGTATCGCATAAAGAGCAATATTATTTTGAATGGCTTTGATGACTATGCGGGACACATAGTTGGCGTCATTAAATTGTTTAAGGCCTTTGAATATAATTGGATGATGGCTTACTATTAAGTTGCATCCTTTCGCAATGGCTTCGTCCACCACGGCCTCGGTACAATCTAATGAACACAAAACGCCCGTGCATTCATGGTCGGTATTGCCTACCATAAGGCCTGCATTGTCATAAGCTTCTTGCCAAGCAAGCGGTGCCCAATTTTCTAAAGCATCTATAATATTACTAATTTGCATATCTAAAATTAAATATAAAACACAACTATTTAAGTTTTAAATTGTTAAAGAAATTATGAAAAAAGCAGTCTCCGTTTTTTGGTTTAGAAGAGATTTAAGATGGCAGGACAATGTTGGTTTGTACCATGCATTGTATCAGGCCAAATTAGAGGGGCATCAGGTACTTCCTATATTTGTTTTTGATAAAAATATTTTAGATCAATCCGAAGACAAGGCTGATAGAAGGGTGGACTTTATTCATCAAACTCTTACGCGTTTACAAAATGAACTGGTTGCAAAAGGAAAATCGCTTTGGGTGCAATATGGCAAACCCATTGAAGTGTTTGAAAAACTATTTACTGAATTTAATATAGCCTCGGTATACACCAATCACGATTATGGTCCAAAGGCCAATATAAGAGATCAATCTATTGAAGCATTGGCTTTAAAAAATGGAGCAAGCTATCATCATTATAAAGACCAAGTTATTTTTGAAAAAGACGAAGTTATAAAAGACGATGGCAAACCTTATACTATTTATACACCCTATGCCAATAAATGGAGAGCAGTTTGGGCGCAGAAATTGCCTAAAAAACATCCTTCTGAAAAATTATTAGATTATTTTTTAGACACGAAGGCTTTTAAACTTCCTACCTTAAAAGAAATTGGGTTTGAAAAAACAGATTTGGTCATTCCTCCTATGAGTTATGATGCAAAACTTGTGAAAAATTATACCGAGCAAAGAAATTTCCCTGCCTTAAACGCCACCACACATTTGAGTGTGCATTTGCGCTTTGGAACCATATCGGCAAGAACCTTGGCCTTAGAAACCCAAAGTTTAAATTCCACTTTTTTTAATGAATTAATTTGGCGCGATTTTTATCATATGATTTTATGGCATTTTCCACAAGTGGCCGAAGGAAAATCATTCAAACCTAAATATGATTTTATAGAATGGCGCAATAATGAAAAAGAATTTAAAGCTTGGTGTGAAGGAAAAACTGGATATCCTATTGTAGATGCGGGCATGCGTGAATTAAACACCACTGGTTTTATGCACAATAGAGTGCGCATGATTGTGGCTAGTTTTTTAACCAAGCATTTATTAATTGATTGGCGATGGGGCGAAGCTTATTTCGCACAAAAATTATTGGACTTTGATTTAGCTGCAAATAATGGAGGCTGGCAATGGGCTAGTGGCAGTGGTTGTGATGCAGCACCATATTTTAGAGTATTCAACCCCCGTTTACAAACAGAAAAGTTTGATAAAGAATTAAAATACATTAGACAGTGGGTGCCTGAATTTGATTCCTTGACTTATCCTCAGCCCATTGTGGTGCATGAAGCAGCGCGTGAGCGTGTGCTTGCAGCTTATGCGAAAGCGTTGAAGGAGTAGTAATTTAGTGTAAGAATTTTTTTAAGCAATTATTTAAAAAATAATTAAACAACTATTTAACTATACTTGAATAAGTTTTTTCTAATTGAGCTATTGCTTTTCTTCCAGTATCTCCCATATCCATGGTAAAATCGTTCACATATAAATTTATGTGCTGACGCATGACATCTTCAGACATTTCTTGTGAATGCATTTTTATGTAATCGGGTAAAATCTCGTAACTATTTTTAAAAGCGTAGGCTACACTTTCTTTAATAAGTGCATCCACTACTTTTATAACACTAGCATCAATATCATTTCTTGCAATAATGCCACCAAGTGGAATAGGGGCATTATAAGTTTCTTCAAAATAAGTACCCAGGTCCATCCATTTGCTTAAACCTTTAGAAGCATAGGTGAAACGGTTTTCATGAATAATCACCCCTGCATCGACAGCGCCAGATAGCACTGCCTCTTCAATATCATTAAACACTAAAAATTCTTTATTGGTAACATGAGGGAAGGCTAAACTAAATAATAAATGTGCGGTGGTATTCATGCCAGGAATGGCCACACGCATGTTATCTGCATTGGGTTTGCCACCCACTTTGTTTTTATCTTCTTTATAAATTAATAAAGGGCCCACGCCTTTACCTAAAGCACCTCCGCTATTTAATAAACTATACTTATTTTTTACCAGTGGCCAAACGCCGTAACTAATTTTTGAAAAAGGAAGCTTGCCTGCAATAGCCCATTCATTTAAAGTTTGCACATCTTCTAAATGCACTTTAAATGTATAACCCTTGGTGTCTATTTTATGATTCACAAGTGCATCAAAAATAAAAGTATCGTTAGGACAGGGAGAAAAACCCATTTCAAACTCAGGCATGGTTAGGTAGTTTATGGAGCGCGTCTAAGTATTGCAACAAAGTTTCGTTTAAATTATAAATGGCTTCTTTCATTTTCCACTTGGCTTTATTTCTTTCACCCACATAATTAGAAACTGAACGAATTTGTATAAAAGGAATATTCAAGTCGCGTCCCATATAGTGAAGTGCAGCGCCTTCCATAGATTCTAAAGAAGCTTTATAACGGCCACTGTATAATTCTATTTTATTTTTATCGGTGCTAATGGTATTAACTGTCACTGCTTTTTTTGTGGGCAAATTCAATACATTGTATTGCTTTAACCAAGGGTTCGGTAAGGATTTTTTTTCATAAGGTGCATCGTTGGGCTTGTCAAATTTCAAATCGAATAAATCTTTCCAAGCTTTATTTTCAGTCACGCCAATATCTCCCGCAAAATCATCTTTCACTACAAACACTTTACCCAAAGGAATTTTTTTATCGAAACTGCCGCATATACCCACTTGAATAATAAGGGTAGGGGTTTCTTGTACAAACATTTTCATTAAAGAAACGCTGCTAGCAAGTAAGCCAATACCCGATTCGTGAAAGCCCACCGAAAAACGTTTGTTGTTGGTGGCAAAAGCGGGGTTAATTTTTTGAAAGCTGGGCATCCATTCCCCATTGGTAGCCGCAGTAATAATTACACGCATAACACAAAGGTCGGGAAAGGCCTCTGAAAAATGGTTATCTTGACCATCAAATTTATATCTTTGCATAAATAAAGCAGACATGGTGTATTTAACAAGGGCAGAACATTTTAATGCAGCACATAAGCTAGCGAATCCTAATTGGAGCAAAGAAAAAAACGAGGAAGTATTTGGGGCATGCGCGAATGAAAATTGGCATGGGCACAATTATGAACTTTTTGTAACCATAAAAGGTGAATCAGATCCTGAAACCGGATTTTTATTTGATGTAAAAAAGTTAAGCCAGCTAATTAAGAAATACGTTATTGATGAACTGGATCATAAGAACTTAAATATTGATGTACCCTTTATGCAAGGGCAAATGTGCAGTACCGAAAATTTAGTCATTGCCATTTGGAAACAACTGCAGCCTCATATTCCAACGGAAGTGCAGCTACATTGTATCAAGTTATATGAGACACCTCGTATATATGTAGAATATTTTGGTGCCTAGCCCCCTTTGTTTTGTCCTATAAACCTGTCGAAAAAGGGTAAATTTCTTAAACGTTTAACTTTTTAAATAAAAGAGTAAACAATTCAAGTCCTTCCGCGTTATTATTATTGTAACTTTGTTCTCTTAATTTGGAAGCATGGAACATAAAGTAGCAGTATTTAGAAAAGAGCATTTTAATGCTGCGCATAGATTGTTTTGTGCCAACTGGTCTGACGAAAAAAACATACAAGTTTTTGGACCCTGCGCCAACCCAAATTACCACGGACATAATTACGAACTAGTTGTACAGGTAAATGGAGTACCCGATCCTATTACAGGATTTGTGATTAACACCAAAGAGCTTAGTACCATTGTTCAAGAAGAAATTGTATCCCGATTTGATCACAAAAATTTAAACTTAGATACCGACGCTTTTAAAAATTTAAATCCTACTGCCGAGAACATCGCTATAGTTATTTATAATTTAATTAGACCACGTATTGATAAAGAATTAGACTTAAAAATTAGGTTGTATGAAACAGAAAGAAACTTTGTCGACTACCCTGCTTAAAGATGAGCATATCGATTTAAGTAATTTATTAATTGAAGAAATGGGCGATGAACATAAGGCAAGTTCGGTGGATACACCACTTCGCGCCGATGCTTTTGACGCTACTGATGAAGAGAAGATAGCTGCCATAGCACCACATTTCAAAGCCATTATGGAAATATTGGGAATGGATTTGCTTGATGATAGTTTAAGAGGTACACCTCTTCGTGTTGCTAAAATGTATGTAAAAGAATTATTCCAAGGTTTGAACCCTGCGAATATGCCAAGCATGACCTTGTTTGAAAATAAATTTCAGTACAATGAAATGTTGGTAGAAAAGAATATTAATTTTTATACTAACTGCGAACACCATTTTGTGCCCTTCTTTGGTAAGGCACATGTGGCTTATATAAGCAGTGGTAAAGTAATTGGACTTAGTAAGTTGAATAGACTGGTTGAGTATTTTTCAAAGCGCCCGCAAGTACAAGAGCGTTTAACCATGCAAATTGGTAAGGCTTTGCAAACCGTACTTCAAACACAGGATGTAGCGGTGATGATGGATGCAAAGCATTTATGTGTATCTAGTAGAGGTGTAAAGGACGATAGCTCTAATACCATTACAAGCTTTTTTGGTGGTAAGTTTCAAGACGAGCAAAAGAAGATGGAATTCTTAAAATATATAGATATAAACGAATAGTTGGTTTTGGGTTTAGTTAGTAGGTTGAATTTAAATGGCGAAGTAAACTTCGCCATTTTTTATTTATTTTTGTCAAAACACAATAGATGTCAAAACACGCATTTGTATTCCCAGGACAAGGAAGTCAATTTGTTGGAATGGGAAAAAATTTATACGAGACTAATGCTATAGCTAAAGCAATGTTCGAAAAGGCCAATGAAATTTTAGGCTTCAACATTAGTGATATTATGTTTTCTGGAACCGATGAGCAGTTAAAGCAAACCAATGTAACGCAGCCTGCTATATTTATACATTCAGTAATTGCTTATTTAACCATGCCTGCAGAAAATGCAGTAGTGCCTGATATGGTGGCTGGTCATAGCTTAGGAGAGTTTAGCGCACTGGTGGCTAATAAAACTTTAAGTTTTGAAGATGCACTTCGTTTAGTAAGTGTGCGTGCAAAAGCCATGCAAGCTGCTTGTGAAATTCAAGCCTCTACTATGGCTGCAGTTTTAGCATTAGCCGATGAAAAAGTAGAAGATATTTGTGCGCAAGTACAAAAAGAAACAGGAGAAGTAGTAGTACCTGCTAATTATAATTGCCCTGGTCAATTGGTAATTTCTGGAAGTATTAAAGGAATTGAAATTGCTTGTGAGCAAATGAAAGCAGCAGGTGCAAAGCGTGCCTTGGTATTACCAGTTGGTGGTGCTTTTCATTCACCCTTAATGAACCCTGCAAAAATTGAACTAGCCGCAGCCATTGAAGCCACTACATTTAACACACCTATTTGCCCAGTTTATCAAAATGTGGTTGCAAAAGCAGTTACTAACCCTACAGAAATTAAAGAAAACTTAATTGCACAATTAACCGGAGCGGTGAAGTGGACACAAACTGTTCAAGCCATGGTAGCCGACGGCGCCACCCATTTTACCGAGGTAGGCCCAGGTAAGGTTTTACAAGGTTTGGTACAAAAAGTATTTAAAGAAGCTGTGGTAGACGGAGTAAACTAAAAATTAACATAATTATTAGAATATAATCGAGCCCTTCAAGCAATCTTGGGGGGCTCTTTTCGTTGTGTATATAGATAGGTATACTATAATATATTAAAAATAAATATAATATTTAATTCATATTGAAAAAGAGGATACTCTATATTATTTTGGGGGTGATGCTGTTTTCTGAATTAACAGCCACTGTTACTATTGCACCACCAACAATAACTTTCTCAAATGCGACACCATATACTTATAACGGTAGTAATCAATCCCCCGGCTATACACAAAATTCTTGCTATGGTACTGGTGTAACAATAACATATGTTGTATTAAGTTCTTCTTTTTCTTATTCTGGTTTTGGGCCACCTATTTATGAGGGTAATTATCGTATGGATGTAAGAATTGATGGAGGTACATGTAATGCTCAAGTTTTTTCAACTACTTTCATAATCACTAAATTACCAATCACAATAACAGCGAGTGCGAATACAAAAGTGTATGATGGAACTGTAAGTGCTACAGCTACACCTACGTTAACAGGGACATTAGCTAGTGGAGATGTTGGGACATATAGTGAGACGTATGATACAAAGACTCAGGGAACAAATAAGGTATTAACACCAACGGGAACAATATTAGATGCTACGAATGCTTCAATGACAGGTAACTATAGTATAACGTATGCGACTAACACGAGTGGTGTGATTACAAAACTACCAATCACAATAACAGCGAGTGCGAATACGAAAGTGTATGATGGAACTATAAGTGCAACTGCTACACCAACTATTACAAATGGTGCATTAGTGAGTGGAGATGTTGGGACATATAGTGAGACGTATGATACAAAGACTCAGGGAACAAATAAGGTTTTGACGCCTGCAGTCTTATCAATTTTAGATGCTACGAATGTTTCAATGACAGGTAACTATAGTATAACGTATGCGACTAACACGAGTGGTGTGATTACAAAACTACCA
>Ga0194047_10002119_pt1 | contig 11548 bp, 8 predicted proteins | sample JunL225m_MetaG_2_FD_160070 | JGI IMG/M metagenome (GOLD analysis project Ga0194047, IMG submission 160070) | Anoxic zone freshwater microbial communities from boreal shield lake in IISD Experimental Lakes Area, Ontario, Canada - Jun2016-L221-5m | ecosystem: Environmental > Aquatic > Freshwater >...
ATTTGGGCTACTTAGGGCTTTTAAAGAGATTATTTCAAACTTTCCAGTATCCAGCATTCATTAATAAGTACATATTCTGGTTAATTCTCGAATTACTTGGAACAGATGGGCGCGACACGCCCGCGTTGGTTTGGATAAAATCTCATGGGGTTTGGGGCAATCATGGGATGGGCGTATTCAAATACGCCCCTACAAAATGACCACGCGCCCTTGCCCAAACCCCTTTGAGAACCGTTTTATAAAGGACAATTTCTTTCTTGCAACAGCCCTGACAACAAAAGCAGGGTAAAAAATGATGTGCGGAAATTGGGGTTAAAAAAAGTAAAGCCTTACCGCCCAAAATTTCTCTAATGTATAGGGAAATCCTGTTAGATAACATTCGCACACTGCCGTGCTGCGTGTTTCAAACTCTTGGGGTGGTTCCAGTGGTTGAGTAAGGTGCAGCTTTATGGTCGCTTCCTTACCTCGAAACGGGGCAAGTTCGGCTTGAGTGTGGCGAACAGAAACGGGTTAGCAAAATCTAATACCGCTCTGGTCGCCAGCCCTACCCCTATTAGCCCAGATTATATTTGGCGCGTATAGTTTGCGGAATGCTCTTCTGTGCAATACCTCTAATTTCCGTTGGGTTCACATTTAAGTTCAGTGCCGTTTTCAGGTGAAATGCTGCCTCTTCTGGGTTATTAGCTGCCAGCAACTGCTTGGCATATTCTAATAAGCTTCCATAGTATAGACTTGAGATGTTATAAAAATTCGGTTCACGCTCCCACACAATCTTAAACTTGCCTGAAGCATCATCATATTTTTTGGCGTTTAATTTACTCCAACCTTGCTGGTAGAAATCGGCAATCTCTTCCAAACTTGTCAGGTCTTTATCGCCTGCCAATATGTCTTTTGCCGCCCTTAATTGATCGAGTCCCAATCGGAAGGAATCAGGGTTGGTAGCAGCTTTAAAAAGTTGCTTTGAGTAAGTTAAATAGCTTTCTTTGAGCTTATCATTAATAGCAGCATCATTTCGCAAAAGATTGCTTGCTTCGGTAAGGTTACGAATTGCTTTCGGGTAATTGCTACAAGGGTTATCAGCGCACTGATTAATCTGGTTAGTAGCATCACTCAATAGCTTTTGGGCTTGCGTGCGATTGTTTGCAACTACGGTAAGCGCGGCAGAAGTTGGTTCTACAGTAGCTACCGCTGCCGTAGAAACAGGTTTGTTAGTAAGAGCCACAATGAGAATTACAGCTACACCTAACAGCAGGATTGCTACCAGCATTATCAATCCCCATTGATTCAAAGGGCTGCGTCTGGTGATACCTGCTTTCTCATCAAAAATATCATCCAGATTCTGCTGCTTTTCCTGCATCCAATCTTGGGGATTTCCCCCTTTCTCGGACATCCAATCCTGAGTTTGATTTGTATTTCTATTGTTTCTAGCCATCTTTAACTACCCACCCTTCTTCTACTTGCAATCTTTCTTGGTCGTTTCCAGACCGCCTTTAATGCGATTAAAGTACGTCATCAGCTCCTGAATAGCCGGTATGCTCATTACTTTGTCTGCCTGATCAAAATAATTAGTTGCTTCAGCTTTATTGGCAGAGCTAGAATTGCATTTTATACCAGCCATGTCACGGTAGGTTTCGGTCAATTTTACTGCTGGACTCTCCATGTTCATTTTAGCCAGAAAACTAGGATCTTTCTGAACCAATTTGGATAATTTATCGCTTGCTTCTATTAATTTCTGCTCCTTTTCCTGCGGGTTTTCAGTGCGCAAAGCAGCACTCTGTGCGTTCTTGCCATCTATATACAATTGCGCCATATCTCGCCTGTCAGTTACTCCTTTAACCCACCCATCCAGTGTGGTGTAAGGCTGCGGTATCGAAGGTATTCGGGTAGGCTTCACACCTGCTTGAAGTTTGTTAGTAGTGGCGTAATCAACGGCTTGCTTATAGTCAGTTAATGCATTTTCAGGCAGCAAGCTTGTTTCTTCCTGCTGTCCCAAAGTGGCATACACCGCAAACAAATATGCGGCAGCGTTCACTTTAACATCTTTGTCAGTCAGCAGAGCAGGCAAGGCGGTGGTAACTTCCAAATACTTTCCAGCCTCGTAATCTCTGACCGCCACATTGAATTTTCGCTGATTTTCAGTCAAGTTGCGGTCAGGGTTGTTAATGCTCTGAAGTCCTGTAAACCAGAAGAAGCTACCTGCTCCGGCAATAATAAGCGCAAATACTCCAGAGACTATTGCCAGTATAGTAGCCTTTTTGCGGCGACTGCGCGTTCCATCCAAATCCAGTCCATTATCAATGCCTGCTTCCTCCTCGCCACTACCATATAGGCTCGGCGGAGGAGGAACGTAATCGGAAGAAATCTGACCATATTCGTCAGTTCCGAGCGAAACCTCTTTACCCAACTGTGAGTAATTATTGCCATTTTGGTTCATTATTCAACCTCCTCTGATTCTTGTCCGTATATGGCGGCGGGAACAAACTCTAGTTCTGTCAGGCTTTCTACGAAATTCGTGGCTTCCTCTTGTAATTGTTTGTCCACTGGCTGACCACACACCGGACAATCCGGCTGTGACCAAATATCTACAAAACGACTTTGCAAGGGTTCATCAAAAATCCAGCCTTGTTTGGGTTGATTGCCCCACAATATCCAGTTTGCAGGGTAGGGTTCTACCAAGCTTGTTTTATCATAGCGAGACAAAACGCTTAACGCGGTTCGCGCCATAATAAGCGCAATATGCCCCACATCCATGCTCAGGGCTAACTGTGGTCTTCCGGGTAATGCCCCGTAATCCTCAATTTCATCATGGTCTTGCTCCCCGAATAACTGGCTGGTGGCTATGCGGAAGCACATATAGCAACCCACCTTTTGCCCCTCAAGTTCTACGCCGGGTATCGCCATGAACACATCCCCCCCAAAGCCCATCTCATAAGCTGCGCCATACACTGCTGGGATACCTTTATTCCAAGATATTCGATTGATAACCCCTTTGGCTTCTTCCGAGTCTGTTGCCCCTACCACCAAATCACACCCGTCCAAGAGTTGCTCAAGAGTATCCAGATGTTCCGTTACATCTATGTTAAAAGTCTCAACCTTTAACAAAGGATTAGTATTTAATAACAGGTCTTTCAGCGCATCGGTTTTCAAGCGCCCGATGTCGCGCATCCCGCAGACATGGCGCACCACATTATGTACTTTCAAACGGTCAAAATCTGCCAAGCGGAATTTCCCAACTCCTGCTTTGGCTAATTCCACTGCGGCAGTGCCGCCCCCTGTGCCTAGTCCGATGATTGCTACCGTTTTATTTGCCAGCGCATTTGTATCCAGCAATCCCGCGATGCGACTTTTGAAATCATCGTAGAAAGTCAGCCGCTCATGCTCAACTTCTTCGGCGCTTCCCTCTTCACTAATTTTGTAAAAAGTTATCGCGTCATTATGGGCTAATAAAACCAGTTCACCGGGTTGGCTGGAGTCCAATTTTTCCCCTCGTTGCCAGCGCCCCAACAAGATATTGCTTGGCGAATCCAGATGCAACAGCTTATTGACAAGGTGGTCAATATTGCACGCAAAGGGCGCACATTAGGAGTGCATGTCATACTTGCCACTCAAAAGCCTGCTGGCGTTGTTACCGGTCAACTTAATTCAAATACTAAGTTCCGTATTTGTCTCAGGGTGGAAACGCCTGAGGACAGTAACGATATGTTGGGGCGCAAGGACGCTGCCATGCTTTCCAAAGACCAACCGGGGCGGGCATTTTTCAAAGTGGGAAACGATATTTTTGAACAATTTCAGGTAGCTAATACCGAAATTCCATTTGCTCCTATGCAAGATGAAAACGAATCCGAAAAGTTGATTGCAACCTTGTGTGACCCCAACAACTGGCGTATTTCACCTGTGTTAATGCCAAAGCCCCGTTCTTCAAGAGATTCTAAGAATGAGGCTCCTCGCTGGATGGATTTTGACGAGATTACAGCCCAATGCTTAGCTGCATCTAAACGTACTGTGATTCGCAATAAACACAAGCCATGGTTAGACCCAATGGGCGATCGTTATTATCTGCGAGATTCTCAGTTTTTGGGTAATCGCGGTTTCGATGAGAAAGCCCTAAGCTGGTCCATTCAACCACCCTATGATTATGGAGTCGCTCCAATTGCGCTAGTTGACAATGTAGTTGAACAAAAACAAGAGCCGCTTTTTATGAATCTTTCCAGAGATGGAAGTTATTGTATTAGCGGATTGGCAGTTTCAGGCAAAACAATGGCATTGTATTCTATGCTTACAGCCTTGATTTTAACTCATTCACCGGACGAGTTGCAAATTTATCTAGTGGATATGGGCAATACGCTAAAGCCTTTTGCCGGTTTGCCTAACACTGTCCAATATATTCCTATGACCCAGATGTCTTCTCTCAAAGAGGTATTTAAACAACTTTACCAAGTTTTTCAGGAACGTCGGATTAAATTCGCCGAAAAAGGGGTTTTGGATATGGCTAGTTATCGCGCTATTGCCCAACCCGGCGAGAAACTACCATATATATTCATTGCCTTTGATAATTACGCTTCTATCCGTCACAGCCTTCCCTTTGATGCGGAACATCTGAAAGGCCTTGTTCGAGAGGGGCGGCAATATGGCATGCACGTGGCAATTACAATGGATCGCGCTCAGGATTTTGAGTATGGGCGTATGGCAGAACAATTTTTTCAAGTTGCGCTACGTCAGGCACGTGAAGATATATCTTTCCCTGTTCCCAGAAATATGGTTGGTAGTTGGAATGAAAGACCGGGACGCGGCTTCATCAAAGGTCCACCTAATAACCCTCCCCTTGAAGTGCATTTTTTGTTGCCGTTTCTAGGCGAGCCTGATGTTCAGGTAAAGAACATTGAAACTCTTGTAACCAAAATGCAGAAAGCGGCTAGGAAAAATCCTGCATGGGCGGTTCAGAATAGCGCCACAGCACCTGCCGCTGCCAAAGAGGTTACTGAGAAAATCGTTAAAGAGCCTAGCAACTCGCAATCGGTTTCCCATGAAGATATAAAACAGCTTGCAGAGTCATGGTTTAAGTTGCCGGCTAAGGAAGTTCCTGAGCCCATACCTGAAAACCCAGCCATTCCACAGCCGGAGCCTGTTAGCATACCATCGGAAATACCGCAGGTTTTGGAAGAAAATTCTTCTGCGCCTCCTCCATCCTCTAATGGTAGTGATTCTACCTCTAACCCGGATGAAAAACCGCGTAAGGAGAAAAAACCGCTAAGATTATAAATTCAACTTTGACTTGAATAATTACTTGACGTTCTTTTGAAAATTATAATGGAACCAAAAAATCGGACACGGGAAGACAGAGAAGTAATGTTCCTGAGCAAATGGATTGGTTTGGAGCCTTTCCTTCCATTGCTTTGAATTTACTTGTCAAAAATATTATTCTCTAAAAAGCTGGGGGGTAGTGGGGAGTGCTTAGTAATGCAGAGATAGCATGCTATAATAGATTTTTGCTATTGTTAAGCAGCTCTAAATGTTTGGCAAAATTAAAATTCACCTCTTCCAAAAAAGCACTCCCGTTCAGGAAAAAGCCCGGGATTAGCGATTATCCATTGATTTTCCATAGTAATTGCGCGGTACCAACTTGCCAAAAACCTGAAGCGTTGGAGGAAATACTCAGACAAACTGCCTCGCACATTTGCAAGTTCAACTTGAGATTGGTTTTCAAACTTTGCCCAATAGCGTTTAGTTCTGGCATGTGGCTTACAAATACAAGGCTTTCTACTCCGAGGTTAGCCACAATTGTTTTAAGACTCCATTCGACTACATTTGGAGATTGCAACGCCAATTCTTTCACTTCATGCACGCCAGCAATAGGGTTTAATTGAGTCGAAAGTAGACGGGCAGTTGTAGCTGCTCTCCGAAAAGGGCTGGTGAAAATAATTCTGGTATAAGATATAGTATCTTCAAAGTGGATAGGAGGAAGAGTTTTTACCAGCCCTTTGCCCAGAATTTGCACACTTTTTTTCCCATGCTGCGTTAGTGGGCGCATAGAGTCATCGGCAGGATAGGGCAATTCGTACTCCGCATGTCTGACAAGTATTACTAACGTTTCTCCAGTAGAAGATTTCATGCTGTTTGTTTGACCGCAATTATAATTAACACACTGAAAAGCATAATAATCAAGCTAAGATAAAAAAGTATAATGATTATCCAGAAGCCTAATCCAAGACTAGCTTTTTTTATTTCTTCCGAAACTTGAGGGTTATTTTCTGACGGTTCTAGCATTATAAAATTTCCCAGATAGCCTTTCAATTTTGTGCCAATAGGATATAATCTCAGATTATAGGTGGGTGCAATCTGATTATTCCAATAATTTGTTTTGTATGTATTATACTCATAGTTGCCGATAGTAGCCACAGAATAATCAATATAAAATAAATTATAACAGTCAGGAATGTTAAAGGCATAGAATATGGCAACTGAAAGTACCGTTGGTAACGCAGTAAGTATGAAAACTCTTCAAAGATTGCAAATCGCGCTGCTTTTTCTGGCATTTATTCTGATTGGCGCAACTGAAGGGGGTGTAGGGGTACTAATTCCTTCCATCCAGCTAAGCTATAGCCTTGATAAAGCGACTGTCAGCCTCTTATTTCTCGCAGGCACTAGCGGATATTTAACGGCAGCATTACTCAGTGGCTTGCTGATTGAAAAATTCGGACACCGCAACTTTATTCTCTTTGGAACTGCCATAATCTTTGCCGGAGCTTTTCTGGTAACTTTACAACCCCCATTCGTTTTGTTGATGCTGGTGTGGCTTAGTCTTGGATTCGGAATTGCAGCGCTCGATTCTGGAGTCAATTCCTATGTCGCCAGTTGGCAGCACAACTCCGCTATTCTGAATTATTTGCATGGCTTTTATGGTGTGGGAGCGCTCTCAGGACCCCTAGTAGCATCATTCGTGATTAACAACGGCTGGAGTTGGAATAATACCTATTATGTATGGTGTTTTCTAGCCGCGATAGTATTGGTCAGCTTCCGGCTAGTTTTCATCAAACCGCTCGAAATATCAAAGCAAGAATTACATAATAAAGCTATACAAACTTCCGATGAAAATGTATTGTTGGGAGCAATAAAGCTAAAAGTTGTTTGGCTTACTGCGCTGTTCTTGTTTCTTTATGTTGGCAGCGAAGTAAGTTTGGGAAATTGGAGCTACAGTTGGCTTACACAGCAAAGAGAACAAGTTGCTTGGTTAGCGGGTTGGTTGGTAAGCGGTTACTGGATAGGGCTGACATTGGGTAGGCTAACGCTGGCTAGGGTTTCGCAGTGGGTTGGTACGCAACGTTTAATCTGGGGATGTTTGGCTGGGACAGTTAGCGGGATTCTAATACTAATCTTTTTAGCAGGTACTTCAGGGGTTTGGTTAGCTAGTGGTTTAGCTTTGTGCGGCTACAGTTTGGGTCCTATATTTCCCACTACTATAGCGCTTATCTCCACCATTGTTCCAGAAAGATTACTTGCCAGCGCAATAGGACTTCTGGTAAGCTTGGGAAGTATGGGAGCGGCTTTCTTTCCATGGCTGGCGGGCAATCTAGCCGAAAAACTGGGATTGTGGAGTTTACTACCGTACTTATTAGTTCTGACCGCAATTATGCTGCTACTTTGGATTATGCTATTTAGAGAATATCGCAAAAGACCAATAGACGTGTAAACGAATAAATCAGGAGGAATTACCGTAAATAATTTTCTTTTACTCCAAATTTGATTCTATCTTTCCCCAAAGAGCGTTTACTAATTTAATCTTACCCTTTCTGCTATCCATTAGGGATTATCGCCGTTGTGATTTAAATCGAGTCATCGGTTTCAGGCTCTGGTTGTTCCTGTGCTTGCGCTTTTGCCCTAGCTTTTGCAGCGCGTCGCCCCGCCAAACCGCCCGCCTGAGAACGGCTACGATGCTGACGTACTAAATCAAATTCCGCTTGAATAGCTTCAAGCTGGCGAGCGACACGCATCTCTTCCAACTGATACAACTCGAAAACCTCGCTATCCTCTACCTGCTTAACCTGCTCTATTCGCACCTGCAACTCTACAATACCCTTATCAAGAGTTCGTAAGCGTTCATCTAGGGTAACAAAGCGAGTCTGGGTACTCTCATTATTACCGACGATAACCTGATTCAGACTGAAAAATTGGCTCTCAAGTTGCTGGCGGATTTCCTCAAGGCGACCTTGATTGAGTAAGATGCGTTCGTTAAACAGGCGCTCAACCCGCACCACATTGCTCATAACGCGCTCATCTTCTTGGCGCAAAACATCCAGTACCGGAGCTACCTCATCAATACGAGCGGTATCCAATCGCTGCAAATCTTCGAGGCGTGTGATACGGTTGGCGAAAAGTTGCACCTCTGCACGCAAATCAACGACCTGCTGGTTAAATTCTTCAGCTATGCGGCGCACACTCTGCTCGTTATTATGGATTATATCCAGCACCCGATCCAATTCGCGCTGATAAAACTCTTGCGCGTTAGCAGTTATCTTAACAGCTTCGCGTAAATCGCGAATAGCGCCGTCCAGCCTAGTAATCTGACTTTGCCCATCTCGCACCGTCATGAGAAGTTTATCAAGCTGAAGCCGGTCCAACCCAAGTTGTTCATTTTCCTTGCGGCGTGTCTCCACTATATCAGCAAACTGTGAGCGCAAATCCCGCACCGCTTTAGCTGGTTCGCCAGAACGAAACTGCAACTCCGCCAATTCCTGCTTGATGCGCTGCTCATCAAGATTACGCACCTGAGTTGCTTGCGTAACCTCTGCTACGAAACGATCCATTTGCTCACGTATCTGGATTACACGCAACTCGCTCTGTTTCCAGTTATCCTCAACGGAGTGCTGCCGCGCCATCTGCTCGCGCACTATGCGCCGCACCTCATCTACCTGCTGCTGTAGCTGGTAAAGTTGTGCCTCGCCTTTTTTGAGAGAATCATCATCGCGATAGTTGCGCGTTAAATCCATTGGAAACCTTCCTTATTACTTGAAAAAAGATGTCAGGCAAGCCTGAAACCTGTTAAATACCCTGCCCGCCGCCCCGAAAAGGAGCAAGCAGGCAAAAGTCAGAGACGAATTACTTAGCGTTGAGGTTATAGAACGCCGCTTTACCGGGATAAACCGCGCCCACACCAAGTTCTTCCTCAATACGTAGAAGCTGGTTGAATTTCGCCACACGCTCGCTACGAGCTGGCGCGCCAGTCTTGATTTGCATAGTATTGAGGGCAACCGCGAGGTCTGCAATGAAAGTATCTTCAGTTTCGCCGCTGCGATGGCTCATTACAGCAGTAAAACCGGCGCGTTGTGCCATTGAAACCGCCTCGATGGTTTCGGTGAGTGAGCCAATCTGGTTCACTTTAGTGAGCATCGAGTTGGTGGTGCCTTCGGTGATGCTGCGAGCGAGTCGCTTGGTATTGGTTACAAGATGGTCGTCACCTACAATCTGGAGACGACTCCCCAAACGCTCGGTCATCAACTTCCAGCCATCCCAATCATCTTCTGCCAAACCATCCTCGATAGAAATAATCGGATATTTTTCCACCCAGTTAGCCCAGAAATCAACCATCTCGGCGCTGCTCAACTCACGCCCTTCTTTAGCCAACACGTATTTACCATCCTGATAAAGCTCGGTGGTAGCGGGGTCAAGCGCAATGAAAACCTGCTCGCCCGGCGTGTAGCCTGCCTTCTGAATTGCTTCAAGAATAACCTCGATAGCCGCTTCGTTATTCTTTAGGCTAGGCGCAAAACCGCCTTCGTCACCGATACCTACGCTCAAACCTCTGCCGTGAATCACCTTCTTGAGCGATTGGTAAATTTCCGCGCCCCATTGCAAAGCTTCGGCGAAACTCTTTGCACCTACCGGCATAACCATAAATTCCTGAAAATCGGTGGAATCTTCGGCATGCTTGCCGCCATTCAGAATATTCATCATCGGTACGGGTAGAGTACGCGCTCCCACGCCACCCAAATAGCGATACAGGGGCAAGCTGAATTGTTGCGCTGCTGCTCGTGCTACCGCCATTGAAACGCCCAGAATAGCATTTGCGCCCAGTTTTGCCTTGTTATGGGTGCCATCAAGTTCAAGCATGATTTTATCAATACCGACTTGGTCACTGGCATCTAACCCTTCCAGCGCATCAGCGATAAGGGTATTTACATTGTTAACTGCTTTTAGCACGCCCTTACCGCCGTAGCGTTTGGCATCCCCATCGCGCAATTCAACCGCTTCATGTGCGCCGGTGCTGGCGCCGCTCGGTACTCCGGCTCGCCCAAGTGCGCCACCTGCTAAGGCTACTTCCACTTCAACGGTGGGGTTCCCACGCGAATCAAGTATTTCCCGTGCAATTACTGATTCAATTTCAGTCATCTTCATCTCACTCTCAGATTAATTATTTCTGTTTCAACTTAATACTAAAACAATACCTCTGTCATGATACACGAATCGCTAAAGAATCACAATTTAGCTGAACAAAAATACAGGGCTTTTCAGAAAATAACAAAAACAAGCAAAAGCTTCGATTTGCTAAAAAAGAAGATGCCTGTTTGACCAGAAGAGGGCAAGTGCCTATTGTACTGGCTGCTATTAACAATGCTGTTTTAGCTTGGATGGATTTCTTGAATGTCCAAAATGTTTTTCTCTGAAAAGCCCTGCAGCACCACGACAAGCTTAAGCCAAATCAAGGCTATATGGTATAATCAAACTTCCCTAAAAAACACATAAGTACACTTAGGAGGTAGGTTCAATGGCGAATGAGGTAGTTATCCTTGACGGGGCGCGTACCGTTTTTGGAAATTTTGGCGGAAGCCTTAAAGATATTTCAGCAACCGAGTTAGGGGTTTTAGCCGCGAAGGAAGCCATCAAACGCAGTGGCGTTGAGGCAAGCGAATTAGATAATGTGGTTTATGGGAATGTGCTGCAAACCAGCAGTGATGCCATTTATTTGGCGCGGCATGTTGGCTTGAAAGCTGGTGTGCCAATTGAAACTCCTGCCCTTACCGTCAATCGGCTATGTGGTAGTGGCGCACAGGCAATCGTGAATGTGGCACAATCTATACTTTTAGGGGAAAGCCAAGTGGCTTTGGCAGGTGGCGCAGAAAATATGAGCCAAGCCCCGCATGTGGTACGTGGTGCGCGTTGGGGCTATGGCTTCGGGGCGAACAGCGCTTTTGAAGATTCGTTGTGGACTGCGCTAATAGATAGTTACACAGGACAGGGTATGGCGATTACCGCCGAGAACCTTGCCGCTAAATACGATATAAGCCGCCAGTTTCAGGATGAATACGCTTTACGTAGCCATAAAGCTGCCCAGAGTGCCACCGAAAAAGGACTGCTTGCTGAAGAAATCGTGGCAGTTGAAATCAAGGATAAAAAAGGAAACGTAAAGCGCATCGAGCGCGATGAGGGTATCCGCCCAGATGCCAGCCTTGAAGCGTTGGGCAAACTGCCCGCCCGGTTTATTAAGGAAAACGGCACGGTTACAGCGGGCAACGCCAGCGGTATCACCGATGGAGCGGCAGCGGTAGTGGTTAGC
>Ga0194047_10002121_pt1 | contig 11543 bp, 8 predicted proteins | sample JunL225m_MetaG_2_FD_160070 | JGI IMG/M metagenome (GOLD analysis project Ga0194047, IMG submission 160070) | Anoxic zone freshwater microbial communities from boreal shield lake in IISD Experimental Lakes Area, Ontario, Canada - Jun2016-L221-5m | ecosystem: Environmental > Aquatic > Freshwater >...
GGATGGGCGGGTGAATTACATCCGGGCACTGGATAGTGCCACCACAGGCAATTATAGCCCAATTGTTAATCTGGTGGGTCGCGCAGTGGAGGGGGGTTTGGATTTGTATCTGGAAGCCTGCCGTCAGGAACCGGAAGAAATCTATCAGCCTCTATCGCAATTAGCCGGGCCATCCGGCTTTTCCGCTGATTATCTGGGCTGGCTGGTGCGAGAAGGTCGGTTGGCTGCCATCAAAAGAGGTAGACGTTGGTATAGCACCCTGACTGAGATTAACCGTTACAAAGCTGAGGTAGAGCAGGGAGTGGTACAAAAAGGGCGACCACCAAAAGTAAAAATAAGCGATAATTAGCCCAAGTCTAGCCTACGTTACAACCAGTTAACCGTAAACCCACGTTACCTTGGTTTGGTTGCTATGGCTACCCCAACAATGTAGAATGCTTCTGGCTAAAAAAGCATAGTCAGGCTACGATAAATGAAAGGATGTAAAAAACTAGTCTACAACATTACATTATGAGCGAGGATATGCGTAATCTTAAGGTCAATCTTGAAGAATTAGTGGGTGCTTTTGATACCGATTTTGCCGAAATGTGGCATTATCTTGATTTGGCAACGGGTGAAATCATCCTAGTAACCGACGAAACACGCCAACAACTTGAGGAACTCCTCGAAACTTGTGCCGAAGGAGATACGATTGAAGTTGTCCAAGTAGCCATCCAAAACACGGACCTACCAGATTGGGAAAAGGAGACGCTTTATAGCGCGGCCCTAGTTGAATTTGAATACGATACCCATGTTATCGAAATTCCACGTGCCGATGTACACGAGGGCTACAAAGATATGGAAGTTTTCATCGAAACGATTGTGTCGAAGCATTTACAAGAACTTTTACAGGTGGCTATTCGTGGCAAAGGAGCCTTTCGTCGTTTCAAAGACGTGTTAGATCGCTATCCCCAAGAACGTGAGCAATGGTTCCAATTTCGCGCGGCACGGTTGAAGCAGCGTGTCTTGGGTTGGTTGAAAGGAGAGGGTATCACACCCCTTATTTGAAAGGCACCAAATGTTCAAGAGAAACTCCTATTGCACCTACTGTGGTCAGCCGTTTGAAGAGAAGCAGACTTGACCGCGCCACTGTAGCACTTGTGAAAATACCACTTTCCAGAATCCACTTCCGGTAGCGGTATTGCTAGTTCCGGTAGACGAGGGACTCTTGCTGGTTCGCCGGGCGGTAGAACCGCGCAAGGGACTGCTGGCTCTGCCGGGCGGTTACATCAGCTTGGGAGAATCTTGGCAGGAGGCTGGGGCGCGTGATGGAGTGCTGCACTTTAAACCTAACCCAAGCCAACCAAAGCCTGAACTTTGCGCCAACCCATATCTTGTCGGGCCTCGGTATTGTTAAGATAAATCTGAGTAGTAGCTAGGCTGGAATGATCTAAAAATTCGCTGACCTCTTCCAGAGTAGCCCCAGTTGCTCGCCGTAACTTGGCGGCGGTATGCCGCAGAGTATGCACTGTCACATGCTCCAACCCAGCCCGTTTCGCCGCCTGTTCTACCACATAATTAATGGTACTCTCTCCAATCGGTTTATTCAGGTTCGGCTCAGTCCGACCCGGCAGATATTTGGCCCGATCATGGGTAGCCATAAACAATGGGCTATCCGCCTGCATCTTTTCCAAACGCCCCGATGCTTTAAGATACCACTCTAACGCCTTCCAGACAGGTTCAGGCAGATCGCGCCAGCCACCCTTTCCGCCTTTACCAATATAACGATACTCTTTCAGCCCTACCTCTCGACCGTCCCGAAGATCTGACCAGCACAGTCGCACAATTTCGGAACGACGACGACTGGTGTACAAGTAGAAACAGAGCAAGGCATAATCCCTAGACCCTGCGACTGTAGCACGGTCACAGCCTTTCAAGAGTGCGCGAACCTGCTCCACATTAAGCCCCTTCGCCTTCTCATAAGGATTTATATGAGGACGCTGTACCAAAGTAGTCGGATTGAAATTATGGAGGTATTGATTAGGCGTTCGCTCAAAGCGCGTAGTGGCAAATTTATAAAAACTGCTAACCGCGCCCAACCTCGTCTTGACAGTAGTTTTAGCTAAACCCTCCTCCTGCATAGTATGAACCCAACGCTGGCAATCTGCCCCCGTAATAAGAGCCGGGTGCTTCCCATCCATAAAGCTTAGAAAATTTTTGAAAGCTTTGGCATACTCCACCCGACTACGGGCCGAACCACGCCGCCGCTCTACCGCCTCCAGCCAATGTTCATAACACGCGGCCCACAATGCTGTATCTTCCTCATTATCCTGATCTGCCATTACGGTTAATGCAGTGGTCGTTTCTAACATAATCCTCACCAAACTCCTGAACACCGCTCCAATTAACAGGGATGGTTCTTTGAGGTGAAAAAGTAAAGATGCTTTGAAGTTTAAGTTCCTCACATCATAGATGTTTAACCTCTTAACTCTAAAACATCATTACCTCATTTATATTAAAACCCCGGCTACGCATCTCTTTGAGTAGATTGGTCGTAAGCTGACCGTAGACGGGTCTCTAAATTTCAGGCTATATTCTAACAATCGCAAAAATGCTTGGATATTTCCACACGTAATATCTAAGGTACATTTAGACCTACAGAGATAGCTTTTAAGAGGGCTATTTTAAGGCTTTGAGAGGCTGTAAAACCAAGAGCAGTTTACACTATATCGTAAAGAATTTCTTGTTGACTACTTTGGTTATCTATTCGTATTTTCTCAATATTTCGGGTCAATTGGTCAGTTAACCACGATTTTTGAGGCTAAATTCTGTCGGAAATGGTGATTTGTCCCGGATTATTGAGAAGGTACATCTATTATTTTCTCCAGGCTTGGTCGCTACCTAGGTCAGCACCTCTCAAATCAGCATCACTTAGGTGAGCATCTTTTAGATAGGCTCCGCTTTTAGGTAGGCACCCTTCAACTTAGCATCTCTTGGAGCGACACCCACTAAGGTAGCATTTAGTAATTTGACAAATAATAACGCAGAATAGGGGTAGTTATTCTGCGTTAAACAATTTAAGAACTAAATTTATTAGACTCTATTCCATTAATAAATCTTAATATCACAACAATAGAATCGAATATAAACCTTGCTTCTTGTTTTTCTACTAGTTCATTATCATGTGCAAATGAGGAATTATTCCTAATAGAATTGAAACTGTCAAAAATGCCGATGGAGCTCTTTAAGATTCTGAGCGAAATCTCGGTTAAAGTTCCTTTCTTTTCAAGTTCCTTAATATATTTTCCTGCTCTTGAATTTAGTGGATCATTTTTATCGTAACTAATTCCATTTTGTGTAAGAAGGTGTGCAAATTTCTTCATACAATAGGTATGCAACCTATCCATTGCTACGGCAGGCTTATTGGCTTGAACGTCACGCTCTATAGCCTCTACTAATTCCCAGATTGTCTGATCTTGGGCAAATTTATCAATTGAGTCCGTTCGGGGGATATTTTCATCTCCTTCAACAGAGCGGACAATATTAAAGAAACGCTCTCTTTCCTTGACAACATTAGGGTCTGTGTCATCAATTCTTTCCCTAATAGCATTTCTATAATCCCAGAGTGTTCGTAAAGCCCTTGCGACTATGTGTTTATCTTCGGTTTGCAAAAAAGTCCGCAATCGTTTTGCTTTGGATGTGCCACTCGTGCTATATTTTTCATCATTAATAGCAATATTTAGCTCGGATGCAAAAAAGTCAGCCATAGTTCGGTCGCTAAAATTCAGAACGTACCCTGATTGCATATCAAAGACGCTATCAAGGAAAACCATATCAACTGCCTTTATGCGTGGTTTTTCCGGAATCAAGTTTTCACTCATTTAACCAATCACCTATCTTTACTCTATAATATTAAGCTATATATAGCATAGCGGTTATAGTATAGCATTTTTTGTCTTTACTTTCAACGGATTACTTTAGCTTTTTAGCTTATTAAAGAAATTCCGTTGGTAAAAAAGGGACATGGCTCGGGGTTTGATACCCTAATCCGCATCTTCAGCTATTAGACCCTCTGGCGGTTAGAAACATAACCTAATGGGCTTTGGTCAGTAATGTAGTCAAACGCTCCATTATCTCTACCAGATAAACCTCATCTTCTTTGGTGGGTTCAACTACTCCCATGGCTGTTAGCCTCTCTAATTCTTCAATTGTCTGGTCTAACCTTTCAAGGCTTCTGGCATACTGAGCCTTATATTCCTGCGAAGTAGCAAAAGCAAAATCATTTAATGGATTGTCTTCTAGTAGTGGAACACCTTTATGATAAATAACCAGATCGGCTGGCTTTTCAGCTTTCTCATTATTAGCCTTGGAAGGAATTACCGTTGTAGCCATATTAACGGCTGCTGAATCAGTACCAATATTGTGAAATTCATCACTATCACTGTACAGTGTAGTGCTTGTGACATTCGTAACAATTTCTTCACCATAGTGGGCTATTTCTGGTTCGTCTATCCGGGCTTTAGTCTCTTGATCGTGAAATTCATCACTATCACTGTACAGTGTAGTGCTTGTGATACTTGTAACAATTCCCTCACCACAGTTGGCTATTTCTGGTTCAGTTATCTCACTTTTAGATTTCTGTTTACTCAGTTTTACTTGAGCTTCTAGCTGTGTACGGGTAAGTTTGCCATCCAAAATATCACGAATAAGTTCGGCTCGGTACTCTACATCTTTAACCTGCAAAAGTAGGCGGATATGTCCCAGCATCTCTGCCTTCTGTGCAGCCATTTCCTTAATATCTTGCGGTGCCTTGTACAAACTAAGGCGAAGATTAACCCAGCCTTCGCCTTTACCCACAATCCTAGCTATCTCACAAACTGAAAGATTTTGATTAATATTAAGATGCCCTACCACATTAGCCTCACCCAAGGGAGTCAGATCCTCACGTGCAAAATTCTCACTTGCCATAATGCGGGCCATTTGTGCCTCTGTTAAATCTATTATCTTAACTGGCAAGGTAGTCAGTCCAGCCCGATGAGCCGCTTCCTTGCGCCGATGACCAAAAGCAAGTTCATATTGCTCCAGAATACCGCGCTTACGGCGGGCCAGCAACGCCCCATAAAAACCATTTTGCTTGATTGAGTTGACCAATTCCTCCATAGCCTGCTCATCCATTTCAGGACGGGCAAGATATTGGAAAGGGTTGTCCTGAAGCTGGTTTATGGCTATTTCCCGAATAGGCGTTTTATCAGTTTCTCGCTCCAATTCTTCACGCAAACCCTCGCCAAACGGTCTCTCTACACCTTCATTATTTTTATCACCGGATAGCACAAAATCGCGCCCGGTCATCTTATTCATAGCCCCCAAAAAGTCTTTTTTAGCTGCCATAGGTCTCTCCTCGTTACGTAAAATGGTCTAAGGTGCTAAAGCCGCTGTTAGACCTATTCGAGTGGCTATTTCATCAGCCAGCAAACGATAATCCTCAGCTACAGCACTATCTCTGGCGTACAAGGGTAACGGAGTTCCCATTGCCGCCGATTCGCGGGCCAGCGTCGAGCGGCGAATTTCACTTTTGAGCAAATGGTCAGGATAGCGAGCCTGGGCTACCTCACGCACGTTCTGCATGATTTTGGTGCGATCCACCATTGTCAGGAATAGACCCAAAAACTGGTTATTGCAATTGTAATAGTTAGCATTCTTTCGAGTGACAGCCAACAGTGCCTTGACGGAACGTAGTGCCCAAGGGCCATCTACTGGAACCAAAAACCAATCGGAGGCAGCCAACACATTGACTGAAAACTTGCCCAAGTTAGGCGGACTATCCAGAATTATCAGATCATACAATTGTCGAGCTTGTTTGAGTGCCATACTCAGGCGTAAATCACTCCCAGCTTTACCGGGTAGTATCATCTCTACTTCAGCCAATTCTACCGAAGCTGGAACCAGTGACACACCCTTAAAGCTAGTAGTCATCGCTATTTCAGAAGCTCCGGCGCGTTCCATGTACAGGTCGGAGACTGTACCTAAAAAATTACCATCTTGGCTGGCCGTTCGGCTGGCCGTCTCGTTCTCCTCCAGATCTAGGCAATCTACCCCAAGCTGGAGGCTAACATTACCTTGGGGATCCGAATCTACTACTAAAACCTTCAATCCTCTCTCGGCAAAAATAGTGGCAAGAGCGGCAGCACTGCTGCTTTTCCCTACACCACCTTTCTGGTTAGACAATCCGAGGGTAACACCATAAGGCTTTTTGCTGTCCATAACTTCCTCTTTATGTGGCTCAGTCGGTTCCCTGCTTGAGCGCGATTTATACTCCGCCATATAAGATTTAAAATCGTTGGTTTCGTCGTCCACCATACGAATGCCCCCGGCTTTTTCGGCTCTTAACAATCCCCGGTGAATTGCAGCCCGTAGGGTAGCGGTAGGAATACCATATTCCTGTTCAACTTCTCGTAGCGTTTTACGCATACATTTTAACCTCTAAACCTCTGCTTCTTATCAATCTTTCTACGACCAGTCTACGACCAGCTTACGACTCAGAACCAGAGTTAGGAAGTAATGACTGATACCACTCATTTAACCACCCCATAGCTTCGCTAAATTTTTGGGCCGGAATCTGCTTATAACTGGATACTCCATAACGTTGATAGAGTGTTTGGAAGACGCGCTGATAGGGGTTACTTTCCTTTTGTTCCCGACGGGCCAATTCTCCGGCCACCTGCTTTACAGCCAAGCTTATCTCGCTTGCCTGTTCTTCGGTAATGATGCCTGCCGCAGTTCGGTCTTCAAGTCGTTTGATACGAGCCAATGCTTTACCCACAACCGTTGAGGCATTATTTATACGCTCTTTGAGTTCGGCAACTTCAGAGGCGGTTGCATCTTGCTGCTGACTGAGAGAGTGTTGGCTGTTAGTTATTAACTGTTGCCTATGTTCCAATGCCATCTGCTCTTCGGCAAGTTGTGCCAGAGCCAAGCCCAGTTCACGCAGATTGGTAAGGTTTTGCATGTTAGTAGAAGGTTGTATTTCATTACCAAGCTCACTCATAAAAGCCTCGTAAACTTTGCGAACTACCCAGCGCTTATAGGCTAGTAACTTGTCGCGTAGTTCTGGCTTAACTTTGCTGATAGTAACGCCTGATAACCAGTAGGGAACTACCTCCAAGCGGAGGAATTGAGCTTCTCTCGGCCCGGTTTCAGTCTCTACTAAAAATTCATGTAAATCTTCGCGCAGAGCTTCATCTCTTTTTATCCGGCGAACCTGGGCAGCCCGGTCTAAACCGAGTGTTTCGCAAAGCACTCTTAAAGGTAAATAAATAGAACCGTCGCTCATCTGGGCAGCCGTAAGCGTATCACCGAAAACCTCAACGGTTTTCCGATTCTGCACTTCTATTGCAGTTGTGGGTTGACTGTCATCACGCATCATTGATTTCTCCGAGGGGTGGGTGCCATTATGGCACCCACCCTCTGTTTTAATTGTCAAGAAATTCATTGCAACACTTTTGCTTCAATTTTAGCAACGAAGCTGTTGCAAGTCAATAGGTTTTGAATGTATTTTGGAGAAAATATTTACAAGTGAACGGCATCTGCAAAAGATGCAATTAAGGAACCAGTTTACAGAAGGAACGTGGAGTGGTTCGTCGAAACAGTAGAATAGTTGCCCATGTGTTCAACCCGACCAACCATAACCACCGCCTAGTTATGGGTTGGCTGGCCTTAAACGCGCATTAGGTATTTTAGAAATCACAGGTGTTGGATTAGACACCATCAATCAAGAGACCGTAGATGCCTTTCGGTCGAGAAGCGTAATCACAGACTGTACCTTTTCATCCAGCTTTTGCCGTATAGTAGCCAGATTCAGCGTAACATCTAAAGGCAACCCCCACTCCTTCACTAATAATTGCCCCATTCGAGGCCCAACGTCCAGTAACTCGGCCAACCAAGTAGCAGAAAATGCTTTCGTAATTTCACCTCGTCCTTGCTCTACGGCACGACGTTGCTCTATATCCAACACCCGTAGGTAGGCCAGAAAAGTTACCTCTACCCCGGCGTGACCTAACTCTCGTGAAATCTGTCGCACATCCGCTCCACCAAAGTAACGCCAACAAGCCCCACTCTTACGCAAAGTATGGGTGGTACAATCAGGCTTCCCAATAACGGTTAACCCCTCGCTGAAAGTACGCGACAATCCAGACTTTGATAAGACACCCTCAACCAATACAGGATATAAATATGTAGCTGTCAGTGCCTTCTTCCAGATAGCTTCTGGTACTGGTGAGCCATCATTCTTATTCATGCCTAACACTCCCAACACCTCCCACAGCCTTTTCTGGTAAGCTACCTCCAAAAATTCCATGACAGTCGGTGGCACTTTGTCGCGGTAGAGGTACACCCGTCGGGATTTTCCACCTTTGGAATTGCGAATGAGTAAATGCGGCTCTCCTACGAGAATAATATCGCATAACCTCAAACGAATTACCTCACTAATTCGTAACATCCCGTAATAGCACAAAGGGGCGGCCAGGTAAGCCATATATTGCTGATGATTACCTTTACCGGAACTACCACTTTTTGCCAAGTACGTCATTAGCCTAATCAGATCAGAAGGCGTAAGCATCTCTTCCTCTTCAGTTTTACGAGGACGATGAATACCGCGTAAGTCTAGCTCTGGAATAGATAATTTACACCTATCCCTAAAAAAACGATGCCAAGACTGCCAAGCCGCCCGCCTTCGCATTCGCGGGCCATCTAGCCGTTCAAATTCCAACAAAGTTGCGGCTTCCTCTCGGCCTAAGTCTACTACGCGGGTAGTCGGATAAAGCCGAATAATTGCCTCAGCATCACTACGGTAGGTTATAGCGGTTAGAGCGCGAACTCCTTGCTCGGCCAACATATCGGCCAACCAGATGCCCAATCCTGCCAAATTGAAATAGAGCGGAGGCTACGATCAATCAACTGACGGAGCAGCATCCTACAGGATAGTGCGCCCTGAGAGGCAGAAGAAACTTTGTTGTCAGAGGACAACGCTACTGGAGTAATGTAGCTAAAACGGCATCTAACCTTGACCCGAAAGGGAAGGGGAACAATAGCATGATGTTTAAAAGGCCGGTGAAGCCTGAGTTCCACAGGTCAGAGGTCGGTCAGTTAGGTCGTACAAGGTGAAGGCTGATTGCTTGAAATCTAGTCATGGGGGTCATTGGGAGACCCACAGGCATAAAAGGAACTGCGGCCTGTGACCGATACCGTAGCAACACCTGTTCTGTTGCTACGGAACTCCTATCGGAACCAACTCATAGGGAATGAGAAAAGACGTAAGGATCACCTAAATACGAACCAAGTTTCTGATGTAACCAGGGGATCGCCTAAACGTCGTGAGACGCACGGCGACGGAGTAGCCATAGTACCCAAAGGCCCGGTGTAATGACCGGGACACGAGGAAGGGCTACAGAAAATCAGTTCCAATCAAAGGAGGTTGACTCGGATGAGTTACAAGACCTTAGAGCGACTGGAATACCTACGTAAATTCAATAGTAACAGAGCATGGATAAATCACGATCTCTATCGGCTAATGTATAGGGAAGAGCTATACATCCTAGCTTATGAGCGGATTAAATCCAAACCGGGAAACATGACCGCAGGGACGGACGGAAAAACTTTGGATGGCTTTAGCCTAGAAAAAATTCAAAGTATTATCCAACAAATGCGAGATGAAAGTTTTCAATTCAAACCAGCCAGAACCAGCTACATACCAAAAGCAAATGGCAAGAGGAGGAAACTCTCCATTCCGTGTGTGGTGGATAAGATAGTACAAGAGGTGATGCGAACCATCCTAGAAGCGATCTACGACAGTCCTTACCAACCTTATTTCGCCCCGACCAGTCATGGTTTCCGACCCCACCGCAGTTGCCATACGGCACTACGAGATTTCCGCCACCGCTGGTCAGGCGTGAATTGGATTATAGAGGGAGATATACGCTCTTTCTTCGATGAAATAGAAACCAACACCTTAATTGCCCTACTGAGCAAAAAGATTAAAGACCAACGCTTCCTAAATTTAATCCGAAAAGCCTTAAAAGCAGGCTACCTTGACCTACACGGTCATAAACAGGAGGGTCTAATAGGTACGCCACAAGGTTCAATACTCAGCCCAATTTTAGCCAATGTCTACCTTAACGAACTAGACGAATTTATCGAAAAGTTACGAACAAAGCTAGAAAAGGGCCAACGCAAACGTGCCAATCAAGCCTATCAACTACTCTCTCGGGCCAAAAGCCGTTTGGTGGCAAAAGGAAAAACCAAGAGCCAAGAGTTTAAGGAAATCAGCCAAAAGATGCGAAAGCTACCCAGCAAAGAGGTAAATGACCCTGAATTTATTAGGATTAAATATCTGAGATTCGCAGACGATTGGATAGTAGGAGTGTGTGGGGGTCATAGCCTAGCTGAGGGAATAAAACAACAAATCCAAGAATTTCTCAAACAACATCTCAAATTGACCCTCAGCGAAGAAAAGACCCGTATTACTAATGCCAGACAAGAGGAAAGTAACTTTCTAGGAACGATACTCAAGTTGGGCGACGGAAAAGAAGCTAAACTGACCAAAGCCAGAAATGGTATAGGAAAAGAGCGGAAATTCAAACGTCGCTCAACGGGTTGGCAAACGGTGATGAAAGCACCCCTAGCAAAACTGATACAACGTCTCAAAGAAAAGGGGTTTTGTAGCAGTGAAGGAAGACCAAAACCCAAGGCAGGTTGGGCCTACTTAGATGCAGACCAATTGATAAACCACTACAGCAGCATCAATCGAGGTATCCAAAACTACTATCGTTTTAGCGACAATTGGTGGCAACTAAGCCGGATTCAATACATCTTGCAATACTCGTTAGCGATGACATTAGGCCGCAAATACAAAATCTCAACCGCTCAAGTATTCAAACGATTTGGAAAGAAGCTAAGCTACACCCTAAAAAGGAGAGGGGCAAGAGAGGGAGTAGAGAAGGAGCAAAAGATCTCATTCTATCTCAATGAGGACTGGAAAAAGCAAAGAGATGGATTTCAAATAGGGTCAGAAAGACCCGATCTAGTTAGAATAGGGCAAAGAATGAGAACCCGCTCCAAATTAGGCCAGCCGTGTTGCATCTGTGGAAAAGGTGCGGAACAGGTAAAGGTAGAAATGCACCACGTCAGACACCTTCGGAAACAAAGTGGAAAAAGAGTGGCTAAAGGCTTTAATCAAATACTACGGAACCTGAACCGCAAACAAATCCCGGTCTGTAAGGAGTGTCATGAAAAGATACATCGTGGCGAATACGATAGCTACAATTTAGGCGACCTAGCCTACACTCCAAACTAAAGAAGGAAGGTAGAGATTTTTGGAGAGCCGGACGCATCGAAAGGATGCACGTCCGGTTCGGCGGGGAGGGGTTGGAGTTCTTGGGCAACCAAGACCTGGCCTCTTACCCGACGGGCCTTCCGACTAGAAGGTGGTTATGGAAAACTATTTGTAAACTGGTTTAGCCTACCTATCAGCTTTCTCTTAGGCCAAGATTGTAGGATGCTGCTCCGCCAGT
>Ga0194047_10002124_pt1 | contig 11535 bp, 7 predicted proteins | sample JunL225m_MetaG_2_FD_160070 | JGI IMG/M metagenome (GOLD analysis project Ga0194047, IMG submission 160070) | Anoxic zone freshwater microbial communities from boreal shield lake in IISD Experimental Lakes Area, Ontario, Canada - Jun2016-L221-5m | ecosystem: Environmental > Aquatic > Freshwater >...
TCGAGCTCGCGGGTAACTGTTGGCGTAAGAGTTTCTTCACGAGACGTATAAGCCTTCTCTACATCAGTTAGAACTCGATCTAGTAAGAAATCTTGATCAAGGGCAGCCTGGCCACCAACTTCTTGAATAATAGATTCAACAGTGAATGACATTGGATAAAGTGAACCGAGGGCGGTAAATAACTTAGGAAGATCCCATTCTTCGCTATAGCCATCACTTGTCGCAGCGATGACATATGCCGAGACAGTATCTTGAATAAAGGTTTGTACCTGGACTTGGATATCGGCGCCTTCTAGAACTTCACGACGTTCGCGATATACAACTTCGCGCTGGCGATTCATTACATCGTCATATTTAAGAACATTCTTACGCATTTCAAAGTTAAGAGATTCGACTTGAGTTTGTGCCGAACGAATTGCATTCGAAACCATCTTAGATTCGATTGGAACCTCATCTGCAATCCCGGCTGCGCCCAAGAAACGCTCTACTAAGCCAGAATTAAAGCGGCGCATTAAGTCATCTTCTAAAGATAGGTAGAAACGGGATTCACCTGGATCACCTTGGCGACCAGATCGACCACGTAACTGATTATCTATACGACGAGATTCGTGACGTTCTGTTCCAAGAACGTACAAGCCACCTAGTTCTACGACAACTTCATGTTCCTTAGAAACCGCAGCTTTTTGTTTCGCTAGTTCTGCGCCCCATGCTGCTTCATACTCTTCGGGAGTTTCTACTGGGTTTAGACCACGACGTTGTAATTCAAAGTCCGCCATAAATTCCGGGTTACCACCAAGCATGATGTCGGTACCGCGACCAGCCATATTAGTTGCGACGGTAACTGCGCCAACAGTTCCGGCTCGCGCAATGATTGCGGCTTCGCGCTCGTGTTGTTTAGCGTTCAAAACTTCATGCGGAATACCACGTTGCTTCAATAACGTTGCAAGTTCTTCAGATTTTTCAACGCTAACAGTTCCAACAAGAACTGGTTGGCCCTTCTTGTGACGCGCGGCGATATCGTCGGCGGAGGCCATGAACTTTGCGCGTTCTGTCTTATAAATTAGATCTGCGGCATCTACGCGCTGCATTGGCTTGTTGGTCGGAATTGGAGTTACTCCAAGGCTGTAAATCTGCATCAATTCTGCGGCCTCGGTCATCGCTGTACCTGTCATTCCTGACAACTTCTTGTACAAACGGAAGTAATTCTGAAGAGTAATCGTTGCAAGAGTCTGGTTCTCATCTTGAATTTCTAGACGTTCCTTCGCTTCAAGAGCCTGGTGTAGGCCCTCGTTATAGCGCCGGCCAGCAAGCATGCGACCAGTGTGCTCATCGACGATCAACAGCTCGCCTGACATCACAACATAGTCTTTATCCTTCTTAAATAGCTCTTTGGCGCGAACCGCATTATTCAAGTAACCAATCATCGGAGTATTTACTGACTCGTAAAGGTTTTCAATGCCAAGGAGTTCTTCAACGCGGGTAACACCAGCTTCTAGGATGCCCACGGTGCGCTTCTTTTCATCAACTTCGTAGTGAAGGTCGCGATCTAATTTTCCAGAAATAGTTGCAAATTCTTGGTACCACTTCGTTGCCTTATCAGCCGGGCCGCTGATGATCAACGGCGTTCTGGCCTCATCGATCAAAATAGAGTCTGCTTCATCGATAATTGCGAAATTATGTTCACGCTGGACGCAATCTTCTAAAGTCCAAGACATGTTGTCGCGTAGGTAATCAAAACCAAATTCATTATTAGTGCCATAAGTGATATCAGATGCATATGCCTCGCGACGTTCAGCGGGAGACATACTGGAGAGAATTACGCCAACTTTCAAACCTAAGAAACGGTGAATTCTTCCCATCCACTCGCTATCGCGCTCGGCTAGGTAATCATTAACCGTTACAACGTGCACACCTTTTCCAGATAGAGCATTTAAATAAGCAGGAAGCGTTGAAACTAAAGTTTTACCTTCACCCGTACGCATTTCGGCAATATTGCCTTGGTGAAGCGCGGTGCCACCCATTATTTGAACGTCGTAGTGACGTTGCCCTAAAGTTCGCTTTGCAGCCTCACGAACTGTTGCAAAAGCCTCTGGAAGTAAATCATCTAAGGTTTGGCCAGCCGCTAAGCGCTCCCGAAATTTTTGAGTTTGGGCACGTAGATCGGCATCCGAAAGTTCGGAAATCTTGCCTTCAAAACTGTTCACGCTTTCCGCAATTTTTTCGAGTTGGCGAATATGACGACCTTCGCCGGCTCGCAATATCTTGTCTAGTAGCGGTGACACAGTTCCTCTTTCGCTTAATTCTCGAAATGCCAATTCCGGTAAAGGAGCACGACCTTGGTTTGGCCTACTTGGGGTGGGACAGGGCTCTATCTTAATGCGTAAAACCCAGGAGTTGCACACGAAGCGAGTGCGCCTGAAACAGGTATTTTCCCGCTCGCCAATGCCAGTTTTGCTGCAGCAATTGTGGCCCCTGTTGTAACTAAATCATCCAAGATATAAATCTCATGATTTCCTCGGCTGAGAATGTGTTCATAGATTCTTTGAGTGCTGGAAAATTGCAATTTATAGGCACCAGCCATATTTTTATTTCGTGCCGACAAATCAAGCCCCGCTTGATCACGAACCCTCCTCGACAAAATTAAGCAATCAATGATAATAATTTTTCGAGAGGTGAAGGTGGACGCCAGAACTTGCGCTAAAACCAAACTATGTTTAAAGCCACGAACTCGGTTTGCAGACGCTCGAGAGGGAATCGGGATTACATAAATTGGAGAACTCTTGTCGCCGATATTCTTTTTTGGATTCTTTAATTCACTAGATTCACTAGATTCACTAGATTCACTAGATTCTGTGATCCCGCTAGTTTGGATCTGGGAAATTAGCGCTAATTGCAGGGCGCTCTTTAAAAATCCAACTAGCACCTTCCTAGCATTTTTATCATTATCTTCTTTCGCGGCAAGAACTATCCGGGTCATTTCTGGCGAATAGCGCGCTCCGGCAAATATAGGAGTCCCCAAGTTTTGAAATTTTATGGGATCTGAACTCATAATTGAGCTACAGGATTCACAAATGTAGGTTCTTATTCGGCCGCAATATATGCATCTTTGAGAGTAAATAAGTGAAGTTAGCGGTGAAAGAAATTTTAACACCGGCTAATTATTGTAAAGATTTACTTACTAAAGCTCGCCGATTTCTTTCTCTGTTAATTGCTCGCCTCTGGGGACTACTGAAATCGGATGAGAATCAACAACGCCTCCGGCGAATTTTGGTAGCGTTAAAACAAAATGTGCACCACGCTTTGGTTGTCCCCAAGCTTCAAGAGTTCCTTGGTGGAGTTTTGCATCCTCCATCGCGATAGATAAGCCAAGACCTGTGCCACCTCTTGTGCGGGCGCGTGCTGGATCTGCGCGCCAGAAACGATCAAATAGTGAGGCGCGATCTTTGCTTGAGAAGCCAATTCCATAATCTCTAACGCCAATCGCAACCACAGTTTCATTTTCACGGATTGTTACGTCAATTGCTTGACCTTCGCGGTGGTCGATGGCGTTTGTGATCAAGTTGCGCAAGATGCGCTGAATCCGGCGTTTATCAACGTCAACCATAATTTCATCAGCCGGTGCGATCAGATTGATAATTCGCTCTTGGCTTGGGTGAACGTAATCGATCGATTCGCGAACCAAACCGACTAGGTCGATCGAATCAGTCTCCATAACTGCGGCTGCGGCATCGAATCGGCTCACTTCAAGCAGGTCTACAAGTAATGATTCGAAGCGATCAATCTGCGAAATAAGCAGTTCTGCACTTCTGGCTGTCGAAGGATCAAAGTCATCTTTTGAACCATAGATAACTTGAGAGGCCATTCGAATTGTTGTGAGTGGTGTTCGCAGTTCATGGGAAACATCGGATACGAATCGCTGCTGAAGCATGGATAAATTCTCGAGTCTGGAGATCTGTTGCTTTAGCGCAACTGCCATTTCATTAAACGCGTAACCAAGGCGCGCCACTTCATCACTTCCTCGAACATCCATCCGCTGATCCAGGTCACCCGCAGTTAATTCTTCCGCAATTCGCGCGGCATCGCGCACCGGCCCAATAAGTCTGCGAAGAACAAACCAAGTAACTAAGCCGATCAAAATAATAAGCAGTCCGCCGGCAAGTGAGAGTGAACGAGCGAAGAGTGCGACCGTAGAAGATTGCTGCGATAGGCCATAAACAACATAAAACTCATACCTACCGAAATTACTTACAGTTATCTGATGGCCAACAGCGATTGCCTCTTGGGTTCGTCCATCAGCATAAAGAATTGTTGTGCGCTCCCACTTTGTACTTGGCGATTTTCTAGTTTCTAAGCGCAAGGATTTCGGAATACTCGTGTCCAACATCAGATTTGAAGTTCCACTGGCAATTAGAGTTGATTTAACTCCGGGAAATGCGAAAAGTGCCACTTCGCGAGCCGGATTATTTTCCGTTGCACCTGGCACTGCCAAAATTTCATTGGCAACCATTTTTACCGTGGCTTTATCTTGATATTTTGCGAATTGAAGTTGGAGTTGAATTGATCTGGCTGTGGATTGCGCATCAGCTATGGCAATGTGGAGCTTTTCGTCAAAAATTCCAGTTGATATTCGGTTATAAAGAATCGTTCCAAGAAGTGAAATAATCAGGATTGAAATTATTACGATGGTTCCAGTTACTCGAACTACCAGCGAACTACGCCAGCGCGAGAATATTGGGCTCACTCTGAACTGCCTAGAACACCAGCCTTATATCCAACGCCGCGCACGGTTAGAATAATTTCAGGATTTTCGGCATCGCGTTCCACTTTGGAACGTAAGCGTTGAATGTGAACGTTAACCAATCTTGTGTCAGTTGCTGGTCGATATCCCCAAACTTCGCTGAGTAGCGCCTCGCGACTAAATACGCGACCTGGCTCTTTAGCAAGTGCCACTAATAAATCGAATTCCAAGCGAGTCAATGGAATATTTTGGCCATCTCGAATTATTGAATGCGCAATCTGATCAATCTTGATATTTCCAATGCTAAGACCAGTGGTTGTTTCAACACCTGTCCTGCGCAGGCGAACTTTGAGCCTGGCTAAAAGTTCAGATGAATTAAATGGTTTAACCATGTAGTCATCTGCACCAGCTTCAAGTCCGGCAACTACATCTTGGGTATCGCCCTTCGCGGTGAGCATGACAATTGGAACCATAGAAACTGTTCGAATTAATTTACAAACTTCTACGCCATCCATACCTGGCAACATGACATCGAGCAGCACTAAATCCGGATTTTGCAAAGCGAATGCGGACATGACTTCATCTCCGCGGTTTACTAGGTCTACTTGATAGCCATCGCCCGTTAAAACAATACCGAGCATCTCGGCAAGATCTTGGTCGTCATCGACAACCATGATCAGGGTCATTAGCTACCGTGCTCCCAAGAGTTCAAGTACAGCTCTTGTGCTGGAGTTAGCTTGTCAATGGTTGATCCCATGCTCTCCAACTTCAAACGTGCAACTTCTTTATCAATTTGTGTTGGAACGTTATGAAGTCCGGCACCAAGTCCTGCTGCAGCTTTCAAAAGATATTCAGCAGTCAGCGCTTGATCCGAGAATGACATATCCATTACAGATGCTGGATGTCCTTCAGCGGCACCGAGGTTAACCAAACGTCCTTCAGCGAGAAGCAAAATACGTCGGCCATCTGCCATTACATATTCATCTGTCTGGTGGCGCATCTTGGCGTTCTTCTTAGCAGCCTTCTGCTCGAGCCAAGCAACGTCAATTTCAATATCAAAGTGGCCAGCATTGGAAAGAATCGCGCCATCCTTCATTACCTTGAAGTGTTCTTCACGAAGCACATCGCGGTTTCCGGTAACAGTTACAAAGAAATCCCCGTACTTTGCCGCTTCGGTCATTGGCATGACGCGGTAACCCTGCATCAAAGCATCAAGTGCCTTAGTTGGATCAATTTCAGTAACAATTACATCTGCGCCCATTCCCTTGGCACGTTCTGCAACGCCTTTACCGCAATAACCAAATCCAGCAACAACCATAACTTTTCCAGCAACAAGTGAGTTGGTTGAACGGAAAATCGCATCCATAGTTGACTGACCAGTACCGAAACGGTTATCAAACATATGCTTGGTATCAGTGTCGTTAACGGCGATCATTGGGAATTTAAGTGCGCCATCTTTTGCCATCTGGCTCAAGCGAATTACGCCGGTTGTTGTCTCTTCGCAACCGCCCACAATGCCATCGATTAATTCGGTTCGAGTTGTGTGGAGCGTGTTAACTAAATCGCAACCATCATCAAAAACCAAGTGTGGCTTTATATCTAGTGAAGCGTTGATGTGTGAGTAATAACCATCGCGGTCCACTGAGTTGCGAGCAAAAACACTAATTCCATATTCATGAACGAGCGCAGCTGCCGTATCGTCTTGGGTTGAAAGTGGATTTGAAGCACAGAGTGCTAATTCAGCACCGCCCGCTTTAAGTGCGCGCATCAAGTTCGCAGTTTCGGTAGTCACGTGCATGCATGCGGAAATTCGAATTCCGGTAAATGGCTTCTCTTTTTCAAAGCGCGCGCGAATTTGTGCGAGTACAGGCATATTTCGTTCGGCCCATTCAATCTTTTTCTTGCCTTCGGCGGCGAGAGCTGGATTAGCAATATCGTGTTTAACGGCGGTCTCTACAGTCACAAACGGCTCCTATTTATTTGATGATCTAACACGGTGATTAAATGACATTCGTTCTGGCTATGAGCGTAGGTTATCGCTTCGCGCGGATGATTGCGAGTACAGAGTCCCTTACCGAAGCCATAATCGCCTCGGTGTCGCCTTCAACATTTAATCTGAGCAAGGGCTCGGTATTTGAAGCCCGGACGTTAAACCAGTACTTAGGCCCAGTGATGGTTATGCCATCTAGTTCATCAATGGTGTGCTCTGGCCCATATTTTTCGAGGATGGCTTTTTGGGCCGCAGGAACATCTTTGACTTCTGAATTTATTTCACCGCTTGCAAAATATCGGTTGAATGGTTTCAAGAGGGAGGACAAACTTTTTTTGGTTGCAGCAAGTTCAGTAAGTGCAAAGAGCGCCGCCAGCATTCCGGAATCTGCGCGCCAGAAATCAGAGAAATAGAAATGCCCGGAATGTTCGCCACCAAATACCGCATCAGAATCCGCCATCATCTTCTTAATATATGAATGACCCACTCTTGATCTAAGTGGCTTTCCGCCATTCTCGGTAATTATTTCTGGAACAGCTTTGGAGGAGATTAGGTTATAAATAATTGTTGACCCTGGCTTGCGTGCAAGTTCGCGAACGGCGATAAGTGAAGTTAGGGCCGATGGATTAACTAAATCACCTTTTTCATCGATCAGGAAACAGCGGTCGGCATCACCATCAAAAGCCAAGCCGATATCGGCACCCACTTTCTTAACCTTCTTCTGTAGGTCCACTAAATTCTTTGGATCGATTGGATTGGCCTCATGATTTGGAAAATTGCCATCCAACTCGAAAAACATTTCGGTGACTTCAACATTTAGCCGCGCCATCACGGCTGGGGCGGTATGGCCCGCCATGCCATTACCAGCATCGATTACTACCTTTAACTTTCTAAATTTCTTGGCCGGGTCACTTATTTCTGGAAAGAGTGAGAGTAAAAATTCAACATAATCGTCCAGCAAATTTTCTTCCACTTGGTGGCCGACTGGACGATTTGCAATAGGAATACCAGTTACCAACAAATCTTTAATTCTAAGTAAGCCAGATTCTTCGCCAATCGGGCGAGCGCCACTCTTGCAGAGCTTTACACCGTTATATGCCGCTGGATTATGGCTTGCGGTAAACATTGCACCAGGCATATTTAACTTGCCAGATGCAAAGTAGAGCATGTCGGTTGAGGCCAGGCCAATTCGAACCACATCCATACCTTGCGAAGTTGCACCATCACTAAATGCGGTAGCAAGAAGTGCGGATGATGGGCGCATATCTTCACCAATAACTATCGATGAAGGTTCACGTTCCTCTTGAAGGAATTTTGCAAAAGCGCCACCGAGAGCAAATGTGAAGTCTGGTGTGATCTGGCTATCTACTAAGCCACGAACGTCATAGGCCTTGATAATTGAATTTAAAAACTCAGGCTTGAACACCTAAAGAAGTCTAGTAACTCTAATTTGGAATTGCGCGCAGATGTCCCCGACGGCCGATTTCCTGCGCAACTCCGAGTGGATTTCCCTGCGAATCTGGGCCTGAGTGAGATTCCCCTTGGCCTTTTGAACCAGCCTCACGAACCGCATCTGCGATAGCCATCAAATCATCACTGCTTGGTCCGGCAACTTCAGTAGGTGTCGCCTCTTTCAAAACAGTCCAACCAACTGGCGCACTCATGCGTTGGCTATGTTGATCGCAAAGATCATATGCATGCGGCTCGGCAAATGTTGCAAGTGGGCCAAGCACTGCAGTCGAATCTGCATAAATATAGGTAAGAGTTTTAGTTGCAAGGTGGCGACAGCCAGCACGTGAACAGAAGCGACCAGAGCGTGCCGCACCGGCCGTACCTGATTGCTGGGATGTCATAAGTTAGAGATTAGCCCCTGCGTTGTGAAAAACACGGCATTTAACGTCGGGCGATTACTCCAGCGTCGGGAACTGGAACGCTGGCACTTTCCAAAACGGCGCCCGGTGCAAGAAGTAAATGACTTAGCCCACCCGATCCTTGGAATATCACCGATCCGTAAGTCGCCTTAGTTGAATTAGCCAAATTTGTGAAAGATGCGCGAATCAATCCCGTTTTAGGAATCCAGGTAGCCGAGTCGCTCCCGGTAACTGTTTGAGTTCCACTCTTACCGCCCACTGCAATCCATGAAATTTGGACGGCAATATTGCCTCCAGTGAACTGCACACTTGGTGTTAAGCCACCGAAATTCATTGATACTGAAGTTAACGGATTTGCTGAACTTGACCAAGAAAAATCTTTCGTGCCAAACGCACCTGTGGTGCTTTGAACAGCGGCGACAATTGGTTGATCAGAATCAAGCACTAGTGAATAAATACCAGCAGAAATTACTGGCGAAAAGTTAATGTCGGTAACTTGACCACGTGTTACTGAAAAGCCATCCAAGCCGACAGGTGCAAAGGAACCATCACTTGAAATTACTGTTGCCTTAACTGTGGCATCGATATTTCCGGGAGCCAAAATTCGCAGCGTCTGGGTCGCGTGCTTGCCTTTTCCTACGACGATATTTGAGATCGCCGGAATCACTACGTGGTTCTGCGGTCTCGCCCCAGGACTTACAAAATCTGCGCCTAAAGAGCGCAGGCCTTTTCGCCGCTCATCAAAGAAAAATGTGCTGACTCGACCAGAGCGGGTGATCGCATGAATGGCCACACTATCTTCTCCGGGCGCTAGCGCATCTAGAAATATCCGTTTTTGCGAATTTGGCGCAACTGTTACCGAAGCTAGCGGCGCCGGACCTTTTGAAGTGAAAACTAGGAGGTCTACTACCGAAACGCTCAATCCACTATTAACAATATCGAACGCGCCTTTACTAGTGAGGGATCCGGATCCACCCACGAACCAGGCATCGCCATTACTTATTGCACAAACTGCAGTAGCAAGCCAAGGGCTTTTCCCGCGCATTACTGAAATTGCGCTTAATGGATCTCCATCAACGAGCAATGGGTTATTAACCAAAATATTTGATGACCCGGCTTTAGTCAAAGCGTTGGATTTACTAGGTATGGAACGAACTTTGACTTTAGCGTTCGCTAAAACTGCGGTTGCACTTCCATCACTTAAGTTTCCGGGACAAGCGGTTGCCGGGAAATTTTGCACAAGCTTTATGGCAGTGCCTATTTTTGGCGTAAGAGTTGTCGCCAGAATGGATGCTAAAACTAAGGCAAGTGCAATTAGCGTAAATTTATTGAGTTTCAGCTTCATGCCAACTCCTCAACATCTATCTCACGGCGACGGCGACCGGCTGGCAGCGCTAAGACAATTACTGTTAATAGTGAGATAAGTTCGAGTGAGACCAACGCTCGACGTTTAGTTCCATCGTGCAAAATAGTGAGAGTTCCCGCATCAGAAACCACAAAAGTTGGAAGTCCGATATCTGATTTTTCTAACTGTAGTGGAACACCATTAAATAACGCGTGCCATCCAGAATCATATTTTTCCGCCAAGGTAATTACACCCGGGGACTGCACTTCAGCCATCGCCCCAATATCATTTGATGCGATTGGTGTAACGGCGCTTGCTGGATCAAAAAGAGAAAGCCTGGAGCGACTACCGACAACCTTCCAGATAACTCCATCGGCAGTTGCAGAGCTTCTCGTGAATCCACCGATTCCATCGATCGTTCGCACAACACCTGGATCAACTGGCGTCTTCATAAAAATATATTGAATTCCATAGGCACCAATAACTTTGCTAGATGAGATGCCGATGCCACTAATTAAATCTGCAACTGCAAGTTCGATCTCTGGTGGCGTTGCAACAGTTACATCAGGATCGCCAATTTCAAGGTCTCCACCACGTGTAATGAAATATTTCAGCACGCTGCCTTCCATGCCCAATACCAAAGTCTTTGGTCTGGCTGGTGATTCACTTAAAGAGGAGACAAACGCTGGAATAACTGCTCGCTTCTGGCTGGTCACCTGGGAATTTGCACCAATTGTGATTGACCATGCGCTCGTTCCAACCAAGGCGAAAACTGCAACTACTGCTGTGATTGCTGATGCAAAGTGGCCGAATCCCAGAGCGGAACCGCGCAAATTTGGAATTAGGGTTGAAGAAATTTTCAAGGCAGGCTGCAGGATTATTATTTCGATAAACAATAAAAGTGTTCCAGTCCAAACGGTACCGAGGCTGCCGTGGCCTGAGATATGTAATTGCGTAACCGACACTGCGATGGCTAAAAGTCCCAAAGCTGTGACCGACTCACCAACATAGCGGTTACTGAAAACGACGATCAACAAAAAGATTATGAATGGTGCAACCAACCAAGTTGGCACTCCGGATGTACCACCTGGGTTTAAGAGAAGCACTTGCGATAGCGAGCCGCCCGATACTGGCAGCCCAGGATCAAGCAAGATTTGAGTGGGGTGAACTAGTAAAGATGCCGACCAAGGAAAATTTAGCAAAACGGGAATTATTAAGAAGGCAAAGAACCGCTTTATTCTAGCGAGATCAGCGGTCATCAGGAATTTAACTGCTGATAACTCCTTGATTTCGCCCAGGCGATTAACGAGTTCGGTAACGATGAAGTACAGCGAAACTGCGCACCAGATTGTCATAAAGAGCGCGGAGAATGCCGAGATGAAACTTGCGAAGAGCGCTAAGAAGTAGATGCGACGCCAAGATCCAACCTTCGTCGCTGCTTGTAATGGAGCCAAACTAATAAACGTTGGTGCAACTAGAGCCAGTACCAGCGTTCCTAACCTACCTTCGGCGATGCTATTCCAAACCACAGGTGACATCGCGTAGATCAAACCACCAAGTACTGCAAATCGAATTGTTAAACCTGTCCGCT
>Ga0194047_10002127_pt1 | contig 11529 bp, 10 predicted proteins | sample JunL225m_MetaG_2_FD_160070 | JGI IMG/M metagenome (GOLD analysis project Ga0194047, IMG submission 160070) | Anoxic zone freshwater microbial communities from boreal shield lake in IISD Experimental Lakes Area, Ontario, Canada - Jun2016-L221-5m | ecosystem: Environmental > Aquatic > Freshwater...
CCATTGGTTAGATGCAACTGGAGCAAATGAAATCATTCTGACTGGTCAAATCTTTGATCATCAAGCTCGCCTAAGATCATTTGAAATAGCAGCGCAGGCTGCCCAAGCCCTCTAAAGTTCTAGCGCCTGGTAATCAGCGGTCACTAGTACGCCTTCCGTGAAGGCGCTATTAGAGAATCTCAATACCTCATTGTCTTTACTCAATAATGTGCAGGGTCTTGCCGTATAGGCTAAATCAAGAAAGATTTGGTCATCAGGGTCCTGGCATTTCCAGGGGGAGTGAATAATATTTGTATCATCAAGGATGCGAGCTAAAGATGACCATTGCTGCAATATCTTTTCTTGATCTACTGTTGTGAGAGAGAAGAGGGGGCGTGAGATAACATCTGCAAACTCCTCTAGAGTTCTTGGGTTTGCAATAGCATCTATTTTTCGTTCAAGTAAAGCTTGCTTTAGATGAATAGCCCTAAAGTCGTTAAAGACGAATAAGTCCAGCAAAACATTGGTATCCAAGACAACGATATTCATTGCAAAAAATTAATCTTGATTAGTACGCCAAACTTCAGGTGTGATCGTGACTTGTCCGCGCTCGGAAGACACATAAACTTCGCCATCTTGAACATTGACATGAATCACCATGCTGCGCTCGACCAATTGATTGAGTTCAGCTGCTTGTGCTGCTGGTATAGAGACAATTTCTAAGTTACGAGCGCGCGTGAGTTTATTAGCAATGGCATCCCACCAAATTTTGCTCGTTTGACCCCCATAGCAATACACAATGACTTGGTCTGATCTACCGCAGGCTTTTAGAATCCGACGTTCATCTGGTTGGCCAATCTCTATCCATAATTTGATGGCATCGGTGAGATCCTTGATCCATAGATCTGGCTCATCGGTGTCACTGAGGCCTTTGGTAAAAACCAAATCCTCATTGGCCTGCAAAGCGAAGGCAATCAGTCGAACCATCATGCGCTCTTCAGTCTCTGAAGGGTGTTTTGCAATCGTGAGTGAGTGGCTGCCGTAGTAGTGACGGTCGGAGTCTGCGACGTGAATGTCAGCCTTGTGGATGGTTGCGCGTAGAGCCATGCAGCATTATCACCCTTAAAGGGATCTATTCATATTCCCCAGTATCATTTGATGCATTAGACTCTTTCAACGGAATATCTATGAAAACATGCTCTGCTCGAAGAATTCGCTATTTCTTATCCTTTTTTGTTGGGCTGGTTTTTATTGGCTTTGGACATATGAGCTTAGCAGTAGAAGTTTGGCCTAGTAAGCCGATTAAGATCGTGGTGCCATTTTCTGCAGGAGGCGTTCAAGATGCCTTGGCTAGAACCTTATCCAATGAATTAGGTCAGGCACTTGGTCAAACAGTCCTGGTTGAAAATAAGTCGGGTGCTGGTGGGACAGTTGGAACGGGGATTGTTGCGAAATCTGCTCCTGATGGCTATACCTTAGTGATGGCTGCAGCGAGTCACAATATAAATGGCACTCTATTTCCTAAACTCAGTTTCGATCCAATCAAAGATTTCACAGGGGTTGCCTACATTGGCACCAGTAGTTATATCTTGATGACCAATGCGGAATTTCCAGCAAAGACTGTTGCTGAGTTTATTGCCTTAGCGAAGGCTAAGCCTGGGGAATTCAATTACGCCAGCGCTGGCAACGGCAGCGCGTCTCATTTGGCGATGGCCTATTTCGATAGTATGGCCGGCATTGATTTAGTTCATATTCCCACTAAAGGTACGGGAGACGCTATTACTGAGCTACTAGCCAATCGCTCTCAAGCAGTGATTGCTGCGAATATCGCTGCACTTCCATTTACAGCTGATAGCCGAATTCATTTCTTAGGCGTAACTTCAGAAAAGCCATCGCCATTTGTACCTGGTATTCCTCCAATTAGTAATACTGTTAAGGGTTATGTATTTGATAGTTGGTTTGGCTTATTGGCTCCAGCTGGCACTCCAAAAGAAGTGACCAATAAAATTTCTGCTGAAATGGCTAAATTACTAAAGCAACCAGAAGTTATTGATCGTATTCGACGTCAGGGTATAGAAATTGGGAATTTAACACCGATAGAATTCAATCAACTGCTTGCCAAAGATTTCGATCGCATGGCAAATGTAGTCAAAAGCTCAGGGGCAAAAGCAGAGTAAGCCTTATTACTGTGTATCGTAGAGCCCCATGATCCGTATTACTGAACTGCGTCTACCTATCGACCATGCTCCAGAAGCTGTGGAAGCGGCAATCTATAAACGTCTGCATTTGGCTTTAAAAGATCTGATCAGTTTTGAGGTCTTTAAACGTAGCTACGATGCCAGAAAAAATGTTGCCCTCTCTTTTATTTATACCGTAGATCTTTCAGTTAAAAATGAAGAAGAGCTACTAAAAATTTTTGATGGCGATATACACGTCCGGGTTTCACCAGATACTAGCTACCATTTTCTTGCTAAAGCTCCGGAGTCAATTGCAAATGGCAAAGCATTACGACCGGTAGTGATTGGGTTTGGCCCCTGCGGAATCTTTGCTGCGCTAGTTTTGGCACAGATGGGTTTTAAGCCAATCGTACTTGAGCGTGGCAAGAAGGTTCGAGAGCGTACTCAAGATACTTGGGGTTTATGGCGTAAAAATATCTTGAATCCAGAATCTAATGTGCAATTTGGTGAGGGTGGAGCCGGAACATTTTCAGATGGCAAGTTATATAGCCAGATTAAAGACCCTAAGTTTTATGGACGCAAAGTCATTGACGAGTTTGTAAAGGCGGGCGCACCAGCAGAAATTCGGTATGTAGCCAAACCCCATATAGGGACATTTCGTTTGGTGGGGGTAGTAGAAAAAATGCGCCAAGAAATTATTGAGCTTGGTGGTGAGATTCGTTTTTCACAGAAAGTGATTGGATTTGATATCCAAAATGAGCAAATTACAGGTGTCAAAATTGAAGGCCAGGATGATTTACCTGCAGACCATGTGATTTTGGCTCTTGGACACAGTGCACGCGATACCTTCCAGGCCCTGCATGATGCTGGAGTATTTATGGAAGCCAAGCCATTCTCAGTGGGCTTTCGGATTGAGCATCCACAATCACTGATTGATAAGGCGCGCTTAGGTCCTCATGCTGGTAATGAACTCATTGGTGCCGCTGATTACAAATTAGTACATCACGCTAAAAATGGCCGCTCGGTCTACAGCTTCTGTATGTGCCCTGGAGGCACAGTGGTAGCAGCGGCTTCAGAGCCTAATCGTGTGGTGACTAATGGAATGAGTCAATACTCACGCAATGAACGTAATGCCAATGCCGGAATTGTGGTTGGCATTACTCCTGATGACTACCCCGGAGGACCAATGGCTGGAATTGAATTCCAGCGCGCTATTGAATCAAGGGCCTTTGAGTTAGGCGGTGGAACATATGAAGCACCAGGGCAGTTGGTTGGAGACTTTTTGGAAGGTAAAGCCTCAACACAATTTGGAAGCGTAATTCCTTCGTATAAGCCAGGCGTTCATTTAACAGACTTAGCAGACAGTTTGCCGGCTTATGCCATTGAAGCGATACGCGAAGCTTTGCCAGCCTTTGAAAAGCAGATTAAAGGCTTTTCTATGAAGGATGCTGTTTTAACCGGTGTTGAAACCAGAACTTCCTCACCTTTGCGTATCACACGCGGCCTGAATTTTCAGAGTTTAAATATTAAAGGGATTTATCCAGCTGGCGAGGGGGCTGGGTATGCAGGCGGCATCTTGTCTGCAGGAGTAGATGGGATTAAAGTGGCAGAAGCACTTGCCCTAGATTACTTATCAAAGTAAGTTACGTATCAATTAAAAAAGCCATTTATGAATATTGCAGTAACCGATGGACCGGCAGAAGAAAAAGAAGTTTTATTTAACCCAGAGCTGTTGCAAAAATTTGATATCAATGGCCCACGCTATACCTCTTATCCAAGTGCCGATCGTTTCCATGATGGATTTTCAGAGAAGGATTATTTGGGCGCACTAAAACGGGTTGCACAAGCCAATGAGCCTTTGTCGCTGTACTTTCATTTGCCGTTTTGTCCAAATATTTGTTACTACTGTGGCTGTAACAAGATCATTACCAAGGATCATGGAAGAAGTGCGAAGTACATTAAGTACCTAGCTAAAGAAATGGCCATGGTATTTGGGGCGCTGGGTGCTAACAAAAAGATTCCCGTTACACAGCTTCATTGGGGAGGTGGCACCCCAACATTTCTGTCTCATGAGGAAATGACAGAGTTAATGCATTACACGCGTGAGTATTTCGACTTGCTGCCCGGCGGTGAATATTCAATTGAGATAGACCCAAGAAGGGTTACTGAAAAAGATATAGCTCTTTTGGCCAAGCTTGGTTTCAATCGGATTAGTCTTGGCGTGCAAGACTTTAACCTTGCAGTACAAGAGGCTGTCCATCGGGTCCAAACGATTGAAGAAACCCAAGCAGTGATGGATTGGTCCAGAAAATACGGCTTTAAGTCTAGCAGTGTCGATTTGATCTACGGGCTACCGAAACAAACGCCAGAGACCTTTAAGGAAACAGTGAATGCGGTAATCACCATGAATCCTGATCGCATATCGGTTTATAACTACGCGCATTTGCCACACATCTTTAAACCTCAGCGGCGCATTTCTGAGGCAGATCTTCCGCCTGCAGGTGATAAATTAAATATTCTTTCCAACACGATCGAGCGCCTTACAGAGGCGGGCTATGTTTTTATTGGCATGGATCATTTTGCAAAACCAGATGATGAGTTGGCAATTGCTCAAAAAGAAGGAAGGCTCCATCGTAACTTCCAGGGATACTCTACTCAGGCAGAGTGTGATCTCCTGGCATTTGGAATATCTTCTATTGGCAAGGTGGATGATTGTTATTCACAAAATGTCCGCACCTTAGATGAATACTACACAACTTTAGATGCAGGACATCTTCCAGTATTACGGGGATTACAGTTAGATCAAGATGACTTATTACGCCGCGAACTCATTGGTGAGTTGATGTGCCAATTTGTACTCAATACAGAAATGTTTGCTAAAGAACATCAAATTGATTTCTTAAACTATTTCAAGAATGAGATAGAAGATCTTAAGACTCTGGAGGATGCGGGTCTTTTAGAGTGGCACGGTAATAGTATGAAAGTACCCATCAAGGGGCGTTTGTTGGCAAGGCGCGTAGCAATGACTTTTGATCGATATCTCCGAGAGTCGCAAGCAAAAGGAACTTACTCTAAGGTTCTTTAAACCTTTGCCTTGGGGTAAATCGGCCGCGATTTGATCTAGATCAAATAAGTAGGCAAACAGTGTTGCTTTTCAACCAATAAAAAATTCTCTGCAGTACTCAATTTGATGTACATCAAATTACCTGATCTGCATCAATTTGAAAATAGCGCTATCAAGATTGATAATAGAAAGAGAATTCATCATGCGTCTTAAATCACTAGTAGCGGCAATGGCCGCAGTAGCTTCCTTAGCCCCAATAGTGGGATATGCGCAAGCTGCAGCAGAAAATCCATGGATGTTGCGTGTGCGTGCGGTTGATTTGCTCTGGCAAAATGGCCAAACCGATACGGTCTCCACCGCAAATGTGAAGGCCAAAAATCAGTTGATTCCTGAGTTTGATATCTCTTACTTTTTCACAAAGAATATTGCGGCTGAATTGGTTTTGACCTGGCCACAGCAAGTAAACATTACTGCTGGTCCTGGAAATACGAATGTCGGTAAGATTTCTGCATTACCACCATCACTCTTAGTTCAATACCACTTCACTGACTTGGGTGCTTTTAAGCCTTATGTTGGTGCTGGTGTGAACTACACCATTTTCGGTAATCGTCAAAACTTCCCAGGCCTAGGCAATAGCGTTCAGGTTGATCAAAACAGCGTTGGCTTTGTAGCGCAAGTTGGCACTGACTATATGTTTGATAAAAACTGGGGTATGAACTTTGACCTGAAATACGCCACTATGAGTACCAATGTGACGACAGTACAGGGCAATAATAATTTGGGCAAACTAACATTAAACCCATTTATGCCTGCTATAGGCGTGACTTACAAGTTCTAAGAATTTAATTCTTGCTACTTGAGATAGAGCCCTTAAGGGGCTCTATTTTTTTGGCATCCCGTAGAAATATCCCCTCTTTTGCAGAAGTGACGATAATGTCGCCATGGCTTTAATCGTACTTACTGATGCAAAACTGGCTTTCGGCCACGTTGACCTCCTCGCAAACACTGCTTTTTCACTGGAATCTGGTGAGCGTGTTGGCTTAATCGGCCGCAATGGCACTGGCAAATCTTCGCTCTTGAAGATCTTGGCTGGCATTGAAAAAATGGATGATGGACTCTTGCAGTATCAACAAGGCTTACGAATCGCCTATGTGCCACAAGAGCCTATTTTCGAAGCTGAGGAAACTGTCTTTGATGCCGTCTCTAAGGGTGTAGCTCAGGCCAAGGCGCTGCGTGAAGAATATGAGGCCCTTAGTGTGGGTGAGTGGGATGACGCTTCCCATCACCGCCTAGATGAAGTCCAATCCCAATTGGAGGCCTTAAGTGGTTGGAATTGGGAACAACGCGTTTACGAAACACTGGATCGCCTCCATTTAGAGGCAGATCTCAAGATCAGTACTTTATCTGGCGGAACAAAAAAACGGGTTGCGCTTGCCCGCGCCTTAGTGGAGATGCCAGATGTATTACTGCTTGATGAGCCAACCAACCATTTAGATTTGGATTCAATTGCCTGGCTAGAAGATCTTTTAAAAGAATATCAAGGCTCCGTTATTTTGGTTACACATGATCGTGCCTTTTTAGATAACGTTTGCACGCAAATTGTGGAGCTCGATCGCGGTATCTTGCGCACTTATCCTGGCAACTTTACTCAATATGAAGTGCTCAAAGATCAGGAGCTTAATGCAGAATCCTTGGCCAATGCTCGAGCTGATAAATTATTGGCGCAAGAAGAGGTTTGGATTCGAAAAGGGGTTGAGGCACGTCGGACTAGAAGCGTTGCTCGTATTGCCCGCTTAGAAAATCTCCGCACTAGTCGTGCTGAGCGCAGAGATGCTATAGGTCAAGTGAAGCTTGCCGTCTCAGCTGGTGATCGAAGCGGTAAGATAGTGGCTGACCTACAGAATGTGAGTAAGTCATACGATAGGCCGATTGTGGAAGACTTTACGGCAACGATTTTGCGTGGAGATAAAGTGGGGCTATTAGGGCCTAATGGCTCAGGCAAAACCACCTTACTCAAACTCATTTTAGGAACGATTGCACCAGACTCAGGGACCGCAACGATGGGCACTCGCATTGAGGTAGCTTATTTTGATCAAATGCGTGAAGGCTTAGACCTCAATGCCTCCCTTGAGGATTACATTAGCCCCGGTAGCGAGTGGGTTGAGATCAATGGTAACAAGAAGCATGTCAAGAGTTATTTGAGTGATTTCTTATTTGCACCCGAGCGTACGAATTCTCCGGTAAGCACATTGTCTGGTGGAGAGCGCAATCGCTTACTGCTAGCCCGTCTATTTGCAAGACCAGCAAACGTCTTAGTGTTGGATGAGCCCACAAATGATTTGGATATCGATACCCTAGATTTATTAGAGCAGTTGCTTCAAGATTACAAAGGAACGGTTTTCTTGGTTAGTCATGATCGTTATTTCTTAGATAACGTAGTCACTAGCATTATTGCCAATGAAGGTGATGGATTTTGGCGTGAGTATGAAGGGGGTTATGAGGATTGGAAGATTCAAAAAGCCCGTTCCGACAAGATTCGAGCTGCTAATGCCTCTGAGAGATCAGTCACTAAAGTAGAGGTGAAAGCAGCGCCTAAGTCGCAGACCAAGCCAGAAGTAAAGACTGCAGCGAAGGGTGGGGTACAAAAGCTCAATGGTAAAGAGCGTCAAGAACTAGAGGGCTTGCCATTGCAAATTGAGGAACTCGAAACTGAGCAAGCTGAAATTGGCATTGCAATGAGTAATCCAGATCTGTATAAGAATGAACCTGAGCTAGCCGCAAGCATGCAAGCACGGTTAACAGAGATTACTGGTTTGCTAGATCAAAAACTACAACGCTGGGAGTTGCTATTAAGCCGCTCCGAATCTGAATAAGGAGCCGTTAAAGTTCGCGTTGTAAGCGAGCGCGGAGTTGAGCGATTTCATCTAATAGGTCGAGCGCTAGCGCAACACCCGAAACATTTAATTCAAGATCATGCGTGAGATGTGCTGCAGTTTTGGCTCGCTTGAGAGAGTCACCGCTAAAGCGCCAATCTTGAGGGGATGAGCCAACAGGGCTCAAGACACCCTCGGAAACCCAAGACATAATGAGCTCTTGAGGTGTACGAGAAGCGTGTGAGAGCTCCACAATGCTCATATGCACTTCGTTCTCTACCACGCTAGCTTCAATCCAAGTAGTTTTGATATTACTCATAGCCATCATCCCTTCAAGTGAGTTCTAGGGTTGAAATCAAAAGCCTTCTCAAAGTTCTGATAGGCCTCTTTTTGTTCATCTGTGTTTGCGGGTGGCAGGACAATCGTTGGAACCACATATAGATCACCTGCTTCGGCGCTTGGAATGCCTTTGCCTTTAAGTCGCATCTTGCGCCCAGCAATAGTTCCTGCCGGAATCTTTAATTCCAAAGTTGAGCCTGCTGGCGTAGGTACATTTACGGTAGTGCCCAGTGCCGCTTCCCATGGGGCAAGCGGAATATCGATAAAGACATCTTTTCCATCAATTCGGTAAATGGGATTTGGATGAAAATCAATTTCTAAATAAAGGTCACCCGCGGGGCCTTCACCCATGCCGAGTCCGCCTTGACCTGAAAGACGGAGATTTTGTCCTGCCTTGATGCCTTTAGGAATGCTGACATCTAACTTGCGCTCTTGGGTACTAACGTGTCCAGTCGCATCTTGCGTTGGCATGTGCAATGAAATCGTTCGCTTGGCGCCGTTATAAGCATCAGCAAGATCGATCAAAATTTTAGCGTGATGATCTTGCCCTTTAAAGTTCATTCCTTGGCGAGATTGTCCCGCTCGACCACCTTGACGATGTTTGCCTCTGCCAAAGAGTGACTCAAAGAATTCACTTTGATCACCTTCGAAGCCACCGCCGTAACCAGGATGAGCACCACCAAAACTACTATCAGCGTATTCAAATCCTTCATTCCAATTTGGTGGAGGAGTAAAGTCTTGACCGTTTTTCCAATTGGCGCCAAAACGATCATATGCAGCGCGTTTTTCTGTATCTTTTAGAACAGCGTAGGCTTCGCCAATTTCTTTGAATTGTTCTTCGGCACCAGCTTCTTTATTTACGTCTGGATGATATTTTCGAGCCAGCTTGCGGTAGGCTGCTTTAATTTCTGCCTCGCTAGCGCCTCGGGCAACGCCGAGCGCTTCGTAGTAATCCCTAAATTTCATAAGCCTGTATTAATCCTCATGTATTCATCATTACTGAGCTAATGATGAATTCTACATTCCAATTAGCTCATGACCCCGATTTGCCATGGGACGAACTCATAGTCCCCTAGGCCAAGAAGTTCGCTTTTTGAAGACTCTCCAGAGGCGGTGCGTAAGAAAAGCTCGAATATGCGCTGCCCCATCTCTTGGACAGAGACCGTGCCGTCTAGAATCTCCCCACAGTTGATATCCATATCCTCTGTAAGTCGCTGATACATGGGTGTATTCGTGGCTAGTTTGATGCACGGAGCTGGCTTAGACCCAAACATGGATCCCCGGCCGGTAGTAAAAGCAATCAGATTTGCCCCACCTGCAATTTGTCCTGTAGCTGAAACTGGATCAAAGCCAGGCGTATCCATAAAGACAAAGCCCTTAGCGGTGACAGGCTCGGCATATTTATAAACCTCCATGAGTGGCCCGGTACCCCCTTTCATGGAAGAGCCTAAAGATTTTTCAAAGATATTAGCAAGCCCCCCAATTTGATTTCCGGGACTGACTTGTCCGTTGATTTGCACATCCCTACCAACAGAATATTCATCTTTCCACCAACGAATGCGTTTAATCAGTTTTTCACCAATGGATTGACTGGCTGCGCGCCGAGTCAGAGTATGTTCTACGCCATAGATCTCTGGTGTTTCCGACAAAATACCAGTACCTCCATGGCGCGACAATATATCAATGGCTGCACCTAATGCTGGATTTGCGGTAATTGAGGAAAACCCATCAGATCCGCCGCATTGCAAACCAACACAAAGATGACTAGCAGATACTGTTTCTCGTTTGGCTTCATTTGCGGCTGGTAATAATGCTTTTACTGCCTCAATACCTGCTTCAATCGTTTTGCGTGTACCGCCGGTCTCTTGCATGATGAAGGTATGTAAATTAGTTCCAGCAGTTAAATCTTCTTGCTCCATCAATCCTTTTAATTGATTGCGCTCACAGCCAAGTCCAACGATGAGTGCAGCAGCGAGGTTAGGATGCCGAGCATAACCAGCCATCGTACGACGGAGTAGCTCCATTGGTTCACCGCTCATTTCCATACCACAGCCGATGTCATGACTAAAAGCAACTACACCGTCTACATTTGGAAAATCTTTTAGTCTCTCTGGTGTAAACCAGTCAGCAATCTTATTGACTACCGTTGCAGAGCAATTGACAGTCGATAGAATTCCGATGAAGTTGCGGGTTCCAACCTTGCCATTGGGTCTTACATAGCCCTGAAATGTTGCCCGCTCGGGTTCGGGCAACATTTGAGTAGGCTTAAATTCACTGGCGTAAGCATAGTCGCGATCAAATTCTCGAAACTCGGTGTTGTGACTATGTACCATCATGCCAGCTTCGATATCGGTATTGGCGAAACCGACGGTAACGTTGTACTTGAGAATCGGCTCACCCTTCAGAATTTTCTTGGCAGCAATTTTGTAGCCCGCAGGAACTTGACTACGGCTTGTGAAATGCTCACTAGGCACCTCTGTACCAATTCCAATATCGATGCGAGCAACCACAATATTGTCGCTTGGGTGCAGGCGAATAATGGGGCCTGCTAATTTTTTTCCAGAAGTTTCAATCATGATCTTATTACGCTTTTTGTAATGGATTTATCGTAAACCTAGAATGACCTTTAATTAATGACTTAGGTCAAAAAATAGTACTTCTGCATCTATGCCATCAACCATTTCTAGCGAAGACTCATTTTCAATGAGCAGTGCATCTCCACCAAGCAGTTTTTGGCCACTCACTGTTAATGATCCGCGGATAAGATGAAGATAGGCTTTGCGCTTTGAATCTAAATTGATTGTTTCTGATTGAGGGCCATCAAATGTACCTGCATATATCTTTGCATCTGCATAAATTTTTACGGCACCATCTTCACCCTCAGGAGAGGCGATTAAACAAAGTTTGCCTTGTTTGTTAGAGGCCGGAATCGTCTTTTGCTCATAACTAGGTTCAATTTCCAAAACATTAGGCTCGATCCAAATTTGTAGTAAGTGGGTTGTTTGATCTTTAGCGTGATTAAATTCGCTATGAGCAACTCCAGTACCAGCACTCATGCGTTGTACATCGCCCGGTGGAATGCCTTTGATATTGCCCA
>Ga0194047_10002129_pt1 | contig 11515 bp, 5 predicted proteins | sample JunL225m_MetaG_2_FD_160070 | JGI IMG/M metagenome (GOLD analysis project Ga0194047, IMG submission 160070) | Anoxic zone freshwater microbial communities from boreal shield lake in IISD Experimental Lakes Area, Ontario, Canada - Jun2016-L221-5m | ecosystem: Environmental > Aquatic > Freshwater >...
GTATGTAGCGCTGATTATGTTGTTGTAATGCGGAGCTCCGGAAACTTCAATATTCACGATGTGATTCATGTGGTTGCTGTTGCTGCCGGCGTTTGGACCATGGCAGCTAGCGCAATTTGTTGATGACGTATGACTGCCGGTGTGGCCGGATAGGGCTACTGTTAAAACGGTTGGCGGATAGCCATGACAGGTGGTGCAACTGGCTGCCAAAGAGTGCGGATTGTGGCAGGTATTGCATGCTGCGTTGTTGGTTTCTATGGGATGCCCAGTCGGTGGAACATTGCCGGTGTGGCAAGGAGTGCAGGTGATAGATGCAACAGCTTTGTAGGCATGGCTGAGATCGTTATTCGGGTTATGGCAAGAGGAACAGGTTTTGCCGACTGCAGCATGAGCCGAAGAGGAGAAAACGCGCTGATCAGGTCCGCCAGTCCCATCATGGCAATAGAGGCACGCATTTACCAGTGGCAAAGCTGTAATGACGGCAGTTGTCGTGTTGTTCATACCATCGGCAGTCGCTTTCAGTGAGACGGTGCATGAGCCGGAAGCAGGTACGGTAATCGCTCTGGTTGAGGTTGCGCCATCAGTGCCGACAGCCGAGTTTGTGCAACCGATTACGGTCCATTCGTACGTCACACCTGTTGTATATCCAGGCTGGGTGTTGCCGATTACATTAAGAACCGAGCCGGGAGCCGCAGAGAAAGCTGAAGGAATCGAGAGAATCGCATTCAGGGATTTATTTGCGATAAACACGCCCTGAATGGTGTGGTCTGCCTTTACAGGATCAAATGTATAGGTGCCGTCTGTGTCGGCTATCATTGCTCCCCCGTCGATTTTAACACCCGCAAGGGTATTTCCCGGGTTTGCAATTATTGAGAATGAAGGGGTAGCGTTCAGTCCTACTGTCACGGAGCTGGAAATCCAGCCGCCAGCGGAAGGGATGGATTTAATTTGGAAGGTGTTCCGGGAGTCCACCGTATAGTTGGCTACGATAGTGTGGTTAAGCATCGTGCCTTTATTAACAGTGAATGGTCCATCGGTTTCATACTGGTAATTGCCGTTAGAATCAGGCGTTGACTTTTTTACCCGTGATCCGTCAACGGTAACACTAGTCAATTTGTATCCAGTCGGTGTAGCAGCGACATTGAAAACGACAGACGTAACATTCGAACTGGTCACATTCGTAACACGATTTGTTGTAGTAAAGCCCGATCCGGTAGGAGTAGGAGCGGCGGTTGAGGTCAGACTTGCCGGCGTTGCGGATGCCGTTATCGCCCAGTAGTTTGTGGCATTGGCAAAAACCGGCAGCATAAACAGTAATCCAACGATAATCGCTAATCTGTTAAGCATGGTGAACTCCTATCAAATCAAATCATAATATCTGGACTGAAACTTACCTGCAAACCTGCTGCTGAGAAAATTTAAGCGGTTACAAGCAAAAAATAGGCCATATTTTGCGGGGGGGGATGGAGGGGGTAACTCAGATTTTTTCGCATTATTCCGGACAAACCGGTTGTTTCCAAAATAGCGGCAAATCATGTCATTGGAAGGATTTGGGAACTTGTGATTACTTCAATTTAAAGAAATTGAATAGGGTTAGGGCATGGATTTCAGTCATACATACGATCCAGCAACGGTGAAGCTGAAGGAACAAATAATGTGTATACGCTATTTGGCCGGAGTGTTTTCTCAAAATGGCGGGACATATTGATTAACGGACGGCACCTGATGATATCAATGAGCACCCCCGAATGTATCGGGGGTGCTCAAATAAATTCGTTATGGTCTTGCCCCTGCCAATGACAGATAAGCAACTGCAGTTGATTTCTGAGCTGCATTCAAACTGGCTAAACCGTATATTGTTGCGACAACTGAATTATCTAAAAGACCGTTGTCAAGGAAGTCGATAGAGTCATAGATCAGCCGCTTCGAATAAATCATATTGTGGGCGTAAGCGCCCGGTTCATGCTGAAGCAGGTTGAAGTTGAATGCCGCTCCCATGGTATCGGCATTACCCCAGTTAGTGAAGGCATTGCCAGAATCAGTATTGCCGACACTCTTGAAAAAATACGGCTCGACATTAGCGTAGTAGATAGCCTTCGTTTCAAGAACCTTTTGTAACGCCAGCAACACTGTCGCAAATTTGGCTTTACGAACATTCATCCTGCCCGCATCCAGAAATGCCGGACCGGTATGACAGCCTCCGCACGAGGTGCTGTTTATGGATGTTACGGCACCGCTTGTATCTTTTACCAGCGGCGAGAACGAGTGCTTATTAGATGAACTCATATGGCAGCCGACACAGGGACCAGCGACGCCGGTATCGTATCCATATGCCTTGAAATGATTATTTCCAATAGCATCATGCTTGAAGTGTCTGCTGTTACTGTAATTCTTGGAGTCAAACTCGTAACCAGCCGATTTAAGCAAGATACCGGCGGCAGCAGACGAATGAGAACCAATGAATACCAGATTTGAGAAATCGCTGTTCGCCGCTAACAGGGCTTTAATACTCTGACCGCTCCGCGTACCGGAGTGGCATTTCATACAGAGATTGGATGTACTTAGATTCGGGTTGGTGTACGGAACATTCGCATACGGTTGAATGGGATTTGAGGTGCGTAATGCCCCGGTACTGATATCCGTGTGGCAGCCGTCACATGAGAGTACACCTCTCGTCTTGTCGGATACCGTCCCCCAGGCAGTGGTTATTTTTGCCGTGGAATAGGAGATGAAACCGGTGGTGGTGTGGCACTGGACACAACCGGAAAGGATCTTGAAATCTTTGGCAATCCAGCCCGGACCATTTGTGTTACTGTGCCCGGAAGTCGCCCAGTCCGTGCGCTGCTGTAGTAGAGCTGGATCATTTACCGCATCAGGAGTTGCATTCGTGGTGATGTGGCAGTTGGAACACTGAGTGGACGGAGTTACATAAGCTGCCCGAAAGTTAGGGTTCACAGATGAGGTATAACCATTGAAATGCTTGGCTCCAAGGCCAAGGGACATCGTTGCCGCCGGATTGTGGACGTTGGGGTTATGGCAGGCAACACAGATGTTCGCGAGCTCTGTTTCAACATTGTAGTGCGGGCTATTTGCCGTGTGATGGCAGGAAAAACAGAAATTTTTACCTTGATCAAGGTGGAGAGACGTGTAGACGAATGTTGTCTCGTTGACAGTTCCTGAATGGAGATCGCCGAAATGCCCTCCCGTATCGGCGCCAACATGGCAATGTGCGCACATAACGAACTTCTGTGCATGTGTTGACGAGGACCAATTACCGAAAACATTAGTGTTAGTGCCGACCCCCGCTGATTGATGACAGTTTCCGCAGGTGTCACGAGCTACAATAGCAGATGACTTATTCACATATATTGTAGTCGTTGCGATTGATCCACCGGTGACTGCCAGTCGGAACTGGTATGTTCCTTCTACAGTCGGGGTGAAGGTGGCCGTGCTGCCTGATGCAGTGAGTGCAACCGTTGCCGGACCGTTGAGCTGGGTCCAAGTATAGTTGTTGGCGCTGAGGGGAACAGTCACAACAGAATCGACGACCGTGCCGGTGCTGGACGAGCCGTCAAGTGTTACCTGATTGCCCGGCTTTACGGTTTGTGGTACAGCAGATTTGGCGATCGGCGGACCACTGAACGTACCTTTGAGAGCAATGTTGTCGGTAAAAGTATAACCGACAGGGAACGTGACATATACATTTGCGCCCACAGCTCCGGGGACAACTTCAACTGATGCTCCAATCGGCACACCTGTTACGTTATAGACATTAAATGTTGTCGGATTTGGGTAAAATCTGAATTTGATAGCGGTTGTGACTTTTGTCCCGTAAAAAATATTGGACAAACTTGTCTTGTCAACCGCACCACCGTAACCGGCAGCGGCAGTTAGAGACAACCGATTTGCAGCGAAAGTGGCATAAACTGACTGGTTAGAAGGGCCCGCAACTGTTGTTGTGTAGCTTGTTCCGCTTGTGGCGGCAGTTGCACCGTTTACCGTTACATTGGAAATCGTATAGCCGGTGTTGGCATTGACCGTTACCGGCAAATTCGCGTGAGTTGTATAATTACTAAAGAGAGAACCGTTGACGGAAGTCTGCGGTGTTCCAAGGTTTCGCGAAACAATGTTGCCACCGCCTGATCTGACCCAGGTATTCAGCGACCATGCAATAGCAAGCGCAGGAACGAGAAGTACTATAATTAATATCGGTAACGATTTTTTAAACATACGAGCCCCTTTTAACATAGTAGTTACGGTCGAATACGGAAGACGCATCAATCCCCTCCAGGCGGCTGGACATGACAGCTGCCGCATGTCAGGGTCGTACCCCAGACTGCCGTTCCACCATTGTGGCAGCTTATGTTGCTGCAGGTGCCGCCTGTGCTCGCATATGTATAGGTAAATGATGCCCCGGAGCCTGCCTGCAGATTATAAACTCCATTCATATGGAAAGTTGTGTTGGCTATGGTGGTGCCGTCTGAAGTCGTGCCGGCATGGCAGGAGCTGCAACCGTAATTATGGCTGCTGTGACTGTTGGCCTTGGGTGAGCCGTTCTCGTAAGCGGGCGGATTGCCGTGGCAGGCGTTGCAATTTTTTGAAACATCTACCGTGCCATTGCTGTGGACCGAAGGATCGGTATTGTGGCAGGTACTGCAGTTGGTATCCGCAGGGTGTGCAGCACCGCTATGCGCGATTGTAGCCGGTGGATTACCAGGGCAGGCTGTGCAGCTGGTATTCGCAGAATACGCGATCAGGCTGTCGGCCTGCTGCTGTGTAATTGCTTCGGAAGACACCAGACTGCTCAGGGCAGAGCTGATGTTGCCAAGGATGGTACCGCCATTGTAGGCAACTTCGATAGAGTCAAGGATCAGCTGTTTCGTGTAAGTCGAATTATGGGCATACGCACCTGGCTCTTTCAAAAGCAGGGCATAATTGAAGGCCGCCCCCATGACGTTGGCTCCGTTCTGGCCTGTGCCCCAGTTTCCTGATGCGAAATAGGGATATTCTGGTGAGTATGTGTGATTTTTTGCTGCCAATTGAGCTTTCAAGACGTCAAGGGCGTTATTAAATGACAGCCGTTTTGCGTCGAGTGCGGCTGCAGTAAGTCCGGAACCATGACAGTTGGTACAGACTGTTGTGGTGATGGCTGCAATTTCACCGTTGGCTGAACTGACCGGTTTAAAGGTGTGCTTTTTGTTTTGAAAACTCATATGGCAGGCAACGCAGGGGCCGTTGGTGCCTGTGGTTTTGGTGTTTGACATGCCAATCTGACGGTGACTGTTGCTCGAATAGCCCGCATAGGTACGGAATTCATAACCCGATTTGCCGTGGAGTGTACCACCAGCAGTCAGGTAATGCGGCGCTATGTATGTAAGATTGGTGAAATCGGCTGTTCCGACTTTTACCTGGATGCTTGCACCGTTATTCCTGCCGCTGTGGCAATCCATGCAGATGTTGGAGGGACCAACATTGCGATTGGTGTAGCTGCTTTCATCGGCAAAGGGTTTGTTCGGAGTAACCGTTCGTACGATGCCATTTGCAACGTCGCTGTGGCAGCCAACGCAGGTGAGGACTTCCTTGGTCTTGTCGGTGGCAACTCCCCAAGCTGCAGTCACCTTGGCGGTGGAGTAAGCGATAAAGCCGGTGGTGGTGTGGCAGCGCACACATTCAGATCTGGTCTTGAAGTCGTCTTCTGTCCAAGGAAGCGCCGTGGTATTGGCGTGGCCGGTGGTAGCCCACTGCTGACGGATAGTCTGGTTGTTTGAATTATCGTTATGGCAGTCACCGCAGGTAGCCTTCGACGGTACATAGGAAGCCGGGTAGAGAGCGCTGGTAATGTTGTTGTAATGGGGAGCGCCGGAAACTGCAATATTCACGGTGCCATTATCGTGGTTAGGTTTGCTGCCGGCATCTGCACCATGACAGCTGGCGCAATTTTTTGCGGATGTGTGGGAGCCGGTATGGCTGGATCGTGCTGTTAACTCGGTTGGCGGATAGCCATGACAGGTGGTGCAACTGGCTTTTAATGAGTGAGGATTGTGACAGGTATTGCATGCTGCGTTGTTGGTTTCTATCGGATGCCCAGTCGGTGGAACATTACCGGTGTGGCAAGGAGTGCACGTGATAGCTGCAACCGCTTTGTAGGCATGGCTGAGATCGTTGTTCGGGTTGTGGCAAGAGGAACAGGTTTTGCCGGCTGTTGCGTGAGCTGAAGTGGAGAAAACGCGCTGATCAGGTCCGCCAGTGCCGTCATGGCAATAGAGGCAGACATTTACCGGTTCAAGGGCGGTAATCGTAGCAGTTGTCGTGTTGTTCATGCCATCGGCAGTAGCTTTCAGTAAGACAATACATGAAGCGGTAGCAGGTACGGTGATTGCTCTGGTTGAGGTTGCGCCATCAGTGCCGACTGCCGAGTTTGTGCAGGTGGTTCCAGTCCAGTCGTACGTCACACCTGTTGTATATCCAGGCTGGGTGCTACCGATCACATTAAGAACCGAGCCGGGAGCCGCAGAGAAAGCTGAAGGAATCGAGAGAATCGCATTCAGGGATTTATTTGCGATAAATACCCCCTGAATGGTGTGGTCTGCCTTTACAGGATCAAAAGTATAGGTGCCGCCTGTGCCGATTATCAGCGCTCCACCATCGATTTTAACGCCCTCTAGAGTATGTCCTGGGTTTGCAATAATTGAGAATGAAGGGGTAGCGTTCAGTCCTACTGTCACGGAGCTGGAAATCCAGCCGCCAGCGGAAGGGATGGATTTAATTTGGAAGGTGTTCCGGGAGTCCACCGTATAGTTGGCTACGATAGAGTGGTTAAGCATCGTGCCTTTATTAACGGTGAATGGTCCATCGGTTTCATACTGGTAATTGCCGTTAGAATCAGGCGTTGACTTTTTTACCCGTGATCCGTCAACGGTAACACTGGTCAATTTGTATCCAGTCGGTGTAGCAGCGACATTGAAAACAACAGACGTAACATTCGAACTGGTCACATTCGTAACACGATTTGTTGTAGTAAAGCCCGATCCGGTAGGAGTAGGAGCGGCGACTGAAGTCAGACTTGCCGGAGTTGCGGATGCCGTTATTGCCCAGTAGGTTTGGGCATTGGCAAAAACCGGCAGCGTGAGTAGAAACAAAACGACGACCACTAATCTATTAAGCATGGAAAACCCCTTATTCATATCAAGTCATATACATATTCCGGGTACAACTCCCACCTACCTGCTGCTGAGCAGGCCAGCAACAGTGCCTTAGTTCTGCAAAAAATGAGCCGAATTAAAACAGAAAGAATCACTTTGCTGATGACGTGATTGGTTTAACAACAATCTTTTACAAGCCTTTGATTAGATTCGTGTAAATTTGTGTTTATTCGTGTAGATGCGTGGCAAAAGCCGACTTTTAGATTTAAAATACGGTACGACCCGGTTATATCACCACGCCATAGCAGTCATATAACTGTGCTGCGGAATCTAAAATAAAAACTCACGAAATGCAGATAGTGGAATATTCCGGTATCTTGGGGGGTATTTCGTGGGGGATTTTAAATATGCCCCCGAAATATCACTTCTGCTAAACATGGCCCAAGTTTTGCTTACAACTTATTTTATATTTCTCAGCGGCAGGTTTACTGGGAAGTTTAAGTCCAGATAGTATGAATTTGATGTGATAGGAGCTGACCATGCTTAACAGATTAGTGATTATCGTTGGATTACTGCTTGTGATGCCAGTTTTTGCCAATGCAGCCACCTACTGGGCGATCACGGCAACCACGTCTCCGACAAGCTTCAAATCAAACCTGACCGCTGCCCGCTCAGCCAACTTCGGCAACTATACGACACCGGGCGGTGCCACCAAAACCCTCACAAATGTCATAAAGACCCCGTACAACTCAGTAGACTTCAACGTAGTGGCCGTTCCAGGTTACACCGTGAAGGTCAAGGTGGACGGAGCACAGGTCGGCACGCTACCCGGAACCTACACCGTTAACAAAGGCACCATGCTCAACCATAACATCGTTGCTACCTACACGGCACAGAGTTATGCGTATATCATAACCACCACCGACGTACCCGACGGTCACATCACCCCGTCAGTAACGTACTCTGACAAAGCAGTAATAAGTGTAACTCCCTCTGTCGGCAGTCAGCTCACCGGCGTGAATATTGATAACGTAACGTATCCTCTCTCCGGCACTCCTGCACTCCCTGGGTATGTCACAATGACAGGTGGCGCTACCGGAGCCACCTACACGTTTACATCGGAATCGCACTCGATTTATGGTGTGTTTGCCCCCGTACCGACAGCACGCGCCATAATTTCGACCCCGAACATGACCGTGGCAGCCAGTACCGCCACGAACCCGACAGTGATAACAATTGACGGTTCCTCAAGCTCTTCCAATGATACCACTGGAGGAACCACCTATGGCTGGACAGCAACCTGTGGCTCGATTACGCCAACAGGATTGAACGCCAAAACGGCAACATACAATGCCCCGGCCACGATTGGCTCCTGTATAATTACGTTGACCGTTACTGCCCCAGGAGTTTCTCCCAATCCGACCGCATCCGTTACTATTTCAACAATCAATCCGAAAATTGAGAGTGCGAATCTTTGCCTTAGCTGCCACAACGGCGTAGGCGGACCAGATGTCAGCAGCTTCACCTCCTCACGCCACTATGAGAAAATCAGTTGCCAGGAGTGCCATAATCCTGATAACAACCTGTCACATGCCTATCTGCCCACAGCAACCATGGTAAATGTCTGCACCAACTGCCACTTTGACTCTCAGGGTAATGTACCCAATCATCCTCTTGAAATTACCAATACCTGCGTTACCTGCCATAACCCTCACACGACCGTAGCAAGTGGCGGCTGTAACAGTTGTCACGATAGCCCTCCGAACACTGCTTCACACACGAAGCATTATGCCAGCAATACAGTCGGAGTTAAATACGGCGATCTTCGAATTACCCAGGCATTTACCAACTACAGCAGCGGCTATGTTTTTGGCTGCGGCAACTGTCATCCCATGGATATAGCTCTCCATAACAACGGCACGGTCAACGTAGAGCTGTACAACCCGATGGCACCAGCCGGTTCGCTTAAGGCTTTGAACCCGGCGTCAGCGGGATATGCCGCAGGGCCTCAAGTGATTACGGACAGCAGAGGAATTCCCTATACACAGGGGACGTGCAGTAACGTCTACTGTCACAGCTACAATGACTCTACGACGACAGGTGCAATCGGTGACGGTGAATTAAACTGGGAGGCCAAGACTGTTACCACCAGAATATACAAAACTGTGACTTGGGGCGTTACTGTCCTCGGTTGTTCCGGATGTCACGGCAATCCGACACAGACCTCTTATCCCGCCAACAATGGTGGTGCAGGAGATAGTCACTCATGGATTAATGCATACGGTGAACAGGATCTGCATACTTGGAATATGGGCTATGATCCAGTCAGCTGCAAGTTCTGCCACAATGACACCGTCAAGCAATTGAACACCTATACCGTTGATGGTAACGGATTTAGAGTTCTTAGCGAGGTGCCGATCCGTAGTTTCTCCAAGCATGTCAACGGCAGTAATGACGTAGCTTTTGACAAGCAGAACGCTTTTGTCTACTCGTCAGCTTATTCGGGCGATACACCCATGAGTCTCTCCACCGCAACATATGACCCTGGCACAAAAAATTGCTCGAATGTGTCGTGCCACTTTAAACAGACCACGGTTAAATGGGGTACACCATACCGCTACTATTACTCTAAAGAATGTAACGTGTGTCATCAAATGTAGCTGACCAAATTGTAACTGCTGTTTTGATTTGATTGTTACTATTTTGAAAAAGTGAGGCCGTTCTGTTGGATGATTTCAACAGAACGGCCCAAATACTTGATGGACAGGCAAAAGTCGCGCAGCAGAGCAATAGCCCATGTCATTCATCATCACAGGCAACCGCAGACAGCAGACTTTTTTTGAGATGCATATAAACTAGGTACATCCATGATAAGTTTTGTCAAGGGGAAAACGGAGATTTCCCATAACCTTCCAGACTCCAACTGTGGCCTTGTTTTTCTCCTTCATGCCGTCCAATCTTTTTAATCTATCCAAGTGGTCCGCACGATCATGCGACCAGACATCCATTTGCCGCACATGGTTTTTATTACCTGTTGATTTTCAGGACATTGTTTTTGATGTCCTGAAAATCAACCCATTACACCATTGCAGAAGATTGAGTTAGGGCCAACCCGCCAGCCTTGAAACACTTCCCAGGGCGTGCAACAGAATCTGTTCACGCAGTCCCTAATTCGGCAAGGCCTGGCGGGAAAATCGTTTTGGCATGTCGGTTATGTTTGTTTCTGTCAGGCAGCCAGCTTCATGGTCTCAAATTCAGACTCTCGCCGATCTACAGCCATCATGAATTCTACCAACTTGCGGGCTACCGCAAGGGTAGCGCGATTCTTGTTGCCACGAGCCAGCTCTTTTTCGTGAAGTAGCGCCAGTTGCTCATTCCAGCGAGGTGCAAGTTTGGCAGCCTCGATCAGTGTGGTTTGCAGGTGTTTGTTGCGCTGCTTGGAAATCGGGCCGCGCTGTTCTTTCCCAGCAGATTCGTGTTGTGCGCTGCATAACCCACAGTAGCTGATGGTGTGGCGTGATGAGCTGAAGCGATCCAACTCACCTATTTCCAGAACCCAGGTCAATGCTGTAACTTCGCCTACTCCTGGAATACTCATCAGCCGCTGTACTCGACCATGGATCTGTTTGTTTTTTAGTAGTGCATTCACCAGCTTCTTCTGAATGCAATCAAACAATTCAAATCCGCTGCGACTCAGTTTCAACAACTCTTTGACGGAAACCGGAACATCTTCAACCCTCTCTAAAAGTGTGCTGAAGTATTTCTTGCCGTAAAGCCGCTTCTTGCTGTATTGGGCACCAACCTCCATCAATAATCCTGACATCTTGTTCTTCATCTTGACGGCGGTACGCACAATCATGTTTCTGTAGCGTAGTATCCGTCTGAGTTCCCGCAGCTCTTCCGACATCATATGGCTTTCCGGGAGAAGGTTTACTCGCAACAAATCAGCTATCTTCTCGGCGTCTGCCCGGTCGTTCTTTTTCTTGGCTGCCGTGATCGCTTTGAGCATGGCAGGGTGAGCTACCTTTAGATCAACGGCATAAGGTTTGAGGAAGTCATATACCCAGCCGGTGAAGATGGTTGCTTCCATTGCTCCGTACCAAGGGCCGGGAAGTTCAGTTTGCCACTGCCGTAAAGCCTTACGCTCAGCACAAACCGTACCCTGACGGACGAGCGTCCCGTCAACTTTTTTGATGCAATAAGCGATTGTCTTCTTGTGGATGTCCAGCCCAATGTAGTAAATTGCATTCATGGAAGCCTCCTCGTGGTAGTTTGATTTCGGACGGCTAGGCCGGTCCGACCGCTTGCGCTTACAAGCTATTCAACACCACAGGGGGCTTCCACTTCAACGATTACTTATGCATTCAAACACT
>Ga0194047_10002130_pt1 | contig 11513 bp, 9 predicted proteins | sample JunL225m_MetaG_2_FD_160070 | JGI IMG/M metagenome (GOLD analysis project Ga0194047, IMG submission 160070) | Anoxic zone freshwater microbial communities from boreal shield lake in IISD Experimental Lakes Area, Ontario, Canada - Jun2016-L221-5m | ecosystem: Environmental > Aquatic > Freshwater >...
GCGCGGGGCAGGTCCCGCATCGTCAGAGCCAGCGTTACCAGGGCGGCCACCAGGGCGATCGCGGCGAAGATCACCGCCGGCAGCAGCCACGGTGGAAGGTTGCGCCGCGCACCTGGCGGCGGGTTGGTCTGGTCGGTCATCACGCTTCTCCCTGTGAGACGCAAGATGTCGCGTCTATTCTGAAGGCGCAAGATATCGCGCCGTTACTATTCCGGGGCCATTCTAGCACAGCGCCGGTGGTATACTGGCAGCGCCTCGCAGTTCGCAACCCTACGGAGTGTCACCCATGCCAGTGAGCGAGATCATCCCCGGCGTCGTGCAGGCCCAGCTGCCCCTGCCCTTCGCCCTGCGCAGCGTGAACTGCTACCTGCTGCGCGACGACGACGGCTGGACGATCCTCGACACCGGCCTGCATACGCCCGACGGCGAGTCCGTCTGGCGGGCCGTGTTTGACGCACTGGGCATCGGCCCCCGGTCCATCAGGCAGATCGTGCTGACCCACTTCCACCCCGACCACTATGGCATGGCCGGCTGGCTGCAGGAGTTCAGCGGGGCCCCCGTCATGATCTCCCCGCGTGACGCCGAGCAGACCCGCGAGGTCTGGGGGCTGCCTGCCGGGTCAGAGGAGCCGACCCTGGCCCACTTCGCCAGCCACGGCGTGCCCGCCGATCTCACCAGCACGATCGTGGGGGCGGTCGAGATGCTGCGGGCCGCCACGCTGCCTCGCCCCGAGCTGAGCCATGTCGGCGCGGGCGATCGTCTGCGCATGGGCGGGCGGATCTTCACGGTCACCCATACCCCCGGCCACAGCGATGGGCACCTGATCTTCTTCTGCGCGGAGGACGGGCTGCTGCTCTGCGGCGATCACGTGCTGATGAAGATCACCCCGCACATTGGCTGGTGGCCCAACAGCGAGCCCGATCCGCTCGGGCGCTATCTGGCCTCGCTGGAGGCCCTTGGGCCGCTCCCCGTGCGCCTGGCCCTGCCCGGGCACGGTCGGCTGATCGAGGACTGGCCCGGGCGTCTGATCGAGCTGCGGCGGCACCACGAGGAGCGCCTGAGCGTGATGGCCGCCGCCGTGGGCACGGTCGCCACCGCCTACGAGGTGGCCGCCCGCACCTTTGCGATGGCCCGCTACAGCCCCCACGAGATCCGCTTCGCCATCGCCGAGACGATCGCCCACTTGAACCTGCTGGTTCAGCGCGGCGTGCTACGGTGTGAGGAGGGCGAGGTCATTCGCTACGCTGTATGCTGAGGGTGTGGGAGAGCGAAGCTTTCCCACAAAAAAACTGGTTCTGCTGTGGCGCGGCGTAGCCGCGCCACAGCAGAACCAGTGCGGCATGTGCCTGCTAGGCACACCCATATGTAGCCTCTGAGGGCGTTAGCCCTACGGCGTCTTGCTGGGGTTATTGCGCACGGGCAGGCCGCGCTCAACGATCAGCTTCATCGCCTGGTCGATCGGGATATGCACCTTCCCCTCGACCGTGTTCCCGTAGGTGGTGAGCAGCGTGGTGTCCCGCTCCACATACACCTTCGAAGTTGTGCTCGAATCCGTCAGCGGCGTCGGCGTGAAGGGCAGGCGGCCCGCGAGCAGGATCAGCAGGCTGATCACCACAAACGACACCAGCAGGGCCGTCATAATGCGCAGGGCGCTGGGCGGCTGCGCCTGATCATAGGCGCGTGAACGGTAGCTCATTAATGACCTCCAACGTGCAGCCACTCCATGTTCGGGTCATTCAGCGGTAGGAGCGCGGCGCGCTGTACATTCCAGGCGAAGACAGCCAGCCAGATGCCCAACAGGCCCACGGGCGCGGCGAAGTCAGTCCAGCTGACCTGGGTGATGTTCTCGTGGAAGGTCGGCAGGACAATCCAGGAGAGATCGACCAGGCGCATGATGATGATCAGCGCAGCGATGGGGGCCACCGTGGACGCCTTCTGCTTCCTGCGCCGCGAGAGCAGCAGGAAGAAGGGCAAGAAGAACTGGAAGATCATCAGGATCGGCACCAGCGTGAGCCAGCCGCCGTGGGTACGGACGAAGTACCAGGGCGTATTCTCAGCCACATCGCCCGACCAGATGATGTTGTACTGCATGTAGGTCACATACGTCCACAGAACCGTGAAGCCCAGCATCAGCTTCGCGACATCGTGGATGGGCTTGACCGACACGTGGGCCTTGAAGATCTCGGTGCCCTGGATCTGGGTGAACATCAGCATCAGGAAGGCCAGCATCGTCAGGCCCGAGCTCACCATATACTGGACGCCGTACATCGACGAGAACCAGTGCGGGTCGAGCGACATCGTCCAGTCGAAGGCGGCGAAGGTGAGGCTGATCACATACAGGGCCAGTCCGATGCCGCTAAGCATGCGCATACGGGCGCGCATCGCCTCGTTGCCGGTACGATCTTGCTGGATCGACCAGGCCCGTAGGATCAGGGCCAGGCTGCTCCACAGGATGAAGTAGATCGCGCCGCGGATGGCGAAGAACTCCGGCGTGAGCCATGGTACCTTGTGGGCAATACCGGGGTCGCTGGCCACGACGGCCGGGTCGGCCCACTCGTAGAGCGGGTGCGATAGGCCGAGGATCCCCATCGTGCTGGGGAAGGTGGCCAGGACAATCGGCACGAACAGCAGGCCCATCACCGGCATCGCCAGGGCGCCCGCCTCAAGCATACGCCGCACGGTGACGCCCCAGGCGCCGCCGGTGAGATGCTGAAGCATCAGGAAGCCCAGTGAGGCCAGGGCGAAGCTCATCGCAAAGTAGAAGCCGAACAGGTACGAGCGGCAGAACTGGTCGGGGCCGACGACGAAGTAGCCGACCGCAAGAAGCGCGATGCCAATCACAGCCGCGCTGATGCCAATCGTCTGCAGTCGGCTGAGCTGTGGAACCCTAGTGGGTGCAAGAGAAGTCGTTGCCATGCAGAGAGCCTTCTAGTGCGCCGGGTACAGCCGGCGCCGAGCGATCTACCTGTTATCTACCGAGCGCTGCGCGCTCTGCCGGCGGCACATCGTCCACCGTCGCGTTCTGGCTGAGCTGCAGGGCGCGGATGTAGGCCGCGATCGCCCAGCGATCCTCAGGCGTAATACGTGCGGCGTAGCTAAACATCGACTGGTAGCCGCCGTTGTTCGGATCACCGCGGTAGACCCCATTGGTGATCACGTCGAAGAAGTGGCCGATCGGCGCATCGCGCAGGCGCTGCTGGTGGAAGTTGGCCGGCACCAGCGCTCCGCGCTCAGCCACAATGCTCTTCCCAAACCCTGCCACGCCGTGGCAGACCGAGCAGTAGATCGTGAACTGCTGCTGCCCGCGGGCCAGCAGATCGGCGGTCACCGGGAAGGGCATCACATCGCCAACCACCCCGTCCACCTTCGCGGTGTAGAGGTAGGTGTCGGTCTGCGCCTTCCCCGCCGCCACGGCGCCTGGCACATTCGGCCGTGACGACCGCCCATCGGGGAAGAAGCTGCTGGGGGCGTAGGTCTTAAACTTCGGCTGGCTATACATGTCTGTGTGACATGCGGCCAGGAGCATCGCCATCAGGCCGACCCATCCATAGCGGGCGAGCCGAGTAAGTGTGGCGCGGCGGCGCGAGCGTAGCGTCTGCATCGGAGCATCCTCAGTTGGCAACTTCAGAGACCTGGAGCGGCTTCAGGCTGCGCAGGAACTGCGATGTCTGCCCGCGGTCGAAGAGCGGATCCGCCGACTCAATACAGAGAAAGAAGGCGTCCTGCGATGCGCGCTCGAAGTGCGGCACGTTGAACACCGGGTGGTAGGGCATCGGCAGGCCGTTGAGGGCGAGCATGCCGAACACGGCGCCAAAGGCGGCGAAGAGAATACCCAGCTCGAAGGTGATCGGGATCATCGACGCCCAGTTGGTGATGTTGTTTGGCCGTCCGCCAATAATATAGGTGTAGTCGATAAACTCGCCGATATACTGGGTGATAAAACCGGTCGACGCCCCGATCAGGCCGCAGATCAGCACGATCCGCGGCACGCCCGTGTCGCCGGGCATAACCTCGTGCGACACTTCCTCAAGTGGGAAGGGCGAGTAGGCGTCCATCTTGCGGTAGCCTGCCGCCCTGGCCTGCTTGGCGGCCGCGAGCAGCGAGTCTGGGCTATCGAACTCAGCCATCACGCCATAGATTTCGTTGGATGCTTGCATATCTCTCACCAGTGCGAGGGCCAGCTGGGCAGCTGACCCTCGCGCAGCTAGTGGCTAGTCCGCCGAGGCCGGGCTGTGCGCGTGGTCGTGGCCGTGATCCTGATCGTGGCTGTGGCCGTGAGCAGCTGCGTTCCGATGTGCCCGCTCCGTCTCCTGGTGTAGAAACATCCGGATCTCGAAGATGTTGATCATCGGCAGCACGCGGATGAACAGGAACGTCAGCGTGAAGAAGAGGCCGATCGTGCCGAGGTAGAGCGACCAGTCCCAGACCGTGGGGATGTACACGTCCCACGACGAGGGCAGGAACTCGCGCTGGAGCGAGATCACGATGATCACATAGCGCTCCAGCCACATGCCCACGCTGATAATCATTGAGATAATCATCAGGGCCGGGATGTTCTGGCGCACGCGCCTGAACCAGAGCGGCTGGATGGCCACGGCGTTGCAGAACAGCAGGCCGTAGTAGGCCCACGCGCTCGGGCCGCTCAGCCGGTTATAGAGCAGGTACTGCTCATACTTGCTGCTGCTGTAGAGCGAGCCGAACACCTCCATGAAGTAGCCGTAGACCACAATCATGCCGGTGGCCAGCATCACCTTGGCCATCACATCGAGGTGGCGGATGGTGACGTAGCTCTGGAAGCCATAGAAGCTGCGCACCGGGATCATCAGCAGCAGCACCATCGCAAAGCCCGCGAACACGGCACCGGCGACGAAGTAGGGCGGGAAGACCGTCACCTGCCAGCCGGGCACCTGGGCGATGGCGAAGTCGAGGGAGATGATCGAGTGAACCGAGAGCACCAGCGGCGTCGAGAGGCCGGCCAGCAGCAGCGAGGCCATCTCGTAGCGGTGCCAGTGCTTGGCCGAGCCGCGCCAGCCGCACGCCGCCAGGCCGTAGATCCGCTTCACCAGCGGGTTGGTCGCCCGGTCGCGCAGGGTGGCAAAGTCGGGGAGCAGACCGACCAGCCAGAAAAGGATCGAGACCGTCGCATAGGTCGAGACCGCGAACACGTCCCAGTCGAGGGCGCTGCGGAAGTTCGGCCACATGCCGTGGGTATTGGGGTAGGGGATGAGCCAGTAGAACAGCCAGGGCCGTCCGAGGTGCAGGATCGGGTACTGACCGGCGCATGCCACGGCGAAGAGCGTCATCGCCTCGGCGAAGCGGTTGATCGAGTTGCGCCAGCCCTGGTTCAGCAGCAGCAGAATGGCTGAGATCAGGGTTCCGGCGTGACCGATACCGATCCACCAGACGAAGTTGATAATGTCCATGCCCCAGCCGACCGGGATATTGATACCCCAGATACCGACGCCTCTGATCAGCAGCCAGGTGACAGAGACCAGGAAGACCATCAGCAGGGCAAAGGATACGGCAAAGCCGAGGAACCACCCCCTCGGTGTCTTGAGCGGGGCGGTTAGCGGGACATCGCCGATCGTGCTACTGATCGACGTGTAGGTCTCACCCGGCAGCAGGTACGTGTCGCCTGTGTCGGGCTGCGGCGTGGTGCGGATGGGCTGCGCCTGTGCCATCAGCTATCCTTCCTGGTTCTTCGCCGTATCGGCGGCGCTGAGTGCCTCGAACGGGTTCCGAATACGGGCGAGATACGTCGTACGGGGGATCGTGTTGAGTTCCTGGAGCAGGCTGTAGTTGTGTGGCTCGCTCTTCCACGACGCGACCCGGCTGTCCTTATTATTGATATCGCCGAAGGTGATCGCCGCAGTGGGGCAGGCCGCCTCACACGCGGTGATGATCGCATCGTCGGCGATCGTGTAGGCCTCGCTCCCGGCCGCCACCGCCGCCTTCTTCGCATCGATCCTCGCGCTGCTGATCCGCTGCACGCAGTACGTACACTTCTCCATGATACCGCGATTGCGCACGGTGACATTCGGGTTGCGGGCCAGCTGGAGCGTGGCGGTGCTGAGGTCCGTGTACTGTAGGAAGTTGAAGCGCCGCACCTTGTAGGGGCAGTTATTCGAGCAGTACTTGGTGCCGACGCACCGATTATACACCATGTTATTGAGGCCCTCATAGTCGTGTACGGTGGCGGCCACCGGGCAGACCAGCTCGCACGGGGCGCGCTCGCACTGCATACAGGCTATGGGCATCAGGTAAGTGTCGGGGTTATCCAGATCGTTGCCGGCGAAGTAGCGGTCGATGCGCAGCCACTGCATCTCGCGCCCGACGGAGACCTGCTCCTTGCCGATCACCGGGATGTTATTCTCGGCCTGGCAGGCGACCACACAGGCGTTGCAGCCGACGCATGCGTTGAGGTTGAAAGTCATGCCCCAGGCGTTGCGCCCGGCGTAGTCGGTGCCTGGCAGCAGTGTGTCGTACTTGTGAGTCTCGCCGCCGAACTCCTCTTTGAAGACCTCTTTCTGGATATACTCTGGGTCGGCCTTAAACTCCGCAAACTTGCCGACCCGGTAGATATCGCGCCCCTCCATCGTCCAGTGATCCTGGGTGGAGACAAGCAGATAGGTCTCGCCGGTGTCGCTCACCGCATCTGCGGCGAGGCTATCGAACCAGGGTGCGGCGCTGGTGCGCACCGGGTAGGCGTTGACACCCACGCCGTTGCCGACCGTGCCGGCCTGGCTGCGCCCATAGCCCAGGTTCACCGTGATCGAGTTCTCGGCGTGGCCGGGGAGCAGCCAGAGCGGCAGGTCGATGCTGCTGCCGCGATAGCTCAGGCGCACCACCTTGCCATTCACCGCGCTGAGCGCCTCCAGGTAGTGCTGGCTCTCGATGCTGCCGCCGGTGAGCTGGTCGGCGCTGAAGGGCAGCTTGAGCAGACTGATCGCGGTGCGCGGGCTCATCAGGGCGGCGTTGTCCCAGACCAGCTTGGTGAGCGGGCGGGGCAGCTCCATCAGCCAGCCGTTATTGGCGTAGCTGCCGTCCCAGATCGACGGGTCGGGCCGGAAGACGATCTCAAGCGCGCCGGGCGCGGGGGCCGCGCCGCCGAGGCCGCCCTCTTTCAGGGTGGGCGTGCGCGTGGTGGCGGCGGTGCCGTTGATCAGGCCGTTGGACAGCGCCTCTTGCCACGCGGTGGCAAAGTCGCCGCTGATCTTACCCTGCCAGTACCCCTGCACAATCGTCAGCGGGTCAACCAGGGGCTGGCCGAGCAGTGCGGCGACGATCTCGTGGCTAGTCTTGCCGCCGAAGAGCGGCTCGATCAGGGGCTGGATAATGCCGGCGGTGCCGTCGTAGGCCCGCGCATCGCTCCAGCTCTCCAGGCTGTGGGTGGCCGGGATGTGCCAGGTGGCTGCCGTCGAGGTCTCGTCGTTAAAGAGGCTCAGGTGGGCGCTCAGGGGCACCTTGGCCAGCCGCTCGGCGAAGCGCAGGTCGCCGGGGGCGTTGTAGGCCGGGTTGCCGCCGATGATCACCAGCACCCCAACAGCGCCGGCGTCGATCTCGTCGCCCAGGCTGGCGATCTCAGCGGTCTGGTTGGTCGGCCGGGCCTCCACCGGGTCGGTGTAGATCACCGTGCTGCCGACATTGCCGAGCTTGGCGTTGATCGCGTGGGCCAGGGCGTGGACGATCGGCGGCTGCTGGTCGCCGGCGACCACCAGCGAGCTGCCCTTGTGGGCCTCAAGATCCTCGACCAGGGCGGTCAGGAAGCGGGTGGCGGCCTCGCTGTTTGGCCCCTCGCTCACGCCGGCCACGCCGAGCTTGGCGGCGAGGGCCTGCGCAAAGCCGGCCACCTGGCCGGCCTGGATAGGCAGGCGGTGGTCGGCGGTGGCGCCGGTGCCCGAGGGGCTAGCCTCGACCACATAGAGCCGGTTCATCTCGCCGCTATCCTTACGCACCCGCCGGCCCTCGGCGAAGGCGCGGGCGTAGGCCGCGAACCCGGGGCCGGGGGCGAGGAAGTCGGCGTCGAGGCTGAGGATGACCTGGGCCTTGGAGAGGTCGTAGCGGGTGGTCACATCCTCGCCGAAGGCCAGGCGTGCGCCCTCGTAGACATTATCGCGGTTGATCGGGTCGTACTGATACCAGCGCGCCTGGGGGTACTGGGCCAGCAGCTGACCGATCTGGCTGGCCAGGGTCGGCGAGGTGACGGTCGTGGTCAGCAGGCGCAACCCGGCGCCGCCGCTCTGGGCCTGGAGCGCGCTGGCGAGGGCGGCGGTGAACGCGTCCCACGTGCTCGCGGCCCCGGCGTTGAGCACCTGCGTCGAGCGATCCGGGTCATACATCGTCAGCAGCTCGGCCTGGACGAAGAGGTCGGTGCCGCCGGCGCTGCCGGGGTGCTGCGGGTTCGGCTCGATCTTGGTCGGGCGACCGTCGTTGGAGCGCACCAGCACGCCGGTGGCGAAGCCGTTCAGCAGCACCGAGGAGGCGTAGAAGAGCGGCACGCCGGGCACGCGACCGAGGGGCTGGTGGACGAAGGGGGCGATCTTCGTGCGCGGCATGTACGTGCAGCCGCTGATCCCGGCGAGGGCCAGGGAGGCACCCATCAGCTTGAGGAAGCTGCGGCGGCTCACCGGGTCGTTCAGCTCGGATGCGCCCTGGGGGAACTCGCGCTCCACCAGATCGCGGAAGGCCGGCGTGTCGGCCATCTGATCGAGCGAGCGCCAGAGCTGCGGGCCGCGAGCGTTGTGGAGCTGCGCGCGAACGGCGTCGAGGTCGGATGTCAGCTTAGAGTTTGTCATAACGTTGATGCTGCCTGATGCCTGATGCCTGATGCAATGGCGCGAGGGCTCACGCATCAGGCATCACATCTCAACACACTAGCGGTGGCAGATATAACAATTGGTGAGCTGGGCCTTATTCACGCCATATTGCTTGACCAGATCGGCACCGACCTGAAGCTGGTTCGCAGGCTGAACATAGTCCATGTTAAAGACCTGATCGCGCGGCCGGATGTACTTCTCTGGGTTGCGGTGACAGTTAAGGCAGAAGCCCATGTAGAGGGGCTGGGTCTGCCAGACGACCGCCATGGTGTTGATCTGCCCGTGACAGTTCGCGCATCCGATGCCCTTGTTAATGTGGATCGAGTGGTTAAAATAGACAAAGTCGGGCACTTTGTGTACGCGCAGCCACTCGATGGGCTTGCCGGTGGCGTAGCTCTCACGGACGACTGCTAGCTTCGCGCTGTTCGACTTGATCTGCGAGTGACACGTCATGCAGACTTCGGTGGCCGGGATATTTGCGAACGACGACGTGGCCACTGAGACGTGACAGTACCGACAGTCGATGCCTAAAATGCCAGCGTGGAGCTGGTGGCTGTAGGGGACCGGCTGCTCGATCGCCACATTGATCTGGCGAAAGTAGTTTGAGCGGAAGTAGACGCCGAGGATCAGCGTCAGCTCAACGGCGAGGAGCAGCCCGGCGAAGATGCTCAGGCGCATGAGCAAATTCGCATTGCGTGGGAAGATCTGACCCATCCTCGTGACTTTCTTATGGATGCCTGTGCAAGGTGGAAACTTGGGCTATTATAGAACTGCTTGACTTTTGTGTCAACCAAACAAGATGGTGATGTTGTCTGAGTGCTGTTAGAGCGCTGTGTGATGGGTTATATGCCGAATTCTTATCATAGGTGACGCCGCTGCTATTTACATATTATGCACGGCATTTCGCCGCGCCCCTGCCATAATCTGGACGATGAGATTGTGCGGAATACTTTGCAAGACATTGGCAAAACATCACACACCATCTCGGTGAGCACATACAGCATACCTTTTACAGGAAGCGCTGGAAGACTTGGTTCCCAAGCATACGCCCACGCGGGGTGAGGCGCACCCGACCGGGCGCGCGCTCGATCAGACCCTGCGCGATCAGATCGGCGATCTGCGGGCCGTAGGCATCCTCCAGCGCCGCCCCGCAGCGCGCGGCGAAGTGGTCTGCGCCCACCCCGATATTCAGCCGCAGCCCCATCATCATCGTCTCGGCGCGGATATCGGCCGCGCTGAGCGAGATCGTCTCGGCCAGCGGCCGGCGGCCCGTCGCCACCGCGGCGATATACCCGTCGATGGCGAGGGTGTCGGAGTAGCGGTGGGGCGGGCCGCCGGCGGTGATGTGGCCGTAGGCACCGGCCCCCGCCGCCAGGTAGTCGCTGTTAAGCCAGTAGGCCAGGTTGTGGTGGCAGGCACGCTGAGGAAACAGGGAGCAGGGAACAGGCGACAGGTCTCCGCTGTTCCCTGCTCCCTGCTCCCTGTTCCCTAATGCCCAGTTCGAGATCTCGTACTGGACATAGTCGGCGGCGGCGAAGCGCTCCATGGCCACCTCGTACATCGTGGCGGTGGCGTCGTCGTCGGGGACGCTGACCCGACCGGCCGTGACCTGGGCATAGAGCGGCGTCTGCTCCTCGAGGATGAGCGAGTAGAGCGAGAAGTGGTCGACCCCCCACGCGACGATCTCGGCGAGGGTGGCCGCCCACTGGGCCTGGTCCTGGCCGGGCAGGCCGAAGATAAAGTCGAGGTTGATATTGTCGAACCCGGCGTCGCGGGCCTCCGCATAGCTGCGGCGGGCCTCGTCGGCGGTGTGGATGCGCCCGAGGACGCGCAGGGTCGGGTCGTGCAGGCTCTGGACGCCCATGCTCAGGCGGTTGACGCCGAGCTGGCGCAGGCCGCGCAGGTAGTCGCGCCCGAGCACGGTGCCGGGGTTGGCCTCGCTGCTCACCTCGGCGCCCTCCAGCGGCACGATCGCGCCTGCGGCCTCAAGCACGCGCTCGATCTGGCCGAGCGCGAGCATGGTCGGCGTGCCGCCGCCGAGGAAGATCGTCGGCCGCAGCGCTGCGGCCTCGGCCGAGGCCGGCGGCGCGGGCGTCACCGCCTCGGCCAGCAGGCGCAGCTCGGCGCAGAGGGCGGCCACATACGCCTCGATGCGGTCATCCATGTTGGCGTAGGTGTTGAAGTCGCAGTAGGCGCACCTTCTATGGCAGAAGGGAATGTGGATGTAGAGGTGTTTCATGGAATGTTGAATGTTGAATGCTGAATGTTGAATGTTTGCATTCAACATTCAACATTGAGAGGTTAGTGCTGGCTTGCCCCGACGTGGGCGTGGGCGTTGTAGCTGGAGCGCACGAGGGGGCCGCTCTCGACGTGGCGGAAGCCGCGCGTAAAGGCCTGATCGCGAAACATGGCGAACTCGGCGGGGGTGACGTAGCGGTCCACCGGCCAGTAGCTGGCGTCGGGGGCGAGGTACTGGCCGATGGTGATCACGTTCACATCGGCGCCGCGCAGCGCATCGAGCACCTCCAGCACCTCGGCGTTGGTCTCGCCGGCACCGACCATCATGCCGCTCTTGGTGACGAGTTGCGGGTCGAAGGCGCGGGCGCGGGCGAGCAGTTCGATGCTCTGGTCGAAGGTGGCGCGCGGGCGGAAGCGCCGGAACAGCCGCGCGATGCTCTCGATATTATGGTTGAGCAC
>Ga0194047_10002131_pt1 | contig 11512 bp, 10 predicted proteins | sample JunL225m_MetaG_2_FD_160070 | JGI IMG/M metagenome (GOLD analysis project Ga0194047, IMG submission 160070) | Anoxic zone freshwater microbial communities from boreal shield lake in IISD Experimental Lakes Area, Ontario, Canada - Jun2016-L221-5m | ecosystem: Environmental > Aquatic > Freshwater...
TAAGGTACCATCTGATTTGGTACCCATTGTGCTATAATATCCACTTGAAATACTTACCCATTTATTATCACTCCCTATTTGTATCGGGGCATTTCTTTGTGTGGTAGTGCCGTCTCCTAATTGCCCATAAGAATTATTCCCCCAAGCCCATAATGTGCCGTCTGATTTGATGCCTAACGTGTGATAATATCCACATGAAATACTTAACCAATTTGTTGCTGTTCCGATTTGTGCTGGAGGACTTGGATATACCAAGGTGCTGTCTCCTAATTGCCCATAATAATTATACCCCCATGCCCATAAGGTACCGTCTGATTTGATACCTAAGGTATATGACTCTCCACACGAAATGCTTACCCAATTTGTTGCTGTTCCGATTTGAACCGGGGAATTTTTGTCAATTGTAGTGCCGTCTCCTAATTGCCCTGTAGCATTATATCCCCATGCCCATAATGTACCCCCTCTAATTTCGAAAGTGCTGAATGAGGTGCTTCCTGATGAAATTCTTTGGTAGTTGGCACGGTATGCTACCGATTTTTTTGTGTTTCTGCGGTTTGTTTGTGCATTGGCTGATGTTACTATGCAGGCAAATACTAATATGATGTGTAGAAGTTTCTTGTTCATAATATTTATGAATTGGTAAACGAAGATATCTACTTCAATACATAATATATTCTTAAAAACAGTATGTCATCTTACCAAAAACAACTTTTTCAAAATGTGCTGTTTCCTCAAGGTTTGGTTTATGATTCAAAAATTGATGATTATCGAACCCCAGTTGTAAATGATGTTATCGGCTGTATAGCGCATCTATCAAGAGGTTTAAGAGAAAATAAAAACGGGACTCTTCAGAATTTATCTAAAAAGTCCCGATCAGTACCCGGGGCGGGAATTGAACCCGCACGTCTTTAAAGGACACAGGATTTTAAGTCCTGCGTGTCTACCAATTCCACCACCCGGGCGAAAAAAATAGTCATTAGAAATTAGTCAATGTACAAAACTGATGACTACTAACCAATGACCATTTTATCGAGCAAGAGACGAGGTTCGAACTCGCGACCTCAACCTTGGCAAGGTTGCGCTCTACCAACTGAGCTACTCTCGCATGATTTTTGGAGGTGCAAATATATAAATAGAATCAATATGTACAAGAACGGAGAGAAATCTTTTTCATCTTTAACAGCTTATCGCTTTTAAAATGATGACTGAGAGAATTTAACTCTTCAACATTTTTTTTATTTCATTTAATTTCATCAATGCTTCTATTGGTGAAAGTGTATCAATATCGATCATATATAACTCATCACGCAGCTTTTCTAATACAGGATCGTTGATTTGAAACATCGACAACTGAATTGAAGAATTATTAATGGAAGGATTTCCCTTTTTCTTATCTCCAATTTGATCACGCTGGCTTTCTAAATCTGATAAAATTTGTTTAGCGCGATTAACCACTGTTTGCGGAACACCGGCCATCTTCGCTACATGAATTCCAAAACTATGCTCACTTCCACCCTCTTTTAATTTTCGGATAAATATAATTTTGTTTGCCGTTTCCTTAATCTCAATATGAAAATTTCTGATGGCATTATCTTTTTGTTCCAACTCATTTAATTCGTGATAATGTGTAGCAAAAAGGGTTTTGGGTTTTGATGGGTGATTGCTTATAAATTCTGCTATCGACCAAGCAATAGAAACACCATCATAAGTGCTGGTTCCTCTTCCAATTTCATCCAGTAAAATTAAACTTCGCTTAGAAATATTATTTAGAATGCTGGCTGTTTCTGTCATCTCAACCATAAAAGTTGATTCACCGCTTGAAATATTATCCGAAGCCCCAACTCTGGTAAAAATTTTATCAACCAAACCAATTTTAGCATACGATGCCGGAACAAAACAACCAATCTGCGCCATAATTACATTTAACGCAGTTTGCCTGAGCAATGCCGATTTACCCGACATATTTGGACCGGTTAAAATAATGACTTGTAACTTTTCATTATCTAAATAAATATCATTAGAAACATATTTCTCGCCAATTGGCAATTGCTGTTCAATTACAGGATGACGTGCATCTTTTAAAATCATCTCATAACCTTCATCAATTAAAGGTTTGGTATAATGATATTTTTCGGCAAGCACAGCAAACGAAAACAAACAATCTATTCGGGCAAGTATCAAAGCATTTTGCTGTATTGGTGCTACATAATCAGCAATAGCAACAACTAACTCGGCATATAGTCGTTCCTCAATGGAAGTAATTTTTTCTTCTGCACCTAAAATTTTTTCTTCATAAACTTTTAGTTCATCAGTAATATATCTTTCTGCATTTGTAAGCGTTTGCTTGCGAATCCACTCAGGAGGCACTTTGGATTTGTGAGTATTTGTAACCTCTAAATAATAACCAAATACATTATTGAAAGAAACTTTAAGTGAAGGTATTCCGGTTTTTTCCTGCTCCCTTTGTTGAATTTGCAATAGATAATCTTTTCCTGAATAAGCAATTTTTCTCAACTCATCCAAATCAGCATTCACGCCTTCACAAATTACATCACCTTTATTTGATAATGCTGGAGGCTCGGGTTTTAATTCTTTGTCAATTTTTTCGATTACCCAACTACATTCATTTATTTGACCGGATATTTTTTGTAACAATTCATTTCCGCTTTCTTCAAATAATTTCTTAATCGGAATGATATGTTTTAACGCTCTGTTGAGTTGCTGCAATTCACGAGGATTCACACGCTTCATCGCAACTTTAGAAATCAATCTTTCAAGATCTCCAATTTGTTTTAAAAGGTCAATTACTTCATTCCGTAATTTAGTTTGATGCAAAGCATGATCAACAATTTCGAGCCTTTCATTGATAACAGACAATTCTTTTAAAGGCATCACCAACCATCTTTTAAGCAAACGGGCACCCATTGGTGTAACTGTTCTATCGATTACATTTAATAATGATATTCCGTTTTCATGAGGTGAGTGAAGCAACTCCAAATTTCTGATTGTAAACCTATCGAGCCAAACATATTTATCTTCTTCAAGACGTGATATTGCCTGAATATGTTTTACCTGCTCATGATGAGTTTCAGATAAATAATGCATGCAAACACCGGCTGCAGTTATTGCCAAAGGCATATCATTAATACCAAAACCTTTTAGCGATATTGTATTAAAATGCCCAATCAATTTATCGAAAGCAAATTGATATTGAAAAACCCAATCATCTAATTGATAGGTATAAAATTTATCACCGAACTGCTGTTTAAAAACTTTAAAAAAACTTTTCGACAATACAATTTCTGCAGGTTTTAAACTTTGAACCAACTTTTCTATATAGTCGAAACTACCTTCGGCAGCCATGAACTCACCGGTTGAAATATCAAGAAATGCAGCTCCGCATTTGTCTTTTTCAAAATGTATTGCCGCTAAATAATTATTGAATTTATGATCAAGTATTTTATCGTTATAAGAAACACCGGGAGTGATTAATTCAGTAACACCTCGTTTAACAATTTTCTTCGTAAGTTTAGGATCTTCAAGCTGATCGCAAATAGCAACTCGCTGTCCGGCTCTTACCAATTTTGGAAGATAAGTATCCAAAGAATGGTGAGGAAATCCTGCAAGTTCAATAAAGGAAGCTGAGCCGTTTGCTCTTTTTGTTAACACGATGCCTAAAATATTTGCTGCTTTGATAGCATCTTCGCCAAAAGTTTCATAAAAATCTCCAACCCTAAAAAGCAATATAGCACCAGGATATTTTATCTTAATCTGGTTGTATTGCTTCATTAAAGGCGTTTCTACTACAGGCTCTTTTTTCTCTGTCATTTAACCAGCAAAATACTATTGATATTAGTAAGGGAATGAACAATTTTTAAACAAAAAAAAAGCCCCAAATTACGGGGCTTTTATAAAATTCAATTTTGTTATTTCTGGTGGTAAACATGAATCCAAGATTGTGGCTCAACTTCAGCTCTAACTTTTCTCATCATCTTCAAAGCTTCTTGTTTATCATCAGTTGAAAACACACTAACTCTAAATATTCTTGAATTTACATCACTTTTAAAAACCGCAGCTTCGTAACCTTTTGCTCTTAATTTATCTCTATAAATATTTGCATATTTATCTCCGGCATAAGCTCCGGCTATAACATTATACGTAGCAATTGGTGCCGTTACGTTATCAATTTTATTAAGTCCATCATTTTTTGGAATTGAAGGTACTTCTGTTTTAGGTGTTTCAACTTTGGCTTTTTTCGGAGTTTCCTTTATTACAGAATTAAGCTCTAAGTTTTTATTGGCAGGAGTTTCAACAGGAGGAGTTACTAATTTAATTTCCGGTTTTGCATCCAACTGTTTTTTAACTTGATTCAATTGATTCTGCATATTATCAATTTGCTTTTGTTGATCTGCAGCATTTAACTCAAGTTTTTTATCTTTTATTCTCAATTCATTATTCTCAGCTTGAAGTTTTGCAATTATTTTCTTGTCGCCTGAAGAGGTAATCTTGGTAGTGTCAATTAGAATAGGTGTTTCAGAAACTTTCTGAGTTTTTATTGTATCAAGTTCAACTTTAATAGCATTAACCTGTGCTTGCATTGAATCGATTTGTTTTTGCTGGCTATTATTTTTAGCTACTAATTCCGTTGACTTAGTTTCCAACTGAGCAGTTTTATTTTGCAATTCAATATTTTGAGATTGAAGTTTAGCTATACTGTCTTTATGGAAAATAAAATAGTTTCCGGCAAGATCAACTGGTTGTCCCAAATGTTCTTCAAGATTAGGAATGTAGATTCTATCTTTTAAGATAACATTATTCCATTCAATATGTTGTCTATCTTTTCTTGCACCAATTTTATAAGATACACCAACATAGTTCAATAAATAACTATCTAATGTTTTATCTGATGCTACAGCATCATTATAATATGTTTGAGATGTATTATAATTTGATCCGAATGATAAATCAAGTGTAGGATTCAAATAATATTTAAAATTCAACCCTATATAAATTGTTTGAAAAGGATAAACGTAAGTATGATCATTAATTCCACCAACACCGACTCTGGAGGTTGAAGATTTCTCAATACCACCTCCCACAACTAAAAAAGGGTTGAGTTTATGCATATGGCGTCTCAATCCTAAGACACGTTCTAAATTTAATTGCCCCTCAAGAGTATATTGAACAAAATTATTAGTGAATGATTTATAATTATTATGATCTGTGTAATCGAGTGTATTGGTCTTGTATGCAGAAGTATTATTCCCTACCAGTGAACCAAAACTCAAATGACCTGCAACAGAAATTTCTTTCAAAATAGCATATTTAACCCCAAAACCACCATATGTTGATAATCCCGGTGTGAAGAATGTTAATGACGTTGGAAACCCAGCATATACCTCAACGCTTAGGCGCGAATATTGAGCTCTGGCAGAAAATGTTAATAAAAACAAAATGATAACTAAATATTTATTTTTGCTCATAAGCAAAGTATATATAACACTAGTGATTAATTAAAATGGATTACTTTTACGCTACAATATTAATACTTTCTAGTAAAGAGAAAAATTTTTAAGTGTGGAAATATTATTTATAGAAACAAAAACTTTATGACAACTAACAACAAACTGAGTAATAACGCACTAAACAGGGTAGACTTAAGCACGTATAAGAAATTGGACAAAGCCTCAATTTTATTAATATTAGACGATATCAGAAGCGCCATTAATGTTGGGTCTATCTTCAGAACAGCAGATGCTTTTAAAATTGAAAAAATTTTTTTGTGCGGAATCACTGCAATTCCACCAAATAAAGACTTGCTAAAATCAGCATTGGGAGCTACAGAATCAGTTGATTGGGAATATCGAAGTAGCACAAGCGAATTATTAAAAGAATTAAAAGAAAAGGGCAGCATTAAAATTTTCAGTATTGAACAAACAAAAAACAGCCTAGCTCTGAATGAATTTAAACCTGTAACGGAAGAAAAAATTGCACTCATTTTCGGAAATGAAGTTGAGGGTGTTGCTCAGGAAGTTATCAATTTATCTGATGGAAGTATTGAAATTCCTCAATTCGGGACCAAACATTCATTTAATGTTGCAGTGTCGGCAGGAATTGTGCTTTGGGATGTTTATTCTAAAACACATTTAAATAACTACTCAAATGTATAATATTTTGAATTGCCCATTTAAATCCAAATTATCAAAAATGATTTGAATTAATGAAGTTGGGAAACTCGAATCATATTGTAGGTAATTTTCAAAACGTTCCTGAGGTGTTCCATTCGGAAATAGTGTTTCCTTTATTTTTAAAACTTTTGTAAGATCCTGCTCCAACTTTTCTTTTAACTTTTCATTGATCTCTTTTTTCAATTTACCATAGAAAGCAATTTGTTCATTTTTATGTTTGATCAATTTTGAAGCAAGTTGATTATCCAGACTTTTCAACTCGTCAATCATTTTCTGAATATTGCCATCAATTAAATCTGTTGTTTCATTTATATCAAACCCTGCAACTTTTTCTAAAAATAGCTTACTAAGTTTTTCTGATGATTCGAAATAAACTGAAACCTCAAGTCCTGTTTTTTCAATTCTATTTTGTAAACTTTTATTAAGCAGCATGAATGAATTTCTTAACCACAAAATTGGTAAATCAATATCATGAATTTCAAAAACATCTTTTAACTGAAGCCAGTACGCAATCTCTCCAGGACCACCAATATAAGCTAAATTCGGCAAAATCATTTCCTGATAAACAGGTCTCAAAACTACATTCGGACTAAACTTTTCAGGATGCGTTTCAATTTCCTTTTTAATTTCTATTTCACTAAATTTTATATCCGCATTAGCAACAATAAAAGTGCCGTCAACTTTTTTTATAAGATGTCTTCCCTGCTCCGACAAATAGAAAAAATTAATCTCTCTTCCATTAATTTGAAGTTTATATTTTTCCTCTAAAACTGAATTTGTACGACTAATTGCTTTAAAACTTTTTTGTTCGATAATATCATCAAGCATCACTTTTTTGAATGATTGTTTCAATCTTTCATCATCAGGTTCAATCGTTACCAAACCATATTTACCAAAAAGTGTATGAACAATTTTTTGTGTTGCTTCCGAAAGAGTTGAACTCTTCAAATACGCTTCTTCAAACAATAAAAGTAGTGAAGGCAAATGTTCGCTGTTTGCAAACAATGTTTTTACTTCATTGATAAAACCCGAAAGTGAATGAGTAGAAATTTTGCCTACCGGTTTGTTTTGAGAATCAGTTTTCCAAGTAACTGTTTTATTAAAAAGATGAATATGATTTACCTCTTCAAAATCGTGATCCTCGGAAGCAAGCCAAAATACTGGCACAAAATGATTGTTTGGATATTTTAATTTGAGTTCTTCGGAAAGTTTTATGGTTGTTAATATCTTATAAATGAAATAGAGAGGTCCGGTAAAAACACAAAGCTGATGACCGGTTGTTACCGTAAAAGTATTTTCATTTTTGAGAGAATGAATATTAGCTAAAACTTTTTCATCTGTAATACCAATTGATGAATATTGATCAAGCAAAACCGAAACTAGATTTTCTCTCGACTGAGTAGTGAAACGTCTGTTTTTTATAGCCTCTCCGAAAGAATCTAAATCAGGAGATAATGAATAAAATTGTTTCAGAAAATCATTTCCTGCTAAATAATCTAAAATGATTTTTGGAAACATTCCTGTTTCTGCTAATGGAATTTCTTTAGAGGTCAATGTGTAATTTTTTATCGAAGATAAGTATTGGACTTAAAATGAAACAACAGTTATTTCACAATGTTTCCGATTAGATCAAAGTCGGTGGCTTCTGTTACCAAAACTTCAGCGAAATCGCCAATCCTCACATAATTAGTTTTTGCATCAACCATCACTTCATTATCAACTTCAGGTGAATCAAATTCGGTTCTTCCAACAAATTGTCCGTTCTCTTTTCTGTCGAATAAAACCTTAAAAGTTTTGCCAACTTTTTTCTGGTTGATCTCTGCAGAAATTCCTTGTTGAATTTCCATGATTGTTGCAGCTCGTTCTTCTTTTATATTTTGTGGAACATCATCAACCAAACCACCCGCGTATGTTCCTTCTTCGTGCGAATAAGTAAATATTCCTACACGATCTAATTTTGTAGTTTCAACAAAACTTTTCAACTCTTCAAAATCGGCTTCAGTTTCGCCTGGATGTCCTGCAATTAAAGTTGTGCGAATAGCGATTCCCGGAACACGTTCACGAATTTCGTCTACCAGTTCAATCGTGCGTTTTTTAGTGATTCCTCTGCGCATAGTTTTCAGCATATTGTCGCTGATATGTTGCAAAGGAATATCGATATACTTGCAAATATTTTCTCTCTCACGCATCACATCCAAGGCTTCCATAGGAAATTGAGAAGGATAAGCGTAGTGTAAACGAATCCAGTCGGCACCTTTAATATCTGAAATTCGTTTCAGCAGTTCGGCAAGTTTTCTGTCGCCATAATTATCAAGTCCGTAAAAAGTACTGTCTTGTGCAATTATGAGAATTTCTTTGGTACCATTTTTTACCAATCCTTTTACTTCAGCTTCAATTTGCTCAAAAGATTTTGAGATATGTTTGCCTCGCATAATAGGAATCGCGCAGAATGAACAAGGTCTGTCGCAGCCTTCGGAAATTTTCAGATAAGCATAATGAGATGGTGTAGTAAGTAATCTTTCACCTATCAATTCATGTTTGTAATCTGCTCCCAAAGTTTTCAATAATTGCGGAAGGTGAAGCGTTCCAAAATATTCATCTACATCAGGAATTTCCTTTTCAAGATCGGGTTTATAGCGTTGAGAGAGACAACCGGTAACGTATAATTTATCGATCTTACCTTTTTGTTTTGCATCTGCATAACTTAGAATAGTATCAATGCTTTCTTGTTTTGCATTATCAATAAAACCACAAGTATTGATGATAATTATGTTGGCATTATCTTTTTTTGATTCGTGTTCAACAGAAAAATCATTAGCTTTTAGTTGGCTATACAAAACTTCACTATCAACAATGTTTTTGCTGCATCCGAGAGTGATGATATTGATTTTATCTTGTTTAAGAGTTTTGGTTTTCATTTTATTTCTCGCAGATAGCGCAGATTTTCGCAGACAACTTTAGTTGAAATTAATTTTTAATTGAACAATGAATCAACAAATTCTTGTCTGTTAAATATTTGAAGATCATCAATTCCTTCACCCACACCAATATATTTTACAGGTACTTTAAACTGATCGGCAATTCCTATAACCACCCCGCCTTTTGCTGTTCCATCGAGTTTTGTAAGTGCCAGCGCATTTACTTCTGTTGCTGATGTAAATTGTTTTGCTTGTTCAAAAGCGTTCTGGCCTGTTGATGCATCAAGTACTAGCAACACTTCATGAGGAGAATCAGGAACAACTTTGCTCATCACTTTTTTAATTTTTGTGAGCTCATTCATCAAACCGATTTTATTGTGTAAACGTCCGGCTGTATCAATGATTACAACATCTGCATTTTCATCAACGGCAAATTTCACAGCATCAAAAGCTACTGAAGCAGGATCAGTATTCATTCCGTGTTCAACAACTTTTACACCGTTACGCTCACCCCAAATTTTAAGTTGCATCACAGCTGCAGCTCTAAAAGTATCGGCAGCACCAAGTACAACATGCTTTCCTGATTTCTTAAATTGATTAGCAAGTTTACCGATGGTAGTTGTTTTGCCAACTCCATTTACACCTACTACCATGATCACATAAGGTTTTTTGCCTTGAAGATTTTCAAAAGTAGAAAGGCTTTCGTTATTATTTTCTTCCAGCAAATGAGAGATTTCTTCTTTCAAAATAGTATTTAGCTCACTTGAGTTAATATACTTTTCAATGGTAACTCGCTTTTGAAGACGCTCAATAATTTTTAATGTGGTGTTAATACCAACATCAGATGAAACTAAAATTTCTTCAAGTTCATCAAGGAAATTATCATCAACTGTGGTCTTTCCAACCAACGCTTTGGTGATTTTGGAAAACAGATTGGCTTTGGTTTTACTTAAACCCGCATCAAGTTTTTCTTTTTTATCTTTACTGAATATGTCGAATATTCCCACAGTTTTCTGGATTATAAAAAACAAAAAGCATCCTGAAATTCAGAATGCTTTATAGATATCTTTTCAATAAGTATTAACCTTTAAAAGCCGCTTTAACGTTTTCGTTAGGTACAATTTCTGACTTAAAAGAATAAGCACCTTTTTTATTTTTTACTGCACGGTATACTTTGGCAAAATCTTTACCAGAACCTGTTTTCAATGTAGCAACTACTTTCTTAGCCATAATTTATTTTACTTAATTTCTTTGTGAACTGTAACTTTTTTCAGAATGTTATTGTATTTCTTTAACTCCAAACGTTCTGTTGTATTTTTTTTGTTTTTTGTGGTAATGTATCGAGAAGTTCCAGGCATTCCTGAAGTTTTATGTTCTGTACATTCCATGATAACTTGTATTCTATTTCCTCTCTTAGCCATTTTTTTTCCTCCTTAAATTTTGCCGTTTTTAATAAAATCATTTAAAACAGCAGTAATACCTTTTTTGCTGATTGTTTTGATAGCTTTTGTTGATACTCTCAAATGAATCCATTTATTCTCCTCAGGGATGAAGAATTTTTTGTCTTGCAAATTTGGATAAAAACGTCTCTTAGTTTTCTTATTAGAAAACGAAACATTGTTTCCAACCAATGCACTTTTACCTGTTAAATCACAAACTCTCATATACTTTAATTATTCTTTTACTTTTAAAAAAGGACTGCAAATAAAGGTCATTTTTTTTTAAATGCAAACCCTTATGAAATAAAAACTTAAATGCTTTGATAGTTATCTTCAGAATATTGAATGTAAACTTACTGCAAAAAACTATTTTCGCTGCAAAGATATTTATTCTCATGAACTACGAATTTATTTTAGTTGAGCCACAATTTGAAAAGCATATTGCGCTTATTCGCCTGAATCGTCCTAAAGAATTGAACGCATTAAATCTTCAATTAATGCAAGAACTGAAACAAGCTTTGTATGAATTAGATAATGATGAAGACATTCGTTGCATTATTATTACAGGAAACGAAAAATCGTTTGCAGCCGGTGCCGATATTAAACAGATGGAAAATGCCAACGCTATTGATATGCTTAACCGCGATCAGTTTGAAACTTGGGATCAAATTCGTAAAACCCGCAAACCTGTGATTGCAGCTGTTAGCGGATTTTGCCTTGGTGGTGGAAACGAATTAGCTATGACTTGCGACATGATCGTTGCAAGCGAAACTGCAAAATTCGGGCAGCCTGAAATTAAAATTGGAATTATGCCAGGAGCAGGCGGAACTCAACGTCTTGCAAAAGCTGTTGGAAAAGCTTTGGCAATGGAAATGGTGCTTACCGGAAAATTTATTTCGGCAGATGATGCTTTAAAAGCCGGTTTGATAAATAAAGTTGTACCTGTTGAAGTGTATTTAGATGAAGC
>Ga0194047_10002133_pt1 | contig 11507 bp, 6 predicted proteins | sample JunL225m_MetaG_2_FD_160070 | JGI IMG/M metagenome (GOLD analysis project Ga0194047, IMG submission 160070) | Anoxic zone freshwater microbial communities from boreal shield lake in IISD Experimental Lakes Area, Ontario, Canada - Jun2016-L221-5m | ecosystem: Environmental > Aquatic > Freshwater >...
GTACTTGGTCCCCGCCACCAGTGAGGCCAGCGAAATCTCGATCACCGCCGGCCGACCCAACTCTTTCGGCAACTTGCCCTCCGCCAGCAATTGCGCAAAGCCCTCGACGATCCCGGTCTTGCCCACACCCGGCTCGCCGATCAATATCAAATTGTTCTTCCGGCTTTGCAGCAGAATTTGGGTGATTTTCAGCATCTCATCCCGCCGACCAATCAAGGGCGGCAGAGCACCCTTCGCCGCCAAGTCCGTAAGATTCCGCCCAAACCGCTCCAGCGCGGACGCGCCTTTCTTCTTGTCATCTGTCTTCTGTCTCGGCGTCTTCTGTCTTTCTTCAAAACCGTCGCTCAAGCGCTCAGCCACACTTTGTAACACCTGATAGGAATCCAGCCCGAGTTTCGTCACCGCCGCTGAAACCACAGACTCCCACTGCCCGACCAAGGCCACCAGCAAATGCGCGGGCCGCAGGCGTCCGCCATCTGACGATGCCATCCCCGCACCCTGTTTGAATACCTCCCGCAAGGCCGGACTCCGGTGCAAGGGCCGTGCAAACTTCCCAGATCGCCGACCTGCCTCCGCCCGGATCGCCCGCCGCAATGCCCTCGGTACGAGTCCAGCCCCTGCAAACGCCTCCCGAACCTCCAGGAAGTCGGCCTCCACCTGCCCTTCCAACGCCTGAAGCTCGGGAGTGCCCGCTTTCAGCAGCTCGGGAACCGGCAATTCAACCGCCTTGCACACGCCAACCCAAAAGTGCACGAGTCCGATCTCGGAAAACCCCGCGTGCGCGGCTTCCGCCTCGGCGAGGCTCCAACAGATGTCAAGGGAGGGGGATGTCATGATCGATCACTCGGGATTCAGATGTTAGTGTTTTCGAAATTGGAGCAGCATGGCCCTGAGAACGTCGAAATCAGCAAAGCTGAGTCGATAAGGAACTCGATCACGAAATGCGTGGGCGTCTCGTGTGAAAAATGAAGTTGTCGCAATCAAACCTCGTGTCGCCCTTTCGGCACTGACGACCCCATATAACCCACGGATAATATCGACTCCCACGTGATTGCTCTGAGAATAGCGCTTGCACTCTACCAGCGTTAGTGCAGTGCCAATATCATCACGTCTAATTGCCAGAATATCTCTACCCCCGTCCTTCGATTTAGGAGTCAGGGTCACGTCATACCCTCTGTCTCGAAGAAGGTCCGCAATCAATTCCTCGAACTTTCTAGGGTCCAGTTCGCGCATCAGTTCTGGCCGCTGGGCTAGTCTCTGAATCAGTTCGTTGTTGATCAGCTCAACATCAAGTCGAAGTGTCTGGGATTCCCCGGGTTTGATTCCTTCGTCGGAGCGGTAAAGCTCTTCGGCAGTATTCTCGACACGAAGACTGGAAAAGAATTCATCGATTTCTTGTTTATTCGCCAAGAAGGCGTCTATGTACCCTTCGGCATCATCTGTAAAAACAGATTCCCCAGAATCAAACGGCACGTAATTATTCCACTCATCGGTGTAAATATCTTCCAAAACGGAACGCAAATCGTCGATGGTCCTACACTCCTTAGGGCGATGTCTAGGCTCATCATGATTTGGGATCTCTAAAACTCCTCGAATGTCGTCAATATAAATAGAGTCCCACGCCCGCTGCACAGCCTTCTTAGCGTGTTCTTCCCAGGTCGGGTCATCATCATCCAAATCGTCGTCGTAATAACCTTCTTGCATATGTTCAATCGGTTTGTTGAGATGGAGAGACACTCGATTGAGTGGAATGTTTCGTGAATTGTTGCTGGAAAAAGGTAAGAAAGCGCTGGAGATCAGCTCGATTGGTGCGGCCGATCTCCGTCTTCAGAATACTTTGCGCAGATAGATTATCCTGCAAACCATTCGCCCTGTCCCCCATCCTTATCAAAGCTTCACCACGACAGCCTCTCATTAGGGCTAGATCGCCTACCAGTTCACTGCGACCTTCCTGATTCACCAATCGCTCATGAATCGCAATAGCCTGATTGTAGAGAGCCACCGCGCCGTAGTTGTCGCCCAAATTGCAGCCCCAGTTGGCCTTGCTCAGGTAGATCATTGCCAACTCGCAGGCCAGTTCACTGCGGCCCTCCTGATTCACCAAGCGCTCAAGGATAGCAATCGCCTGATCGTAGAGAACCATCGCGCCACTGTGGTCGCCCAGAGCACCCAGCGTGCTGGCCTTACCCATGTAAGAACCCGCCAAGTAATTAGCTAGTTCTCTGTGGCCATCTTCATTGACGAGCTTTTCCCTAATAGCAATCGCCTGATCATAGAGCACCACCGCCCCACGCTTGTCACCCAAATCACTAAGCACGCCTGCCTTGTTCAGGTAGCTCATCGCCAAATCGTTGGCTAAATCACTGCGACCTTCCTGATTGACAAGCCTCTCTCGAATCGCGATTGCCTGATCATTTAGGGCCGCCGCCTCGCGGTAATCACCCAGATTCCTGACCGCTGTGGCTTTGTTCATGTAGGTCATTGCCAATTTTTCGGCTAATTCACGGCGACCTTCCTGATTGACCAACCTCTCCCGAATTGCAAGCGCCTGATCATAGAGCACCACCGCCCCACGCTTGTCACCCAAATTGCTGACATGATCTGCCTTGCTCGAGTATGCCAAAGCCAACTCGTCAGCCCATTCGCGGCGACCTTCCTGAACGACAAACCTCTCCCAAATCGCAATTGCCTGATCACAGAGTGCTACCGCCCCCCGTTTGTCGCCTAGTGCGCTGACCGCAAGGGCCTTCCTGGAGTAGGTCGTCGCCAAGTAATTGGACAGTTCACGGCGGCCCTCCTGATTAACTAGCCTCTCCCGAATTGCAATCGCCTGATCGCAAAGAGCCGCAGCCTCAATGTTGTTGCCCAGGTGAATGAGCGCAATGCCCTTATTCATGTAGGTCATCGCCAGGTCGTTGGACAATTCACGGCGGCCTTCCCGATTTACAAGCATCTCCCGAATCGCAATCACTCGATCATAGATAGCCACCGCCCCGTGCCTGTCACCCAGATCGTTAAGAGCATCGGCTTTTCTCGTGTATGTCCTCGACAAGTCACTGGCGAATTCGCGTCGACCTTCCCGATTAACAAGCATCTCCTGAATCGCAATTGCCTGATCGTAGAGAACAAGCGCACCACGCTTGTCGCCCAAATTACTGACCGAATCGGCTTTTCTCGTGTATGTCGTCGACAAATCATTGGCATGTTCGCTACGGCCGTCTAAACCAACAAACCGCTCCCGAATAGCAATCACCTGATCATATTCCTCTAACGCACCCTGTTCGTCTGCTGCGGTCGAATGGATCATGGCCTTTTCCATGCAGAGCGTAGCCAAATCTAATTCCAATTCCTTTCGCCCCTCAAGAATCAAACCTTCATACAGCCGTTTTGCCTCGTCATAGACCGCTAGTTCCGCCACCAATTCGCCCCGCCGTGTCACACCACGCCGTTCCGATATTGCCTCCGCCGTGGCGGGATACCGTCCAGCAACACGCAATGCCTTCTCCAACCATATTTTCGGGTCTGTCCACATTGTTCCCCTCGTGTGTCGGCGTTCTGTAATACAGGTTGAAGGCAATACGTCCCGTTCGATCACAGCAAAAGTGCGACCATACCTGAGGCCAACCGAATCGCGGTAGATTTTCTGCAGATGTTCTACCGCCTCAGCAAGATTCGCAAGGCGCTCCGTCGGATCTTGTTGAAAGCACCGTCTTAGCAAGTCCGCCATATCGGCGGGCATCGCCGGAATAGCATCGTGATGTCCAACTTCCTCCAGATATTGTTCGAGGACCTCGGCCGCCCCGCGACCTGACATCCAAGTCACTTCGCCAGTAAACAGCTCCAACACCGACACGCCCCACGACCAGATGTCCGTCTTGTGCGTCAATGGTAGCCCTTGGGCCTGCTCAGGCGACCAGTAAGCGGGCGTGCCGCGAACGCTGCTGACGAGAATTCGGCGTTGAGAATCAGTGAGAAAACCCTCCCCAGCCGCGGCTCTGGCCCTGGCTAAACCGTAATCCGTGAGCTGTGGCTTAACTCCTTGAACTCCCGGCTTGCCGCCCATGCCCATGAGTACGTTGCCCGGCTTTACGTCCTGATGGACCGTGCCCAGCTCATGCACGCAGTGAAGCCCCCAAGCAAGTTGAATGGCAACATCAAGCATCCGATCCACCGCAAACCAGCGACCGCCCTCATAGAGCTTTTTGGTGTCAATCCATTCCCTGAGGCTGCCGCCCTCGACGTATTCGGCAAAAATCAAAACCTCGTTGCCCATTGTGCGGAAGAACCGGCAGGGGACCAGGTTGGGGTGATCGGGGAGATCGATCCATGTTTGGAGTTCGGCCAGAAAGGCTTTGCGGTCGGCTTCACTCATGCCCTTGGCCCGCTTAACCGCGAACTGTGACCCCGAGTAGAGGCTGCGGACGAGGTAAACCTTCCCCATGCCGCCTTCTCCTAACACTTTCACAACCTCGTAATCCCCCAGAAGCTGATGGCCGGGCTGCCAATCTTGCGGTGCTTGATTTGGCATTGGGGAGATGCCGTTGGAAGGGGGATTCATTACTTAGGAATGGATTGTGGGGCATTGAGAGAATCCGACACAAGCGACATCTTGACCGGGCCAATGGATATTACACTCATCAATTCAGTTTTGTTATCATTCTTCTCCTCTGTGGGTGCCTGGCGAATCCAGCAATGTCGCCGCTCATGAGCAAATACCGCTTCGCATCATCCAAGCGGTTCTCGCTGACCGCCAGCTCCGCTTTGGCGATTAGCCGCCCGAACCTCGCTGAATCGTGCGCGAAGTCTTCACCGGAGATCGGTGGAGCAAGAACTGGATTCATCTTTCGCTGAGTGGCAAGATCCCATAGACGCTGAATTTCTGGAGCCTCGTACAACCCCGCAATTTCACGAGACTTCTCCAAACTCTCGAATGCATCACGGGAGCGCCCATCCAGGTTGAATAGGCATGCTCGATAGAGCCATGGCCGATACTCACCAAGGTCGAATTGCGTTGCCTGCTCCAAGCGGGCGAGAAACGTCTGAGAAACCTTGTGGGTCGATGAATACCCAAGCAAGGCTGAATTGAAGTTCGACTCAGGGTGGAGTGGATCAATTGTCAAAGCCTCGTCCAACAAGCTGTAAACCTCCGTAAAGTCTCCTAGATCATAGCGGGAAACCGCTCGATTGTTCAGTGAGTCCGCCGAAATCAAATCAAGGTCCGGTTTGCTCGCTGGACACGGTTCCCCAAAAAGCTCCTCGTAGCATAGACAGATTCTTTCTGCGATAAGACCAAAATCCGAAATCCTAGCCTCTGGCGCAAACCGCAAGCACTCCCCCAGCAAAGCCGCAAATGGTTTAGGCATTGGCGGGATCCGGTATGCCTTTCCTCCACCCTCTAAGCACTCGCCGAGGGCCGCCCCACATGCCGCACCGCTTTCCCAAGTCACACCACCTGCAAACATGGCCAGCATGGACGCCGCCCAACTCCACACATCTGCGCATGGCGACAACGGCACGCCCCTTATTTGCTCGGGGGATGCGAACGCAACGGTCAGTCCCGCAGCCTTGGCATCGGGCCGAGATGGTCGGAACGCCACAGCCAAACCGAAATCGGCAATCTTCGCAGTGCCAAATTCCGTCAGAAGCATGTTCCCGGGCTTTACGTCACAATGAATCAACCGCGCTTCATGCGCACTGGCCAAGCCCCACGCAGTTGAAGCGGCTATGGTCAGCATACGGGCCAAGCAATCGCCCTCATCTCCGCGAAAGATCTCCTTACGCTGAATGGCATCCTGAAGGCTCCCGCCAGGCAGGAATTCAGCGACCACGCAGGGAACCCCTTCGATTTTCCGGCTGTAATAGCAAGTCGCAACATAGGGATGCAAGCCGAGTGCCGACCATGTGGAACACTCCGACTGAAATTCATCGATCTGATGTTGTGCCGAGAGAAATTCGGAGCGTGGGTGCTTGATCGCCACATCAATGCTCCAAGACAGGTGGCGGGCGCGATAGACCAACCCCATTCCACCGCCGCCGTAGGTCTCCATTACTTGATAAAGACCTTCGATAATATCTCCATTATGAAAGCTCATCGTCCTCCTTCCAATCGCACCCAAACACGTTTCTGTGCGCTTCACTGCAAATCTGCTCAGCCCGAACGTTTCCAGGGCACTTTGCCCTCAGGTCCATTGCGTCATTGAAGGCATCACAGTAACGCCCGGCAAGCATCGCTGCCTCTGCCTTTAGCTCCAGACCAACGAGTTCTGTTTCAGGAAATTTTAATAACAAGTCAGCGTCTTCAGCAAGCTCTTCATGATCTCCAAGCGACTTCCGGCAATAGGCGCGCCACGAAAGTGCCTCTATGCATTTTTGATCTTTTTCCAGACCAAGCGATCCATCGATAGCACCATCCCGGAACTTCCCCAAGTGGTAGTTGCAGCAGCTTCTTAACGCAAAATCATCGGCGCAGACATCGACACCAAGGTCAATCACGTAGCTGATTTCTCGGATCGCAGAATCCCACCACTCCTTGGATCGACTTTCGTTTGCCCGGCGTCTAAAGGTGTTCGACGCCTCGTGCTTGTCAGGAGTCCGTATTTTGTGGATCCGCTGCTCGGCGTAAATCCGTAGGCAATAATCATCAGACTGAGCAATTCCCCGCTTCTTTTCGATCCCAGAAATCCCCAATATACGCCTGAAAATAGATGCTGGCTTGACGACCGGGGTCGCTTCATTGTAATGCGAATACCATGGAATTCTGGCTTGCTGATACTCAGATGCGGTGATCGGAGACGGTGGCGGATCAATCCCTGTGATGGCCTTGTATGCGAGGCTATTGACAAGGTGAATCGTGAGGCTTCGCTTCCGATTGATGCTCCATGAGTCAATGCCGTATGTATCACTGTGGATTTGCTGTTTGATATTACCGCCTGCGGCTATTCCCATACATTCACTTGCTGGCTGTAATTGTAAAGTTGCTTTAGGCAACGGCGCCGCGTTAAGCCCTGATCCCCGCTTCTTATCATGCTCCATCTGGCGGATACGACGATCAATTTCTGGATCTCGCTCGGGAAACCTGCCATCAACGCATTCAAAGACCACGATCTGGAATCCACCAAAAGTCTCTTCGTCGGTGAGTTGTGACTCAATGGTATAGCCTTGCCCGATAGGCATTGCAACAAACTGTCTTACCACTCCTACTCCTGAACAAATTCCATCAAGCCATCTTTGATCCGGGATAACGACATAATCCTGACTCTGTCGAGAGAGAGCTTCGCTATAGGGCATACCCGAAATCGCATTAATCTTCCCCACACAAACCTTGGCAATGGTCGGATGCCACTCGGGACCTTCAAACTGAAGGAAGAGAGCCTCTTTTTGATATAGAGGAATGAAAAATCCTCCTTCCATCAGCCATTTTGCGGGCACTGTCCGCGAATAGTCCTCCACGCGATGGATGGGAAAGGAGCCAAGCCCGGCGGGCAACGGATAATTCCGGCCATCATCTGGAATCCTGAGAGTTCTGTGAAACGATAATTTAGTAAATCGACCAACCTGAATTTCATCAAAAACCTTGTCTAGGCATACATCAAGCGGAACATCATATGAAAATACGTCCCTATTGGAATTCTCGGGATCATCTAAAACTGGTATCTTATTCATCATTGTATATGTTTTTCATCTTTTCCCTCCACGCGTACCATTAAAGTTTCTCGTTCACCTCGTTACAGATTTGTTCTGCACGAATGTGTCCTGCGTGCCTGATTTTTAGTTTCATTGCGGTTTTGAACGCATCATCGTATCGCCCTGCCAGCAATGCGGCTTCGGCCTTCATTTCGAGGCCAATTAGCTCTGTTTCCGGGATTTTCAGTAAGGCATCAGCATCCTCGTCAAGCTCCTCATACTCCCCGAGTTCTTTCCGGCAAAAGGCACGCCATGAGAGGGCTTCCCCACACTTTTGATCCAGTTCCAGTCCAAGGGAGGCGTCAACTGACCCGTCCCTGAAGCGACCAAGTTGATAATTGCAAGAGCTTCTAAATGCGAAATCGTCTGCGCAGGTATCAATATCCAGGTCAATCACGTAGCTGATTTCCCTGATCGCCGATTCCCAACACCCCTTTTCCCGGCTTTCGTGGGCGCGGTTGCGATAGAGAATCGACGCCTCACGTTTGTCAGGTGTTCGGATTATATGAATTTGTTGCACGGCTAAATTCCGCAGTCTCTCATCATCTGGCTGAGCAATCGCCCGCTTTCTTTCCATTCCAGTCACACCCAATATGCGTTTGAAAATCGATGGAGGCTTTACGATTGGAGCCGCTTCATCGTAGTGCGAATACCATGGAATCTTGGCCCTCTGGTATTCAGTAGAAGTAATTGGTGAGGGGGGAGGTTCAATCCCGGTAATTGCCTTGTATGCAAGGCTGTTGACAAGGTGGATCATTAGGCTCCGCTTTCGTTCGGTGCTCCACGAATCAACACCGTATGTGTCTTTGAAGATCTGCTGCCTTATGCTGCCGCCGGCGGCGATTCCCATATCTGACTCACCCATTTGATAGAGCACTGTCGCTCCCATTCTTTTATCGTCTTCTTCGCGGCGGATGCGATCATCAATGTTTGGGTCACGCTCCGGAAATCTCCCGTCGACTGAATCAAATACCAAAATCTGAAAGCCACCGACATCTTCTTCGTCTGAAACCTGAGCCTCAATGGTGTATCCTTGCCCGAGTGGCATTGCGACAAACTGGTTTACCATGCCCTCCCCAGAGCAGATGCCATCAAGCCATTTTTGATCTGGGATTACGATATAGTCCTGAATTCGGCGGGAGAGAGTTTCGGAATATGGTTTGCCGGAAATCGCGTTGATATTCCCCACGCAAACCTTCGCGATGGTTGGGTGCCAGTCAGGACCCTCAAACTGGAGGAAGAGAGCTTCCTTCTGATAAAGCGGAATGAAGAAACCTCCTTCAAGCAGCCATTTCGAAGGAACGGTGGTCGAGTAGTCCTCCACGCGATGAATGGGGAACCTGCCTAGCCCGGCAGGCAGCGGATAATTCTTGCCGTCTTCTGGAATTCTAAGAGTTCTGTGGAACGAGATCTGAGTGAATCGACCGATTCTGATTTCGTCAAAAGTTTCATCGTTTTGGGTCTTGTCCAAGCATACATCAAGCGGAGCATGAAATGCAGCTACATGGCTCATTGATTTTGACTGTGAGTTAAAAGTTGGTGCTGGCATGGTGATATTCGGTTACTTTGTAGTTTTCCGAGCTTTGAATTGTTCATTGGCCTTGATGCGTGCTTCGTCAAGGATTTGCTCGGCCCGCTCATTTCTCGGGTATTTTTTCTTGAGATATAGAGCATCGTATACCGCATCATTGTAACGCCCTGAGAGCAGAGATGCCTCCGCTTTAAGCTCCAGACCGAGCACCTCAGCCTCCATCGTTTTGATCAGACGCTCCGCATCATCTCGTAGTCCTTCATGATCACCCAATTCTTTTCTGCATCGTGCTCTCCATGTGAGTGCTTCAACGCAACCTGAATTCATTTCAATCGCGAGGGATCCGTCAATTGCACCTTCTTGAAAGCATTTCAAATTAAAGTTGCACTGACTTCTGAGGGAGTAGTCATCGCTCTTGACGTGTTGTTTTAAGTCAATTACATAGCTGATTTCTTGAAGCGCGGATTTCCATCGCTTTGCATTTGCGCTCTCACGAGCGCGGATACGGTAGGCTTCTGAGGCTTCACGCGTACTTGGCGTTCTTATGATGCGGATCAGATTGGCGTCTATTTCGATAGCAGGTTGCATCTGAGCCGAGTCTCCCCGTCGCTTTTCGATCGCTATGATGCCAAGAATCCTTTTGAACACGGATGGCGCTTTGACCGACGGAACGGTTTCGTCATAATGAGAATACCATGGAATTCCTGCGTTTTGATACTGCTCGATTGTAATTGGAGACGGAGGAGGCTCAGCCCCCGTGATTTTTTTGTAAGCCACGCTGTTTATAAGATGGATTTTTATTACGCGCTTGAAATTCATGTCCCAGGAATCGATTCCGTACATATCTGGATATATTAGTTGTTTGATATTTCCTCCGGCGGCAATGCCCATTTCCATCACAGGGCTTGCCTTGAGGCTGAGAGAATAGGTCTCCCCGCTGGCACTATGGGCAGGCGCAGAGCCTAATGGTGATGAATATGCCGCATCTAGCATTCTTATCCGCTCGTCAGTTTCGGGATCACGGTCGGGGAAGCGGCCTTCCGCAGCATCGAATATCACAATTTGGAATCCTCCATGTTTTTCCTCGTCAGTTACCTGGGCCTCAATAGTGTACCCCTTCCCGAGTGGCATGGCCACAAACTGGCGGACGAGGCCGGTTCCAGAGTTAATTCCATCAAGCCACTTTTGATCTGGAATAACCACGTAATCCTGCGGGCTTGATAAAATATTTTCAGAATACTTTTTTCCTGAAACCGCATTAATCATTCCAACGCAGACTTTGGCAATGGTAGGATGCCACTTGGGTCCGCTAAATTGCAGAAACAAAGCTTCTTTTTGATATAAAGGAACGAAAAATCCACCTTCTTCGAGCCATTGTCGCGGAACACGGCTTGCATAATCCTCAACCCGATGCAGTGGCAATCTTCCAAGGCCTGCTGGTAGCGGATACGTTTTACCATCTTCTGGGATTCGTAGTGTTCTATTGAATGTAATGCAGGTGTGGCGACCAATCATAATTTCATCGAAATGATGAGGGTTGCAACGCTTGTTGAGACATAGTTCGAGGTGGCGTTCCATATCGTTAGAGCTTATCCTCACTTTTATAGATGTAATTACGCAAGGGCGATTCCGAGATTATTTTATTGAGTTCAAAATCTCTCCCGCATTTTGGAAGCGGTTTTTGGGATTTCTGACCAGCGCCTTGTCGATGATGGCGGCAAGCTCCTTCGACAGCCCAGGCACCCGGTCGCGGATAGGGACTGGGTTGTCGTTTAGGATAACGTCGATGGGGTCGCGTTTTGGGTCGAAGCGGTAGGGGAATTTTCCGGTGAGGAGTTGGTAGAGGGAGGCGGCGAAGCTCCAGACGTCGGAGACGGGTTTGACGTATTTGAAGTTGGTGATTTGTTCTGGCGGCATAAAGACGGGAGTGCCGGCATAGTTTCCGGTCATGCTCATGCCGCTGAGGCCGGCTTTCTGGAAATTCTTGGCAAGGCCGAAGTCGGACACCTTCGCCTGGCCTTGGTGGATGAGGATGTTGTGCGGCTTGATGTCGCGGTGGACAAAGCTCTCTTTGTGGGCGGCGGCGAGTCCCTCCAGCGCTTGGAGCGCCCATGGGCGGAGCGTTGGCCATGACAGGGTGCCGCCGTTCTTGCGGGCAACATCGGCGAGCGATCCGCCATCGCAGTATTCCATGACGAAGAAGAAAGTCCCCTCGTCGGAGCCACTGTCGAGGAAGCGGACGATGTTGGGGTGTTCGAGTTTGGCGATAACCGCCATCTCGCGCTTGAACTGG